>JAEEGL014824328.1_pt1 | contig 14440 bp, 11 predicted proteins | sample 9134231 | NCBI WGS metagenome assembly JAEEGL01 (sample SAMN16246548, study PRJNA631951) | gut metagenome | biome: gut microbiome; feature: rumen; material: fiber-attached | host: Bos | place: Iran: Karaj | collected 2018-10
AATTATCCCCTGTATGCCGCATACTGTAATAATTTTCTTAACTATCAGTCAGCTTTGCGCCTTTTTATTACGATGCCGACCGAAACAGCTGCGCAGACAGCAGCGACCGCGACGACAGCAGTCAAAGCGTCACCGGTGTCGGGGCTGTCGGGTTCAGGCTCGTCAGCAGGAACCGTCGCGAGCGTCCCGGAAAGAAGACCCTGTCCGTATTTGGCTCTGGTCTGCCAGCCGTCGTTCGTATTTGAAGACCAGCCGATGGCTGCAAACCTTACGCCGTCCTGAGTCGCATCGTCAAGCTCAAAATCAAGACCGATGTAATCTCCGTTCACATACTCTTCGGTAATCAGCTCGACTTCGACATTGTACCCGTCGGAAGTCTTTTTGGCGCTGAACTTATAGGCGGCGCCTTCTCCGGTTCCGGCGTCGTTCTGGATTCTTTCAAAACGCCCTCCGCTTGAACTGCCGTCCTTCCAGTTGTCCCAGTCGGTCGCGAACACAACCGCGTCGCAATCCCATGGATTAAGCGATTCTGACCAAACACCGCCGTCTTTGACTTCAAAGAACATATACAGCACGTTTTTCCCATTCCAAAGAAGTCTGACAGAGCACGAAGCAATGTTCTGACCGACTACAGCCGCCGAATCGGATACGTCTGTCTGAAGGGTCTCAAGTTTAATCTGATTAGCACCGAGCCAGATGTCATCAAGCTCACCGTCTATCTGAATTGTTGTTGCTTCCGGGTCAATTCTCAAAACTTCTACTTCCTTGCGCCCTTCGACCGCGGTCGTTCCTCTTGCGGACGCGACCATGCAGAAACAGATGACAAGAACAGTTGCGAGAATCGCTGTTATTGTTTTTTTCATGGAGTTTACCTCGCTTTTTTGATTATTTATTTGATTTCAGATGCGGCGCTCTGAAATATTACTGAAACTGAAGCTCGTCGTATTTCTTAATGTAAAGCGAAAGCTTTTTCTCGGCGGACTGAAGATTTGCCATATACGACGACATTATGTCAAACGATCGGTTTATCACCGTCTGCTTGTAATAGAAATGGAAGTCACCGATCCCGCCGTATACCGCCATGTCAAAACGGCGGTTCGCGAGTATCATTTTTAGCATCCGGACCGAATCCTGATCGTCAAGCCACCTGTTCTCAACAAGCGTGTCATAATAACATTTATTGAGTCCGTAATACGATTCAGCAGCCATCGCCTCGAGAATAACCGAAACCATTTCGGGGTCAAGGTTTGTTCTCTCGAGAGCGATATTCGTAAACCAGTACATATTTACGGTGGAATAGTAATCCTTCTGAGTTTCATCGGCTTTGGGAAGAGGCACTATGCCGTGCCAGCTGTCCATGTCCTTGAAAATCATCAGGTGCTCCATAGCCTGGATCATGAAAAGCGACTGATTGCTTATGAACATGCGGTTATAATCTCCCCAGGCGCTGCCGGATCCGCCGTCCCAGTGTTCTGTCATTGCGCTGGTAAATTCATCCGTGAGCATAGAATACGCTTTTTCAAGAACCGCATGGCTCTGATCTGTTACACCGGTATATGAGAGATAGTTTTCCGAATCGCGTTCAACAGTGCACAGCCCGGCTCCGAGATACAGCATGTGTATGTTCAGTGCTTCACCGAGGAGACCGTATCTGTCGTTCGTGTCCATCACGCCGTCTCCACCGACGTCTTCGGCGGCGCCCTTCGCCATTTCATACATTTTGTCAAGTGTCCATGCCCCGGAATCGACGAGATCAAACGGGCTTTCGAGTTTTCTGTCGTTCGCCATGTCCATATTGAATATTACGGAAACAGTCGATCCGTTGTCACGGATAAGAATGTCACCGGACGCGATGAACAGTGTCTTGCCTATCGAAAGATCACGGACCACGCCTGAATCCCACCACGGTTTGTCAAAATCGAGGTAATCAAGATTGTTGAGGTTCATATAGTACCCTTGTACGGCGAGGTTCAGGTTTGTGTCAAGCTGATCGACAACAACATTATATGTGCAGTCCCCCGCGTTGACGTCGGACGTGACAATATTGTTCGCGCTGTATCGCGGCTGCTCGTATGTCTTTATTTTGACTTTGTACTTCTCTTCGACAGCGATATTCCGGTTGTACGTCGCGTCGTTTATCAGCGTTCCGTCTGTACCGTGCGACGTTATATCGTTGAAGAAACTGCCTGTTTCTTCAAAGTTCCAGACAAGGAAGGATATTTCGTCACCGTCATACGTGATATCTGGCAGATCAGGCATTATCCTCTCGGACGTGGATTCATCTGGCTGAGTATCAGTCGGAACAGAAGTGCCCGACGTCTCATCCGGCGGAACGGCTGGATCGACTGTACATGCCGCAAAAGCCGCGACAAGCATTACAACAGCCGTTATGGCGCAGACTATTCTTCTTCTCTTCATTTCCTTTCTCACTTTCTTTTTTGGCAATCATGAACCAACGGTGAATTAAGTATAACAGAAAAAATGTCCACTGCAAATGGCTAAAGTTATCCTCTTTTGCGCCGGATCGCTGTTTTTTTCTGGCAGAGGCAGTCTTTTTTTGTCACATTCATTTCGGAAATCGACTGTTTAACCCAATAAAACTCATTCCGAGCCGATATTTTACCGGCAAAAAGACAATTTTACATTTACAGTAGACACATCTTCTGATATAATTTTTTTAGAACTGCGGAGCGGAGGGCAATAATGGACGGAATTCCACCATATAATTACAATACTAGCAATTCTTTTCATGCTTACTGGCCTAATTCGAGCGATAATTTCGAGATGAATATCGTTGAATGCGGATATGAGCATTGCGAGCCGCTTCATATATGCGGTCCGGTCATAAAAACGCGTCCGCACGATGGCAGAAAATATCATCTTATAAAAATAATAACCGCAGGTCGCGGAAGAGTGATTTTCGACGACAGAGAAAGAACCCTGTCAGGCGGGGACGGGTTTTATGTGCCGCTCGGACGTGAGATCACATACATTTCAGACGAGGTTGATCCGTGGTCATACACATGGCTTGGATTCGTAGGAATAAAAGCCGAGACGTTTATTGCGGAAACGACTTTGCCGGACGACCTGTTTTTTCATTGTGATGATGGAAAACTTGCGGAAGTTCTCTCGGATATGTACAGTATTTCCCAATTTGAAATACCGAAAAGCCGGCTCGAATGTCTGATGATCTCCCGCGCATATGAGTTTTTTTCCGAACTGATACGCCTGTTTCCGAAACAGGATAACCCTCATAATGACGATGACTCGGAATATGTCAAACGCATGGTGGCTCTTCTTCAGAAAAATTGCCTTTCCTCTTACAGTATAGCGGATCTGAGCCGGGATATAGGTTTTTCGAGGAGTTACGTCTACAAGCTTTTTGACAGATATCTTAAAATGCCGCCGGCCGAGTATCTGAAAAAATACCGTTTGTCCCGCGCCTGTGAGCTGCTGAGAAACAGCGAGCTGTCAATCGAGCAGATCGCGTTTTCATGCGGATACTGCGACAGATATTATTTCACAAGAGTTTTCACGGCGGAAATTGGCATTCCACCGGCTGAATTCAGAGCGAACGCCGAGCGCGGGCTGTCTTTTGAATTCAATAAAATCGGTACATACTGGTGATTTCACCGGCAACAGCAAGGATAATTCAGTGATTTTTTCTAATTTTGAGTTAAACGGAATTACAGCCGTATATTACAGAATAGGCGATATTTTTTCTCTTATGCTCGTACCGACAGGAACGGAAGACGGAATAAGGGAATCAAAGCTTGCGCTTATCGATCCAATGATTCAGCTGTGCGTTAACGGCGAAGCGGCAGGCGTAGGCTATATCTCGGGAGAAAGCTACCACAATGCGTCATATTTGCTAGAGCTGAGATTTGTACGTCAATACGAGGAGACTTACATGGCCGAAAAAACGGTCATCACCGAATTTGAAGGAAAAAACGGTGTTTTCTGTCGCCACTTTCTGAAAAGCGGGCGCCGTTACGTCCGGTCTTACGTTACGGTTGAAAACCGCGGAAACTCCCCTTTCGACATTTACGATCTGGCGTCTTTTTCGCTGAACGGAATTACGCCTTTCTCTGACGGGCCGGCATACGGGAAACTGAAACTACACACATTCCGTTCATTCTGGTCTGCCGAGGGCCGGCACTGTAAGGAAAGCCTCGAGGATCTTAATTTTGAGCCAGGATGGACCGGTTGGTCATGTAAAACGCTGAAAATCAGCCAGACAGGTACGATGCCCGTCAGGGGACATTTCCCGTTCATGGCGCTTGAAGACACAGAAGCGGGCGTCACTTGGGCCGCGGAAACCGAGCACTGCGGCTCCTGGCAGATCGAAATGTTCCGTCAGAAGGACAACGTGGTCATGACCGGCGGACTTGGAAATTATCTGTCGGCACAGTGGATCAAAACTCTCGATCACGGAGAGGCCATAACCTCACCGGAAGCGATTCTGACTGCCGTAAAGGGAGGGATTGATGAGGCGTGCAGCGCGATCCTTAACGCACATGAGGATGCGCTGACCGTCATAGGCGGAGGAGAGGAGGAACTCTGCCCGCTTTACAACGAATACTGTGACACATGGAACCATCCGAACAATGACACGGTTTCTACCGAGCTTGACGCGATAAAAGATTTTCCGTTTGGATACTTTGTGATCGACGCCGGCTGGAACGGACGCAGCGATTTGTTCTGCACATTCAACAACGGCGACTGGATAACATGCAAAGACAGATTTCCGCAAGGCATGAGATATATAGCCGATCAAATAAAAAGCCGTGGCATGACGCCAGGATTATGGTTTGAGCCCGAATGCGCAAGCGTGGTTTCCAGATACTATAATGAACACAAAGATGATTTCATTAAACTGAACGGATTTCCCGTCATACATACAGACCGGGCGTTCTTCGACATGTCGTCAGATTGCGCGCGCCGTTTTATGAAAGAGAATGTTATAGATTTTCTAAAGAGCAACGGCTTCGGATATATAAAAATCGATTACAACGACCATATTGGAATAGGGTTTGACGGCTACGAATCGATCGGAGAAGCAAACCGGCGGTCTGCACTTGGAACATACCAGTTTTTTGAGGACATGAGACGCGAGATACCGGAGCTGATCATTGAAAACTGCGCCTCCGGAGGGCACCGTCTCGAGCCCGGAATGATGCGCAGATCATCTATGTCATCGTTTTCGGACGCACACGAATGCGTCGACATCCCCCTTATTGCGGCAGATCTTCAGAGACTCATCCTTCCGCGTCAGAGCCAGATATGGGCGGTCATACGAAAAGACGACTCGCCGCGCAGAATAGTATACTCATGTGTAAATACTCTGCTCGGCAGAATGTGTGTTTCTGGAAACGTTGCTCAACTTGATGAAAAACAACACCGTATTCTCGGAGACGGCATATTATTTTACACTCATGCCGCTCCTGTGATAAAAAAAGGTATTTCCCGCTGTGTCCGCGAGGGAGTTTCCGCGTATCGCGAGCCCACCGGATGGCAGGCCGTTATACGCAGGAATGAAGAATGCGGGGTTCTTGTTGCGCTCAATGTCTTCAGTGTCGGTGAAGAGCCGTTTACGGTAAAACTCAGATTTCCGGAACTGAAAAATAGAATAATCCGCGAGTTTTACGCGGAAGACGGATGTAACGCCGTCATACACGACGATGAACTGGAGATTACAGTTAACGGCTCGTTTTCCGGAGCAGGTATCCTGCTCGACTGACAGCCAACTGTCAAAAACAGACACAGATTTTTTCATTATAAAAGGCGCCGTCGGCGCCTTTTATAATATTAGTTTTTTAGTTATTGTCCCAAAGCAAGTTTCAGAAATTTTGTGTCGTTCATCTGTTCGTTTGTCAGATAGACCCCGTCGTGAAACAGGGCGTACGTTGTTACCAGCGTCGGCGCGGACTGAGCCTCTTCCTTTGTCTCAAGGTGAACCGCCCTGAACGGTATCCCGTGTTCTTTCGCTGTCTTTTCGACAATCGGAACGTATTTGCCGTTGAACGGGCACTGGCCGGTATAGAAAAGGACGTATCCCTTTTCATTGATGTGCGGATGCCTAGCGCATTCTCTGATGCGCGGCTTTTCCGCACCTGGCGAAAAAGGCATGTACCAGAGCTGGATTCCGTTGTCCGCTTCATCTGAAACCTCAAAGCCCTTATGTTTCAGATATTTCGGATCTGCGAGAAACGGTTTTTTCTTTGCAGATGAAAGAATGCAAAGGCCTTTTCTTCCATTCTCTCTGCTGTCCTTTATGCATTCGCCCAGAAGATCGTTTGAGTATCCGTGGCCTTTGAACGATCCGGATACCCAGAGGCAGTCGATATACATATATCCCTCGGCGTCGATGGGATTCCACGCGTTTTCCGCAGGGATATACTCGATAAAGCATTTGCCGCGTTCGGTGCTTTTCAGAAACACGAGCCCTTCGTCAAGGCGGTCGGAAAGCCATGCTTTTTTCGAGGCCACCTGAACGTCGCTGTTATTTGAAATTGCGCAGCATATATGTTCGCTTCCCAGATTCTCTTTTGTTAGTCTTATATAGTCCATAATGATTCACTCCACGGTCAGGATTTCGGAAAAGCCCGTGACTTCAAATATCCCTGATATAGTTTCATTCACGTTTGTGACCTTCATTCTGCCCTGTCTGTTCATTTTTTTCTGAGCTGTGAGGAGTAAGCGAAGCCCTGCGGATGAAATATAATCCAGTTTATCAAAATCAAACACAAGCTCCGTTATACCAGGAAGAATCTCTGCAAGAACGGTTTCAAGCTCCGGCGCTGTTAAGGAATCAAGCTTCCCGACAAGCTTAAGTGTCAGCGTTTTTTCATTCAGTATTTTTTCAATCGTCATTTTTTAAGTCAGTGCTCTGTTCAAAACGACTTGTATACAGCTATTTCGACTTTTCTGCCGACAATCCGGACCTTTACGTCGTCTGCTATGTTAGCCACTATTGATTTTTCGAGTTCGTCCCAGGCATTTGCTGCTTCACTGCTTTTTTCTGTCTGTTTGCGAACTTCGTTCCTGTAAATTGCCATAGACCAGACGGAGGCAATCTCACCAGCAACGTCGCCTGACGGATATGCCGAGATCGTTTCTGCCATTGCGACGGGAAGCGCGTCCCCGGCGGAGAGAAGAACATCGGCTATCATAACCCTTATCCTGCCCATAAAGCCTTTGGCGGCATAGTTTTCCCCGCCGGAAGAAACCGAAATCAGCTGTTCGCGCATTTCGGGAGTAAGCATAATATCGGATTTCATATGAAGCTCAAAGTTTTTCCCGTCTCTTTCGAGCCAGTACAGAGCTTCGACATCTCCCGCGACACCGCGCAGCATCCCAATAAGTTCCTCAGCGAGCAGACGCAGGTGAAGCGTCTGTTTCCTGTCGAGTCCGCTTTCGGATCCGAGCTGTTCCGTTATGGCAAGCGCGTCGCTCATTCCGAGCCCGCTGCTTTTCAGGACAATCTGATCTGTTCTCATTCTATTCACCCCACACTCAGCGTTCAATCGTCAGGATTTCGGAAAACCCGGTCACCTCAAATATTTCCGAAACCGTTTCATTGAGATTGCAGAGTTTCATTTTCCCCTTGCCGCTCATGGCCTTCTGTGCTGAAAGAAGCACGCGCAGACCGGCCGATGAGATATATTCAAGCTTTTCAAAATCAAATGTCAACTCGGTCACACCTGGGATTATATTCCTGATGACACGGTCGAATTCCGGCGCGGTAAGCGTGTCAAGTTTTCCGTCAGGTGTTATAACAGCTTTTTCGCCTTCTATTTTCTTTTCAATAATCATTTGTTCTTCCTCCGGAGTTTCCGGTGCGTTTTCATAATTCAAAGATATTATACATCCAAATCACGGTTTAGTCAACACAAAAGGGCATCGTAATGCCCTTTATGTTGATAATGATTTGTCAGAACAGTCCGGAAATGACGCCGTTTTCGTCAACGTCGATATTTTCCGCTGCAGGCTGCTTCGGTAGCCCGGGCATCGTCATTATTTCGCCGGTAAGCGCGACGACAAAACCCGCGCCGGCCGAGACCTTTACCTGACGTACTGTCACACGGAAGCCATTCGGAGCTCCGAGCTTTAGCGGATCGTCGGAAAAACTGTACTGTGTCTTGGCGATACATACGGGAAGCCCACCGAATCCGTTCTGCTCAAGCTGCGCAATCTGCTTTTCCGCCGCCGGTGCGACGGTTATTCCTTCTCCTCTGTACACACGACGGACTATCGTTTCGATCTTCTCTTTAAGAGGCGCGTCGAGAGGATAAGAGAACTCAAATCTTCCCTTCTCCTCAGTGCAGAGCCGCTCTACCTCCCGTGCGAGCTCGATACCGCCCTCGCCTCCTTTTGCCCATACGTCCGAGAGCACTGCCCTAACGCCAAGTCGGCCGCATTCCTCGATAACTAGCGCGATCTCGGCGTCAGTATCCGACGGGAATCTGTTCACAGCCACGACGCATGGCAGCCCGTACACGTTCTTAATGTTTGACACATGGCGAAGGAGATTAGGAAGCCCGAGACGAAGAGCGTTAAGATCTTCCCTGCCGAGTTCCTTCTTTTCGAGCCCGCCGTGCATTTTCAGCGCACGTACCGTGGCGACGACAACGACCGCGTCCGGCGTCAGCCCCGCGGCACGGCACTTTATATCAAGGAATTTTTCAGCGCCGAGGTCGGCGCCGAACCCGGCCTCCGTGACAGCGTATTCTCCGAGAGCAAGCGCCGTCTTTGTCGCGATTACAGAGTTGCAGCCGTGCGCGATGTTCGCAAACGGTCCGCCGTGAACTATCGCCGGAGTCCCTTCGAGAGTCTGAACGAGATTCGGCTTGAGAGCATCCTTCAGAAGCGCCGTCATTGCGCCGACCGACTTAATATCCGATGCGGTGACCGGTCTTTCATCGTATGTATAACCGACGATTATCCGTCCGAGTCTTTCTTTCAGGTCGGATATCGAGGACGAGAGACAGAAAACAGCCATTATCTCAGATGCTACGGTTATATCGAATCCGTCCTCGCGCGGAACGCCGTTTGCCCGGCCCCCGAGGCCGTCGACGATGAACCGCAACTGCCGGTCGTTCATATCAACGCAACGACGCCAGGTGATCTTCTTCGGGTCGATACCGAGGCGGTTGCCCTGCTGAATATGATTGTCGAGCATCGCCGCAAGCAGATTGTTGGCGGCGCCGATCGCGTGGAAATCCCCCGTGAAGTGAAGATTGATATCTTCCATCGGGACAACCTGCGCGTATCCTCCGCCGGCGGCTCCGCCCTTAAGACCGAACACCGGACCGAGAGACGGCTCGCGAAGCGCAACAACAACCTTCCGGCCGAGACGGGAAAGCCCGTCGGAAAGGCCTATTGTCGTTGTCGTTTTTCCCTCACCGGCCGGAGTCGGTGTCATAGCCGTGACAAGAACAAGTTTCCCTTTCCTTCCGTTTCCGTATTTCGATGCGGCGTCAAGCGGTAGCTTGGCTTTGTATTTACCGTAGGGTTCTGTGTCTTCCCTGCTTACCCCGAGCTTTTCGGCAATTTCATAAATCGGGCGCATTTTGCAACTCTGGGCTATTTCGATATCTGTCATACGGTCTTCTCCCTGGTTATCAGTCGTTATAAATAGGAAATTTTTCGCAGAGGTCCGCTACATCTTTTGCGACGCGCTCTCTCTTTCCATCGTAATCATCGATTATATCGGAAATGAATCCTGCGATCATGTCCATTTCAGAAATGCCGAACCCTCTCGTCGTGACCGCCGGTGTCCCTATCCTAAGACCGCTTGTCACCGTAGGCTTTGCGGGGTCGCGAGGAATTGTGTTTTTGTTTGCGGTGATATGAACTGAATCAAGGCGGGTTTCGAGTTCCTTCCCGCTTATACCCTTGTTTAGAAGTTTAAGTGTCATAAGATGGTTGTCTGTCCCGCCGGACACAATATCGATCCCGCGGCTCTTAAGACCTTCGCAGAGCGCGGCAGCATTTTTCACTATATTGCCGGCATAAACTTTGAAATCATCTGTGAGCGCCTCGCCGAACGCGACGGCTTTTGCCGCTATGATATGCATGAGCGGGCCGCCCTGCGTCCCCGGGAAGATCGCCTTGTCAATCGCCTTGCCGTATTCCTCTCTGCAGAGGATAAGTCCTCCGCGAGGGCCGCGAAGCGTCTTGTGCGTTGTTGTCGTGACGACGTCGGCGTACGGGACGGGTGACGGGTGAATTCCTGCCGCAACAAGACCAGCGATATGCGCCATGTCCACCATCAGATACGCTCCGACCTCATCGGCGATCTCACGGCACCGGGCAAAATCTATTATTCGCGAATAATTGCTCGCGCCCGCTACGATCAGTTTCGGGCGGCATTCCTTTGCCGTCCTGAGCATGGCATCATAATCGATTGTCTCGGTTTTTTCATCGACGCCGTAAGGCACGACATGAAAATACTTTCCGGATATATTTACCGGCGAACCGTGCGAAAGATGTCCGCCCTGACTCAGGTCCATTCCCATGACCGTGTCTCCCGGCTGAAGCAGAGCAAAGAAAACGGCAAGGTTTGCCGACGCTCCGCTGTGCGGCTGAACGTTTGCGTGTTCCGCGCCGAACAGTTTTTTGGCGCGTTCTCTCGCGATGTCTTCGACTATATCGACGTATTCGCAACCGCCGTAGTACCTGTGCGCCGGGTATCCCTCTGCATACTTGTTTGTCAGAACGCTGCCCATTGCGAGCAGCACGGCGCGCGAGACAATGTTTTCGCTCGCAATGAGTTCGATGTTTCCCTGCTGGCGTCTGAGTTCAAGTTCGCAGGCGTCGGCGACCTCGCGGTCATACTGTCCGAGTTTTTCGATAAGATCCATCTTTTTTTCCTTTCAAAAGCTCAGGGCGCACCCGCGGCTTCCTATTCTGCCCTCAGGTGCGCCCAGACGGTCGGCTTGATCATTCCGTCCGTTCCCTTGCGGTGCTCCGCAAATTCCGTCAGTCGCGGACGAATTTCTGTTGCTTTATTATATCATAAAACCGTTTTCAGGTCAAGTTTTGTACGGCCGGTTATTTATTTCGCGGCGAACTGTCCTTCTGGATAACATCGTGCGCTCCGCCCTCGACTATACTTGTCGCGGACACGAGCGTGAGCTTGGCTTTTTTCTGCAGTTCCGGTATGGTAAGCGCGCCGCAGTTGCACATTGTTGACCTTACCTTGCTCAGCGAGAGCTCTACATTGTCTTTCAGAGAGCCGGCATACGGCACATAAGAATCGACTCCCTCCTCAAAGGAGAGCTTCTGTGCTCCGCCCATATCGTATCTCTGCCAGTTTCTGGCGCGAGCCGAGCCCTCGCCCCAGTATTCCTTGTAATATGTTCCGTTTATGCTGACCCTTGCGGACGGGCTTTCGTCGAATCTCGCAAAATATCTGCCGAGCATCACAAAATCCGCGCCCATGGCAAGAGCAAGGGTGATGTGGTGGTCGTGAACGATGCCTCCGTCGGAACACACGGGAATATAAACGCCGGTTTCCTCAAAATATCTGTCGCGCTCTTTGCAGACCTCAATCAGAGCCGTCGCCTGCCCGCGTCCGATTCCCTTTGTCTCGCGGGTTATGCAGATTGAACCGCCTCCGATCCCGACTTTGACAAAATCAGCTCCGCAGTCGGCGAGGAAACGGAATCCGTCGGCGTCAACAACGTTTCCGGCGCCGACCTTGACCGTATCGCCGTATTTTTCGCGGATCCAGCCGAGGGTAATTTTCTGCCACTCGGTGAATCCTTCCGAAGAATCTATGCACAGAACGTCCGCGCCGGCTTCGATAAGCGCCGGAACGCGCTCGGCGTAATCGCGGGTGTTTATGCCGGCGCCGACGACATAGCGCTTTTTGCTGTCAAGCAGCTCGTTCGGGTTCTGCTTGTGAGAATCGTAGTCCTTGCGGAACACCATATAGCGCAGGCGTCCCTCGTCGTCGACGATCGGGAGAGAATTGAGCTTGTGATCCCAGATTATATCGTTCGCCTCTTTAAGGGTCGTCCCCTCGGGCGCCGTGATGAGCCTCTCGAACGGCGTCATGAATGTGTCGACACGGGTGTCCGGCGACATGCGGCTCACACGGTAGTCTCTGCCGGTGACAATGCCGAGCAGCTTTCCGTCCGGGCCGCCGTCACTTGTGACCGCTATCGTTGAATGGCCGGTTCTGGCGGTCAGTTCTACAACGTCGGCAAGCGTGGCGTACGGCTTTATGTTTGAATCGCTGCGAACGAATCCCGCTTTGTACGTTTTTGCCCTGAGAACCATTGCCGCTTCGTCTGCGACAGACTGCGAACCGTAAATGAACGATACGCCGCCCTGCGTTGCCAGCGCGACGGCAAGACGGTCGCCAGATACGGACTGCATTATCGCCGATACCATCGGGATGTTCATTGTAAGCGCCGGCGTTTCGCCGCGTCTGTATTTTACGAGCGGAGTTTTCAGACTCACGTTAGCGGGAACGCACTCGCGCGAAGAATAACCCGGAATAAGAAGATATTCATTAAATGTCCTTGAAGGGGTTTCGCTGAAAATTGCCATATCGTTTCTCCTTTGCAAAGCACAGACCCGGACACGCCGCGCGCGGCGTGTCCGGGTCATAAATCATTTTTCAGGCGGCTCAAAACCGTTCCGGCAGAAGGCGCAGACGCGCCCTGTCACACAAATGTTATCACATGTGGATACAATCATGGCGTCGCCCTCCCCGTATTTGCAATATTATACCACGGAAGAACCGGGGTGTCAAGCAAAACGGGGCGAAATTATTTTGTCTTCATTATAATATCGCTGAACTCCGCGCTGCCGGCGTAACAGTAAAGCCCGAGGCTCATGCCACCGTATGCGGTTCCGCGGAGCGTGAGCGCACATTCGCCTTCGATATAGACCACCATAATCTGTCCGTCGCATATCACGGTCACGTCGTAAGTTTTGTCAGGATCGAAGTTTATCGGCTGTTCAAGTTCGCTCTCATACGGGAAATAATATCCTCCCACGCCGGTCAGAGCTCCCGACCGCGTCCTGAGTCGCGAATACTGCCTGTCGATTGCGAAATAATATCCCTTGTCGACAAAGCTCGACGGCACGTGAATGCCGAATCCGGTCTCTTTCGCGTTGCATTTCAGCTTGAATGATAGCGTGAATCTGCTTCCCGTCGCTTGCATGACGAGCGTCGCCATACCGGAATCGGTCACCGACGCCGACGACATATCGGACGAAATCACCCAGTTCCCTTCGATGGCTGCCATCGTGTTGCGGACCGTCTTTGTAAAAGAATCCACGACGGTGCTCACCGGCACCGCAACGAGGTCCCCGTTCGGTTTCTGCTCGAGCTTATGGACAATCATATCTCCGGCATAACAGATGGTTGCGAAATCCGAGTCATATTTCGTCCCAACCGACATCGGAAACTTTTCAACCGTGCGGTCGCCCGCCCAGCCGAAAATATATCTGTCACGCCCGTCTGACGCCGTCTTTGCGGCATAGAAGAACAGGCTGTCGAACGTATCGTGATCGGGTATCTCCCACGGCCCGTCCGGCGATTTGGATTTCACGTAATACGTCCGCTTGCCGAACGTGCAGTCGGAATAAACGAGATAATACCATTCGCCAATTTTGAAATAATCCGGGCATTCGTTCGAACCGGCGTAGAACGACGAGCAGAAAAACGTTCCTCCCGTCTCCCATGTGTAAAGGTCGGACGAGCTGAGCCACGCGACGGCCCCGTTGCGGTAGCTCGCTTTGCCGTCCCTGACATCGGTACAGACGATCATACGGTATTTACCAATCGTCTCGTCGTACCATATACGGGGATCTCGCCACGCATAGGTTGCAAATCTCTGCGGGTCTGGAGTGACATTCATTTCGATGTCGCGGAGACTGTCGAGTCTGGTTCCGGTATAGTGATGTATTATTTCTTTCCCGTCCTCGACCTTCGCGGCGAAAAGATGCCACTCTCCGTCGATGTAAAGGACGTCGCCGGTCCCGCCGAAATCACGAAGCTCGACGACATCGGAGAAGTTCACAAAATCGACGGTCGTGGTATATGCCCATATCGCCTTGGTATGATACAGGAAGAAAAGATAGAATTTCCCGTCATGATATATCGGAATAACGTCGCCGGTCCGCCCGTCCTTCGGGCTGAAAAAAGTCGTGCTGCTGTCTAAAGCAGACGGATCTGACGGAGCGTCGCTTTCCAGATAGCTGCCGTAAACCGGAAGCTCGTCATCAGGTATTGCTACAGAGTCGCCGGATATATAGTTCGATATAAAATACTGTACTGCCTTATACGTTCCGAAGGTCGTGTCTCCGAGCAGCACGAAATGCTCTCCGAAACGGGCGATGACCCAGCGCGTGACGCCTGTCTGCTTCCCGTCTTCCAGAAGCGTCCTTGCGGTCTCGTATTCTGGACGGTTCGTCCGCC
>JAEEGL015968292.1_pt1 | contig 14440 bp, 13 predicted proteins | sample 9134231 | NCBI WGS metagenome assembly JAEEGL01 (sample SAMN16246548, study PRJNA631951) | gut metagenome | biome: gut microbiome; feature: rumen; material: fiber-attached | host: Bos | place: Iran: Karaj | collected 2018-10
AGGATACAACATCTTTGTCTGCGGCGGCACCGGAAGCGGCAAGACCACATTTCTGAACGCTCTCTCCGATTTCATCCCACAGGACGAACGTATAATCACCATCGAGGACTCAGCGGAACTTAAGATCAACAATATCAAAAATCTGGTGCGCCTCGAGGTCAGGAACAAAAATTCCAAAGAATGCACCGAAGTCACGATAAGAGACCTCATAAAGGCGGCTCTCAGGATGCGACCTGACCGGATAATAGTCGGAGAAGTGAGAGGCCCGGAGGTTATCGACATGCTGCAGGCCATGAATACAGGACATCTTGGATTCCCTTCTTGCCTACACTATTTCCATCGGAGAAATCACTGTTGTTGTTTACGTTTGCTACAATTACCTGCCCAGATTTAAGGAGTATCTCGATATCTCCGTTAGGGGGCATATCAATTCTTTCAATATAGTTGAGAATCCTATCACGGTCGATGCTGGTGAAGTTCCGAAGGTCTGCAATAGCTGCCCGGATACTTGCAAGCTTCGCCGTAACATAGGAGTCATCAAGTTTGTTGTTTTCCTTATCGTTAATAGCCTCTGTCAGTCTGTCCGTCTCTTCCGTAATATTGTTAATCTTAGTCTGAATGTGTTTCTTTGCTGCATCTGTAAAGTTGTCATCGGAAAGCTGATCAATGAGGTTTTCAAGCTTTTTTTCCCTCGATGCCCTTTGTTTCTTCAGTCTGTCTATCTCGTCACCATTGTTCTGTGATGCTTCCACGATCTCCGTTAAAATCTTCTCCAAAGTAATGCAGACTTCTTCCTGCTGGTCTATAGTCTGCTTCAGAGCCTTCTTTGTAATCTCTTCAAGGTCATGTTCGTAAATGCTTCTGATAGGGTTCGGGCAGTCAGAATGGCTTTTAATGCGGTATACCGGTACTGTCTTTTTCCTATCTGCGTATCCAAATTGGTATGGCTTGCCACAGACAGGGCAAAAAATTTTGCCGGCATAAAGATGCAAACCTTGAAAACGTGCCTGAACAGTCTTTTGGTCGGGTTTCTCATACACTGTTATTCTTGAATGATGTATCCTCTGCGCCATTTCAAAGAGGTCTGTATCGACTATCTGAAGATCAGGACGCTCTACCGTAACCTGCTCTTCAGATTTAGTCTTATACCGCATGGATTCTTCACCGGGAATAAAAGTGCTGGTTCTTGTATTTACAGTGAAAAGTCCAAGGTATTTGCTGTTTTGTATCATGTTCGATACGGTTCGTTCGCAGATATATTCATAAGCAATGTAGGGTTCCCTGGTATCTGCATCTCTTTTGTGCTTTGGAAACTTGATTCCCTTTTGTCTGAGCGATTCACAAATGGAAGCTGGTGTTCCGTTTCTGTAAACGTAATCCTCAAAAATATCCACAATAATAGGTGCGGTTTCCTTGTCGATGATAATGTCCTTTTCCTGTGAATCCCATTTGAATCCTTGTATTAGATCCTTTGGAAACAGTTTTTTATCTCTGATTCGTCGTGTCTGTGCTGCATGACCTGCATCACTCTGTGTTCGACTCGTACCCGAGGTAAACACAGAAATAAGCGTAAACATCAATTCTTCAGAATGAATGCTGAAATCCCAAAAGTGATTGTCTTCTAATGTGACTAAAACAGCGTTGTTTTTGAGTAAAGTTCTAAGAAAATCCTGAGACTCTGTAACATCCCTAAACAATCGTGAGCATGTTTTGGCTACAATCAGTTTTATTTCTCCGGAACGTACCCCATCCATGAGTTGCTGATAAGCGATTCGTCCAACAACACTTTTTCCTGACACACCATCATCCTTGTATACATGGTTCTGTGTTAACGAAACATTTTTATAATTAGAAAGATATTCTCGTGCAGATTTAATCTGATTGTCGCAAGAGTCCTTCTGTGATTCGTTACGTGTGGAAACACGTGCATATATTGCTGAAACAACGGGTTCTGCACCGGTTTTATCATCAATTTGTAATTTCAGTTTATCTGCATAGGTCATACTGTGAGTTCCTTTCTGTATTTCAAAAAACCTTCTTGAAGCGAATATATGTCTAATTGGAGCTGTTCCCGGATTTTGCAAAAGTTCGCCGTTCTCCAATGAACATCATTCAGGTTATGGACGAGGAGTAGATCATATTTATCACTGTTTGCTATCAGTTCCATCATCTGTATCTGTTCGCCGTCGCTTTGGCAAGGGCTTTCATCGTAATATTGGTCAACAACAGTCCAATTCGTTTTCTTAGTCGTAAAAAGTTTGAGAGTATCATTTTTAACGGGGACGACTTCCTTCATTTCGTTTGGTGGACCGAAGTGGCAGGTGTATGTTGCAACACGGAGAGGCTCATCCAGAGGTGCATCTTCCCAGGTGAAGATACCGTTTTCTACTGTGTATGTTTGTATTCCCTTATCCCGGAGCTGTTGCAAAATGTTTATGCATTTGCCGGTGTTTTTGGATATGTGGTAAAAATCTTTTGTTACAAGAGCATCATATTGTGCAGAGTTAGCGAGAAAGCGTTCAAATTCGGTATGTTCACATCGTTTCAAACTCTTATCACAATAAATGTCAGAGACTTCAAGATCTACAGAAACCGCATAGTTTTCAAGCTTTTTAATTTGGTCTTTGTAAATCTTAGGTCTTTTGTTGCTTTGGTCTGTAAAATGATATATCGCTGTATTTTTCATTAGACTCGCTATACTCCTTGTAATTACATTGTGTAGGTCTTAAGCAGCTTGCTTATCTTTTTCTTTGGACGAGATTCTTTGAACAACCTTGTCATAAATGGTTTTGTCAATCGCGTCTATACGAAGCAGGTCGTTTAAGACTAAGATTTCTAAAGAAATGGTTGTGTGTTTTTCTTCCATGGGTTGGTTCTCCTTTCGGTTAATTTGCCTCGGTATCGCCGAGGTAGTGTAAAAGACTGTTCTTTGTGATTTTGTATCGTTTTCCGACTCTAACTGCGCGTAGGCTTTTGCTCTTAATCAGGCTTCTGATTGTGTTAGGATGTACGCCAAGGATTTTCGCTGCATCAGGGATATTCATTATCATTGGACAGTCATTTATAATCTCATTCATATGGCACTCCTTTAACAAAAAGTTATTGCAAACAACAAATATGTTACTTTCATAATGCCTCACAAAAAAGCTTTTGTCAATAACAAAATTGTTTTTTATATTTTTTTAATATTTTATTTTAACAACAAATTTGCATTTTGCTATATCTATTATGTTGTTGATGTGTTAGAATAAGGTTTGTAAGGACCTGTTTAGGATGAAAAGGTAGATAAAAAAAAGGAGATAATTATATGTATGTTTACAATCCGTTTGGAACTGCTCCGGAAGACTTTGATAAGGAAACAGCGGGAAGCCGTATCGGTAGAAGAATCCGTGCTATAAGGCAGGAACAGGGGATATCGCAAAGTGAACTTGCTGAAAAGGTAAATGAGATAGCAGAAAACTACGCAGAAAACAGTACTGCATTAAATGCTAACAGAATACAGCAATATGAGAATGGCGCCAGAAACCCGAAATTTGACCTTTGTAAACAGATAGCAGAAGCGTTAGAGGTTGAAACAAGCGCTATATTAGATCCTCAGACAGCAAGCTATTTAGGCGCTATGTTCTCCTTCTTTGAAATGGAGACCTTGTACGATTTAAGATTACAAGAGGTCAATGGCCAAATCTGCATATCATTTGGAGAAAGTCAGAATGATATAAAGGTCAGCACGATGAATAAGAACCTGAAGGCTTGGTATGACCGTAGAAAGCAGATGGAAGTCGACATCTTTAATGCTTCAACCGAAGAAGAAAAGAAGCAGATAATGCACGAATATCACATGTGGGAATGGAACTTCCCTTATTCGATGGATGAAAAGCCTTTATCAAAATCGGAAAGAGCAAAGAAAGAGCGGGTGGCTCATTTACTACAGGAATCGTTAGAAGCAAGGAAAAATGATAATGATTAGAGAATAGGGAGAAGGAATATGGCTAAACAGATAGGTGTGTTATGGGATGATAATCCTGTTGATATTACTGCGGAAGCAAACTTTATATGGAGTATAGCGAATAAACTTCGTGGCTCTTACATGCCCGATAAGTATGGGGATGTAGTGATTCCGATGACAATTATTCGCCGCTTTGAGTGCGCTTTGGAAAAGACCAAAGGCGAAGTTGTTGCTAAATATAAGACAACGCCCACTCATCCGGCAAAAGCGATGCAGAAAATATCAGGATATCAGTTCTATAACACAAGTGAATTTAACTTGAAGGAGCTGTGTAACGACCCTGACCATATAGCAGCGAACTTCAGAGAATACCTTAATGGTTTTTCAGCAAATGTGCAGGACATTTTCCGCGAGCTTAATATGGATGACCATATTAAGAAGATGGATAAAGACGGATGTTTATACAATGTTGTGAAGGCTTTTTCGGAACTGGACTTATCCATAGAAACATTTGACAGCATAAAAATGGGCTATATCTTCGAAAATCTGATCGGTCGCTTCTATCAGAATGTAGATGCCGGACAGTTTTACACAGGCCGAGATATAATAAAACTCCTTGTATCACTTCTTACCGCCGAAGGATGTGATGATATTTTTGATGAAGGAAAAGTTATTACCGTATGCGACCAGGCGTGCGGAACCGGTGGTATGCTTTCCACGGCATATAGCTATATCAGGCATTTTAATCCTTCTGCAGATGTCCGCCTGTTCGGACAGGAATATATGGGGCAGACCTATGCAGTGGGTCTTGCTGAGATGCTTATAAAAGGACAGGATGCAGATAACTTCCGTCATGCCGACACATTAAAAGAGGATTGTTTCTCCGATACCAAAATGAGATTCCTTATAGAAAATCCGCCTTTCGGTACTCCTTGGTCAGGAGCCGATGCCAAGACTGGACAGGAGGATGCTGTTAAGGAAGAATATACGAAAAAAGGACTTGCAGGCCGTTGGGGTGCAGGTCTTCCTTCGGGTGGAGATTCTCAGCTTCTCTTTATGCAGTCTGCCATCGCAAAGATGGATGACAAACTTGGACGTGCAGCGATTATCGAGAATGGCTCCCCCCTTTTTACAGGTAGTACGGCTTCAGGAGAGTCGCAGATACGCCGTTGGATGTTGGAGAATGACCTTATTGAAGCAATCGTGGCTATGCCTACGGATTTGTTCTACAACACGGGTATTGCCACTTATGTATGGATTTTATCAAAGAACAAAAGACCTGAACGTAAAGGTAAGATACAACTTATCGATGCTTCGCAGATTTATCATAAGCTCCGTAAGCCTCTCGGCAATAAGAAGAATGAGTTTTCTCCTGAAGACCGTGCTGAAATTACGCGGATTTATGCTGAGTTCAAAGATAGCGAAGTATGTAAGATATACGACAACACCGAGTTTATCTACAAGGAATATGCTGTAATGCAACCATTACAGCGTAGTTATGGTTTCACAGAAGATCGTATTCAGAATATGCTTCAATCGGGAGCCTTGAAATCCTTATGGGATGATGCAAAAGTGGCAGAACTCGAAGAAAAGGGAACTACTGCTAATGCAAAGGAACAGAAGGCTCTTTCTGACTATTATGAAACCAAACCTGTTTATGAAGCCATTCTTGCAAAACTGAATGGTGCTGTTTCTGATGAAAAATGGTTAAGTCCGAGTGCGTTTGCTCCGGTACTTGAAAAGGTTCTTGCTGATGTGAATATGGATAAAAAACTGTTGGAGAAGATTGCCAATGGTTTATCCGTGATGGATAAGGAAGCTGAGATACAGACCGAGCAAAAAGGTAAGAAAAAGGGAGAGATTATCTACGACAAGGACTCGAAGGATGTGGAGCTTGTCCGTTGGGATGAAACTATCGAGGATTATATGGCAAGGGAAGTCTTACCGCATATCCCGGATGCTAAATGGTTTTGGGAAGAAGACCTTGGTGCAAAGAAGCCTGTTATCAAGACCGGTGCAGAAATACCTTTTACAAGATACTTCTATAAGTATCAACAGCCCGAAGCAAGTGAAGTATTAGCAGAACGTTTTACTGCATTGGAGAATAGCGTGAATGACCGTATCCGTACTCTGTTCGGAAGGGGCTGATGGTAAATGTTATGAGAGAAGTAAAAGATAGTGGAATTTCGTGGATTGGGGATGTTCCTCAAAAATGGAGTGTCCATCCCTTGAAATATAATTTTTCAATAATATCAGGAGCAACGCCTGACAGTTCAAATAGTGAGTTGTGGGATGGTGATGTTCTGTGGATTACACCTGCGGATTACAAAACAAAAGAGATATATGTTTCTAACGGGGCAAGAAATATTTCTTCATTAGGGTATAAATCTTGTAGTACTCATATGCTACCAAAGGGAACTATTGTTGTATCTAAAAGGGCGCCGATTGGCTCTGTAGCGTTAACAGCTGTTCCTTTGTGTACAAATCAAGGGTGTTTAGGTCTTATATGCAATCAAGGAATAAGTGAGAAATTCTTCTATTATTCCTTGAGTATTTATGAAGAGGTTCTTAATCTGTTTGGTTCAGGAACTACATTTAAAGAAATATCTGCCACCGTCTTAGGAACAATAAAGTTGGCAAAGCCTTCTTTTGAAGAGCAAAACCGTATAGCCCAATTTCTTGACGCCAAATGTACCGAGATAGACACACTTTCTGCTGATATTCAGGAAGAGATTAATACACTTCAAAAATATAAGCGGTCTGTTATCACAGAAGCTGTAACAAAAGGGTTAGATAAGAATGCTCCGATGAAGGATAGTGGATCAGATTGGATAGGAGATATCCCATCAAATTGGAGTGTATCAAAACTGGGAAATGTATTAACTCTCCGAAATGAAAGAAACTATAAACCTTTAGAAGAGGTAAATCTCATTTCTTTATATACAGATAGAGGTGTAGTTCAGCACGCTGATTTAGAGAAAACATCAGGTAATATCGCTCAAAATGCGGATGGATACAAGATAGTCCATAAGAATGATATTGTCGTTAACATTATCTTAGCGTGGATGGGCGCAATGGGCATATCCGATTATGATGGGGTTACAAGCCCCGCCTACGATGTTTACAAGATAAATATTGATAAGATTTATCCACATTATTGCCACTATATACTGCGCTCTCCTGCTATGGCTGGAGAATGCTACAAATATGGTCGTGGAATCATGATGATGAGATGGAGAACTTATTCCACGGAGTTCAAAAAAATCAAGATACCACTCCCGCCAATTGAGGAACAAAAGAAAATAGCGGAATACCTTGATGAAAAATGTAAAGAAATAGATTCCATAATCGAACAAAAGCAAGAACAGCTTGAATTAATTGCTAAGTATAGAAAATCTATAATTTATGAATATGTTACAGGAAAAAAGATAGTTTCAGAATAGGGTTTAAGAACCATGAGAGATATGAAAGATAGTGGAATGCCTTGGGTTGGCGAAATTCCCAAACATTGGAAACTAAAGAAAGGAAAATATTGCTTTGTACAGAAATCTGACAGGGGAAATAGTAAATCATTGGTTTTACTATCTCCAACGCAGAACTATGGTGTTATCCCTCAAGACCTTTATGAAGAGTTGTCGGGTTTTTCTGCTGTAAAACTAAATGAGAAAACTGATTTTAACTCATTAAAAACGGTACATAAAGGTGCATTTGTTATCAGTTTAAGAAGTTTTCAGGGGGGGTTCGAATACAGTGAATATGAAGGAGTTGTTTCTCCTGCATATCAAGTGTTCTATCCATCTATTCCTATATGCGACACATATTACAAATACTTGTTTAAGACGCAAGTTTTCATAGATAAGATGAATTCCTATACTATGAGTTTGAGGGATGGAAAAAATATAGCCTTTGCTGATTTTGGAAGAACTTATATTCCTGTACCGTCTATTAAAGAGCAAAGGATAATTTCTGATTTTCTTAATGCTCAATGCACTGAAATAGATAACCTTTCTGCTGATATTCAGTCAGAGATTGATGTCCTTCAAACATATAAGCGGTCTGTTATTTCCGAAGCCGTAACAAAGGGGTTAGAAAAGAATGTCATTACGAAGGATAGCGGTATTTCGTGGATAGGAGACATACCTGAACATTGGTCAATTTATAGGATTGCAGACCTTTATTGTGATAGAAATGAACGGGGCAACGACGAACTCCCGTTACTTACAGTATCAATTAATTCAGGTGTCTCAGATAAAGAACTTACTGATGATGAGCAAGAACGTGTTTTTATAAGAAGTGAAGACAAAACAAAGTACAAGAGGGTTTATATAGGAGACATTACTTACAACATGATGCGTGCTTGGCAAGGGGCGTTTGGTGCAGTCCGTGTTAATGGCATGGTAAGCCCTGCCTATGTCGTTGCCAAACAGACAGGAAAGGCTGAAATAGATAGCAGATATATTGAAGCATTGCTCCGAAGCCCGATGGGAATTGAAGAAATGAATCGCTATTCCTATGGGATTATGGACTTTCGAAAAAGATTATATTGGCCTCAGTTTCGCACTATAAAAGTGTGTTTGCCAGATATACAAGAGCAAAAAAGAATTGCTGATTATCTTGATTTAAAGAGTAAAGAGATTGATGAGATTATTATCCAAAAGCAAGAACAGCTTGAATTAATTGCTAAGTACAGAAAATCTATAATTTATGAGTATGTCACAGGAAAGAAGGAAGTGCCTGTATGATTAGACAGTTCGGATGGTTTTGGTTTATGTCAGGAAAGGAAGAACTCCTGGTTCCCGATAAGTGCGGGAAATGGATGTATTTCTTCGATGACCAAGAATTTGCTCAGAAGATATGTCAAAAGGCTATTGATGAAGGTATCTGCTACGAGTGTAAGTGTACCGATATGGAATTCACTGAACAGCCGACAGGGGTTATTTGTTTCTATCTAAACGGCGATGACATCGAAAATCATAAGCGTGTAATACAGTTTATGATAGCAAATGACCTTATTCGAAAGACCAAAGCAGGAAAGTATTACAACAACAGCTTCAAGTTTGATGAGCAAACACGTGCAGGGGAATACGGTGCCGACTTTGAAGGCAAAATCAAATTAGAGCAGTTCATAGACTTACAGACAGGAGAATGGATTTATGAATGATATCCTTTCCGAAAAACAGTATCAGCATGAAATAATGGATTATCTGCGGGATGTAAACGATTATCGTATCCGTAAAGATACAGATTTTGACCGTTACTTCGCTATGGATAAGGGAATGCTCTTTGAGTTCCTGAAGTCTTCGCAGCCGGATGTAATGGATGAACTGTACAAGATATTCAAACAGGACACGGAAGAAACGATTGTTAATGTTATCAATGAAACTGTGACATCAAACAAGGGTTCTTTGGTTGAGACCTTAAAGAACGGTGTTGAAATAAGCAACAGGCATCTTGATTTGATGTACACAAAACCAGCTACCACTTTCAATAAAACCCTTAATCAACAATATGAAAATAATATTTTTTCTGTTGCAGAAGAAGTTTGGGCTTCCGATGATGAAAGAATAGATCTTGTAATATTTCTCAACGGCCTTGCTATTATGTCATTTGAGTTAAAATGTAATCCTGCAGGGCAGTCCTATCACGATGCTATAAATCAGTACAGGACTGAAAGAAATCCCAAGGATAGACTGTTCCGTTTTAAGGCTGGGTGTATTGTTAACTTTGCTATGGACTTGCAGGAAGTCTATATGACAACAAAACTGGACGGAAATGCAACGACCTTCCTTCCCTTCAATATGGGAAAAGGTGAAGGTATAGAAACAGGTGCCGGAAATCCCTTATTTACGGATAAGTATAGTGTATCTTATATGTGGGAAGATATTCTGACCAAAGACACCATACTTGACCTTATAAGTAAGTTTATTTATGTTGAGAGAAGGGAAGAAATTGACGAACTCACAGGAAAGAAGAAAACAGTCGAAACCCTTATTTTCCCTCGTTATCATCAGTTAGACCTTATAAGGAAGCTTATTATATCCGTAAAAGAGCATAAAACAGACCTTAACTATCTTATAGAGCATTCAGCAGGTTCCGGAAAGACCAACAGTATCGCTTGGCTTACATACCGTCTGGCATCGCTTCACGATAATGAAAACAACGTTATTTTCGACAACATTATCATTGTTACGGATAGGGTTGTGGTAGACAGGCAGTTACAGAAAGCCATCCTTAGTATGGAACACAAGAATGGCCTTATCCGTGTAATGGATGATAAATGCTCTTCTGCCGACCTTGCTTATGAACTGACGCATAATACAAAGATAATCGCAACGACTATACAAAAGTTCCCGTACATCGTTGATACTGTAGCAGACCTAAAGGATAAGCATTTCGCTGTTATCATAGATGAGGCACATTCATCTACATCCGGTAAAGATATGCAGGCTGTCACTCAGGCCCTTGGTGCAGGTAATAAGCAGTACGAAGATGTTGATGATATGATTAACGACCAAATTGAAAAGTCGGGTAAGCAGTCGAATGTTTCTATGTTCGCGTTTACAGCAACACCTAAGGATAAAACACTTAGGCTATTTGGAAAACTTAATTCGCAAGGACATTACGAAGCGTTCCATCTGTATTCTATGAAACAAGCTATAGAAGAAGGGTATATTCTGGATGTTCTTTCAAACTTCACGGAATATGACACCATGTTCCAGCTGAACAAAGAGATTGAAGAAGATCCTGAGATGAAAACGGACGATGCAAAGCGTCAGATTGCCCGTTTTATTGAACTTCACGAAACAAACATAGCTCAAAGGGTTGAGGTTATAGTAGAACACTTCCGTAACGCGGTCATGGGAAAGATACTTGGCGGTATGGAAAAGGCTATGGTTATAACCGCTTCCAGACAAGCAGCAGTTAAGTATCAGAAAGCCTTCAAGGACTATATAGCACGGAAAGGATATCCGGGCATAGATGCACTTGTAGCCTTTTCGGGTAAGGTTAAGCTGGATGATGACGAAAACGATGTAGAGTATACAGAATCAGGGATGAACGGGTTTAGCGATGAGAAAACCCCGATTATGTTTGATACATACGCTTATAATGTGCTAATCGTTGCTAACAAATACCAGACAGGATTTGACCAGAACAAGCTCTGCGCCATGTATGTACTTAAAAGGTTAAAGGGTGTAAATGCAGTTCAGACATACAGCAGGCTGAACAGAATATGCCCGCCGTTTGATAAAAAGACATTTATTCTTGATTTTGTTAACACTTATGAAGATGTCCAGAGATCGTTTGCAAGGTTTTATACAACTACCCTGTTGTCGGGTAACATCAGTCCAAAGCATATTTACGATTTGGAAGCAAATCTGGATGCGTTTATGGTTCTTGACCCGTTGGATGTTCAAAATTTCAATGACCTTCTTTTCAAGAAACGCGAGAATACCATAACTTCAGCAGAAAAGAAGGCCCTTACTTTCTACCTTCAGAAGTCTGCGAACGCTGTTAAACAGTACAGTAATGAAAAGCAAAAAGAAGTCCGTATGAGGATGCGTGGATTTGTGAAGTTTTATGACTTTCTTATACAGGCAAGTTGCTTTAAGGATTTGGATATTCACAAGAAGTACGTGTTTATAACATATCTGTTGGCTTTTTTGGATATTTCAAGCGGTGGAGCGGGTTTTGACCTTACAGGTAAGATTAAGGCAAGTAACTTTGTCCAGAAGCAAGGGGAAACACATTCAACCGATAAGGATAAAATGGTTTCAAGACCTTTGGTAAAGCTTCCTGAATCGGATGGATTTAACTTATCGGAAGCAAAGATAGAGAGATTAAGTCGAATTATAGCAGACATAAACTCCCGTACAGGAAAATCATATGATAATGATGTGGCTGTAAAGGCTATGCTTCAGATAAAAGACCTTATGATGAAGTCTGATAAACTAAAAACATCTGCTAAGAATAACAGTGAGAAAGACTTCGAATTTGCCTTCTATGATGATATAGACGATGCCTTGATAGAAGGATTAGAGCAGAATCAGGACTTCTTTACATTGTTATTAAACAATGAAGAAATAAAGAAATCCGTGCTTGGGATTTTTGCAAGCGAGATATATACGAGTTTGAGAGCTTAAAGAACAACCCCGTGAGCGTATTCACGGGGATTCTTTTTTAATCAGTTCAATATACTTATAAATGGTAGACCTTGAACACTTCATCATTCTGGCAAGTTCAGATACGTTGATTTGTTTATCCTGGTACATCCTGTAATATTTCCAAAACCTATCAGGCAGGCTTTCGGGCGTAAGCTCAGGTCTGCCTATTTTTTTACCCTTTGCGGCTGCGTTCCTCATTCCTGACTTAACACGCTGACTGATTATGTTACGTTCCATCTCCGCAAAGACACCCCACATCTTAACCATTCCTTCTGTCATAGGGTCCATTTCTCCTTTAGAACAGTCAACGGTAAAAGAGCCACCGATGTTCAGGATGAGGTGCTTATCCCTGACAATCTGTAATATTTCACACAGATGCTTAGTAGAACGTGTAAGACGTGAGACTTCTGTTGTTGCTATGGTATCACCTGCCTCAACAGTATCGAGTAGTTTCTGAAACTCTGCGCGGTCATCTTTCAAACCGGATTCGTATTCCCAGTATATATTCTTGTCTGTAGCAACTCCTAAAGCAAACAGTTCTCTTTTTTGTCTGTTGATGTCCTGACGTTCTTCATTGGTACTACATCTTGCGTATCCGTAAACCATTTTGACCTCCAAGTGTATAAGAAAAGGTTATTACAATTTTCTGTACACATTATACACCAAAACATAGGGTTTAGTAAGCCTTTTTTAATGGAAAAAAGTGTTCACGAAAGGAATTGATTAATTGAACAGCCGGATAGTTTTTAGATTGCTTCGTCTTCATCTTTAAAAATCTCCTATGAATATGAAAGAAACAAAAAGGAGGAAAATAATAGATGCCAAAACCTATTATTATATTAAAAAAACATAGAATAAAACATTGTCGTTCCCCTGCATTTATTTAGGTAGTGTTGTAACCAGCTAACAAAAAAACCCATAAAGGAGACCAACATGGGCAAATCAAATAAAAACTCAAACACTAACGTAAACCAGGGCTTTTCTGAAGAGAGCAGCTCTAATGAAATTGAATTTTTAAGGTCCGAAATCCTCTCCGATTGTGATGAAGTAGGTTCTCACATGACAGAGTCTGATATGGAGGAGATAAGAAAAAATATAGATCCCCTCGGTTGTGCTTATTTTATTACCTCGACTCCCTACCCGACCTTTGTCAAGGAGCTTGCGGAGCGAGTAATCGGACAGGACGAGCAAATAAAGCGTCTTGCATTTGACATTTACCAATACATAAAGGATGTTGCATCGACAGTCCCCTGTTTTCCCAAGCGTATGTGTGATATGATTGCAGGAAAATCGGGATGCGGTAAGACAGAGTTTTGCAGGGCGGTAGAAGAGGTCTTAAAGACTCATGGATGTTCAATACCTGTCATAAAGATTGACGTAACTACATTAACACAGTCCGGCTATCAAGGAGCCGAGGTTTCCGATATAGCGGATATAATAGCCAAAAAGAACCCGAAAGGGTCAGAAGCAATAGTTTTTCTTGATGAAATTGATAAGACTTTGATTCCGGACCTTGCATCTCTGATTGCTGCAGATTACCAGAAGATGCTGATTTATGATTTACTGAATATGATAGACGGTTCAGAGTATCCTCTGAAAAGAGGCTACCGTACCATAGACACCAATAGAACTTTATTCATCGGTCTCGGAGCTTTTGATGAAATCAGAAAGAGAAAGAGCAAGAAAGAATCAGAGCATACAGTAAATCATATTGGTTTTATTCCTGAAAAGTGCACCACAAAGCACCATATACATAGCGACGCCGACATCACGAGAGAAGATTTGTTTGACGCCGGTATATCTGCACAGTTTATAGGAAGATTTGGTACTATCGTAAACTTCCACGAAATTAATAAGAGCGTTTTTAAGAAGCTGATAACCAAAATATGTGATGAGTATGCAAAGCAGTATTTGATTACTCTCGAAGCGACAGATAAGGCTGTCAATGAGTATTATAAGATGCTTTCGTCACCTTATGGCGTAAGAGGTATTAAACATTCTATTAATGATGCTATTGCCTACACACTTATGGACTTGAGCTATCGTGGGGAGAGCACGGAATTCTACGACTTTGTGCTGGCGGGCGTAGGCAAACTTGAAACTGTAACAAAAGCCTTCTATGCAAATCAGGAATACTGTTAATGAAAGACTAACTATTAAAAGTCAAGTAGAAAAAGATGCTTTTTGATCAAAAACGCAGAAATGCGATTTGCATAGTGGTAGGGACTTATTCCCTGCAATCAGTTCTTTGAAAATTGCATGATAAACAGAGCATCCGATTGGGTGCTCAAACAGAAAAGGATTATCAGAGGGTTATCTTGGCGAGTATACT
>JAEEGL016922008.1_pt1 | contig 14440 bp, 14 predicted proteins | sample 9134231 | NCBI WGS metagenome assembly JAEEGL01 (sample SAMN16246548, study PRJNA631951) | gut metagenome | biome: gut microbiome; feature: rumen; material: fiber-attached | host: Bos | place: Iran: Karaj | collected 2018-10
TCTACGACCGGATTAGCTTCTGCGCCATTTGACGCCCTGCGGAGTATCCTCAAGGATTATGCCCATATCTTTGAGCTCATCCCTGATTCTGTCAGCCTCCGCCCAGTTCTTTTCTTTCCTCGCCTGTGTTCTCGCCTCGATGAGGGCATCTATTTCGCTGTCGCTCTTCTCCTCTTTTCTGTTGTAAACGAGACCGAGTACATCCGTAAGTGTGTCAAACACCTTCGCGGCATATTCAACGGTCTGCCTGCTCTGACCCTTGCCGAGCACATTGGAGTTGATGTCTCTCACAAGGTCAAATACGGCGGCTATGCCGTCCGCTGTGTTGAGGTCGTCGTCAAGCGCGGTGTTGAACTGCTCAACTCTCTTTTCAAGCATCGCCTTCACTTCAGCGTCAAGCTCGCCCTCCGGGGCGTTTTTAAGCTCAAAATCAATATTGTCGCGGCAGTTGTAGAGCCTGGTGAGAGCCGCCTTGCACTGCTCGATTATATCAACGCTGTAATTGATGGGGCTTCTGTATGACGAGGAGATGAGCAGATATCTGATGGGCTCGTATCCGTATTTTTCAGCCACCTCGCGCACGGTGAAAAAGTTGCCGAGCGACTTTGACATTTTGACATTGTCAACATTTATGTAGCCGTTGTGCATCCAGTAATTTGCGAAGGGCTTGCCCGTGAAGCATTCGCTCTGGGCAATTTCGTTTTCGTGATGCGGGAAAATAAGGTCGAGGCCGCCGCAGTGAATATCAATGTTTTCGCCGAGGTATCTTATATTCATGGCGGAGCACTCAATGTGCCAGCCGGGTCTGCCCTTGCCCCAGGGTGAATCCCAGTAGGGCTCGCCGGGCTTCGCGCTTTTCCAGAGGGCAAAATCCATGGGGTCTCTCTTTATGTCGCCCACCATTATTCTGGCGCCGGCTTCAAGCTCCTCAAGAGGCTGATGCGAGAGTTTGCCGTATTCGCCGAAGGTTTTGGTGCTGAAATAAACATCGCCGTTCACCTCGTAGGCGTGCCCGTTTTCTATAAGTCCGCTTACGATTTCAATAATCTTGTCTATATTTTCCGTGGCAAGCGGGTGAACCGTGGCGGGCTTGAAATTGAGCCCTTTTGCGTCAACCCAGAATTCTTCAATATACTTCTTGCTGACGGTTTCGTAATCGGTGCCTTCCTCGTTTGCGCGCTTTATTATTTTGTCGTCAATATCGGTGAAATTCTGCACAAAGGTCACATCGTAGCCCCTGTACTCAAGGTATCTTCTGAGCACATCAAAGACGCACAGAGGCCTCGCGTTTCCTATGTGAATATAGTTATAGACCGTGGGGCCGCAGGCGTATATCTTGACCTTGCCCTCTTCTATGGGTTTAAAATCCTGCTTGACGCGGGTGAGCGTGTTGAATATCTTCATTTTATTTCTCTCCTTTTTCCGGTGAAATCATTTGCCTTAGTTCGCTTATCTGAGCCTCGAGGCGGTCTATCTCCTGCTGAACGGGGTCGGGAATATGGACCCAGTCAAGTTCGTCTATTCTTTCGCCGTTTCTCTTTACTATTTTCGCGGGAACACCGACGGCAGTGCAGTCCGCCGGGATATCGGTGAGCACAACCGCGCCCGCTGCAATTTTGGTATTATCTCCTATGGTGACGCTGCCGAGCACTTTTGCTCCCGCGCCCACCATTACTCCGTTGCCGAGAGTTGGATGGCGCTTGCCGGTTTCCTTGCCCGTGCCTCCGAGGGTAACTCCCTGATAGAGAAGCACATCGTCGCCGATAATTGTCGTTTCGCCGATTACAACCCCCGTGCCGTGGTCAATAAAGAACCTTTTGCCTATCTGAGCGGCAGGGTGAATCTCAACACCCGTTTTCCTCGAGCAGCGCTGAGATACCCAGCGGGCAAGGAACTTCAAGCCGTGGGTGTAGTAGAAATGCGCTCTTCTGTAGTACCTTATTGCCTTTAGGCCGGGGTAAAGGAAGAGAATCTGCATAATGCTCGTTGCGGCAGGGTCCCTTGCCTTTACGCAGGCAATATCTTCTTTTATAAGTTTAATCAGTCTGAACATATATCCTCCGAAATAAAAAAGCTCCGCAGTCCCGAAAGACTACGGAGGCGTAATACGCGGTTCCACTCCTGTTTATAGCTTGAGGTTAAACCCCGGCTTTAACGCAGCCGTACGCGCGGGAATACTCTCCGGAATTTCCTCCCACGGGCCGCCGGACGCACTTCACAGCCGCTCCGACAAGGGCAATTTCAGCTTTTATGCCCCTCTCTGCTGTCTTTCGCGAAAGTTACTCTTCCCGGCCGTTGCCTTGAATATTGCGGTAATTATAAATTATTTACAGATAATTGTCAAGAGTTTAAATCTCTGCCGATAAGATCATAATCATTTACCCCGATTACAACCACATCGGCAAAATCTCCCGGCTCATAGTGCCTGTCTGTGGTAAAGCTTATGCTGCCGTCAATTTCGGGGGCATCCATATAGGTGCGCCCTGTGTAGCTGTCGGTGTAGCCGTCATAGCTCTCCACAAGCACTCTGTATTTTTTGCCGATTTTCTCCTCATTTTTGAGAGTGACGATTTCAAGCTGGTCCGCCATAATAATGTCACCTCTGCGGGTCTTGACTTCCTCATCAACCTGCTCATCCATATCATAAGCGGGCGTACCCTCCTGGGGTGAAAATGAGAAGCAGCCGAGCCGGTCAAACTCAATCTCATTGACAAACTCCGCAAGAGTCTCAAACTCTTCCTCACCCTCGCCGGGGAAGCCGACCATAATGGTGGTGCGTATCGCGGCGTCGGGAAGAGCGGCGCGGATTCTTGAGATGGTGTCTCTTATCAGGGCGCTGTCTCCGTGGCGGTTCATCGCCGCGAGAATTTTATCGCTCGCGTGCTGCACGGGAAGGTCAATATAATGAACCACCTTAGGCTGATTCTTCATAACCTCAAGAAGCTCATCCGTAATCTTGTCGGGGTAGCAGTAAAGCAGACGTATCCACTCTATGCCGTCAATTTCACACAGTCTGTCAAGCAGCTCAGGCAGCTTCAATTCGCCGTAAAGGTCTATGCCGTATGCTGTGGTATCCTGTGCGATAAGTATAATCTCTTTGGTGCCGGCCTGCGCGAGCTGCCTTGCCTCCTCAACGAGCATATCCATATCGGCGCTCCTGTATCCGCCTCTTATGTCGGGTATGGCGCAGTACGCGCAGCGGTTTGAGCAGCCGTCGGCAATCTTGAGATAGGCCCAGTATTCGGGAGTGGTGAGCATACGCTCTCCGCACAGCGGAAGCTCCTCCTTGGGCGGAACATCAAGTATTTTTTCGCCCGCAAGGGTACGCATGATAATATCATCAATTCTGCCTATTGCTCCTATGCCGATTACGGCGTCAACCTCGGGAATCTCGGTGAAGATTTCTTCTCTGTGTCTCTCGCTCAGGCAGCCGCTTACGATTATTTTTTCAACCGTGCCCTCCTCTTTGAGCTGAGCCATATCGAGTATGTTCTCTATTGCCTCTTCCTTGGCGGCGTCTATGAAGCCGCAGGTGTTCACTATAACAGCATTCACGCCCTCATAGCAGTCAGCAATTTCAAAATTGTTTCTGTCAAGCGAAGCCAGCATTCTTTCGGCGTCAACCTGGTTTTTGGGGCAGCCGAGTGAAATCATTCCGACTCTTATCATACTCATTCATCCTCTCTGTGTATTTCCGCTCTATCGAGGGCGGACTTTATATCCGACCAGCCGTATCCGAGCCGCTTGAGCGCGGACACGGTTTTTTTCAGCCCTTTTTCGTCGGACAGATATCTGCTGTATTTTGTTTCAATCAGCGTGTAAATCTCTTCAACGGGGTCTGTATCCAGCGCCGAAGTCACTTCGTGGGCAAGATTGCGCTCCACCCCTTTTGCCGCAAGCTCACGCTCTATGCCCGGTTTGCTCATATGCTTTGAGGCAAGCAGACGCCGGGCAAGATTCTCGGCATACCTGCGGTCATTGACATAGCCGTATTCCTCCAGCCTGTCAAGCGCGGCGGCAACATATTCCTTCTTATGGCCTTTCATAACAAGCTTCGTCTGCAGAGTCCTTCGGCTGTTGTCGCCGTATGAAAGGATATTGAGCGCCGATATAAACGCGCTTCTTGAGCCGATGTCAAAAAGGAATCTGTCGCACTCTTCGTCACCCTTAATCTCCGTCTTGTTGCGGTAAGGGCAGGAATACCAGTATTCTCCGTCAACGGTGAACATATATTCGCCGTCAACGGAGATATGAATTTTATTTCGTTTTCCGGCTGATGCGGAAATCTTCATTTATTATTCGTCCTCGTCAACTACTATATCGAGCTTCGCTCTCGCGCCTGTTTTGGAAGCGGGAGCGGCAGGCTTTGCGGGGGCGGCAGCGTCAGAGTCTTTCTTTGCGGCTTTCTTGCTTTCGTTCTCCTCTTTGATTGCCGCCATAACTTTTTCTTCAACCTCTTTTGAGACAGCCTCGTCGTTTGCGAAGAGCTCCTTTACGGAATCCTTGCCCTGACCTATCTTTCTGCCGTCATAGGAGAACCACGAGCCGCTCTTCTGGATAATGTTGTATTTCACGGCTATATCGATAAGCTCGCCTTCTCTGGAGATACCCTTGCCGTAGTAAATATCAAACTCCGCCTCTCTGAAGGGAGGAGCAACCTTGTTTTTGACTATCTTGCATCTGGTCCTGTTGCCGATAACCTCGCCGCCCGTGACCTTGATTGATTCAATTCTGCGTACCTCAAGACGCATTGTGGCATAAAACTTGAGTGCACGCCCGCCTGTGGTTACCTCGGGGTTGCCGTAAACCACGCCGACCTTTTCACGCAGCTGGTTAATGAAAATGATAATTGTATTGGACTTGGAAACGGCACCGGCAATCTTTCTCATAGCCTGTGACATAAGACGGGCATGAGCGCCTACGTGGCTGTCGCCCATTTCGCCCTCTATTTCGCTGCGGGGAACAAGAGCCGCGACAGAGTCCACAACTATTATATCGATAGCGCCGGAGCGGACAAGAGCCTCGGCTATTTCGAGCGCCTGCTCACCGTCATCCGGCTGAGAGACGAGAAGGGAATCAACATCAACGCCGAGATTCGCGGCATAAACAGGGTCAAGAGCGTGCTCGGCATCAATAAAAGCCGCCTCGCCGCCCTGCTTCTGCGCCTGAGCTACGGCAGAGAGAGCGAGAGTGGTTTTACCGGATGACTCAGGCCCGTAAATCTCGATTATTCTACCCTTGGGCAGACCGCCGATACCTGTGGCGATGTCGAGAGAGAGGGAGCCTGTGGGAATGGCCTCAACATTAAGGCTGGAATTCTGACCCAGACGCATGATTGAGCCCTTGCCGTATGTCTTTTCGATTTTTTCAAGAGCGGTTTCGAGAGCCTTCTGTTTTTCTGACATAAATTCATCCTCCAAAATATTATTATTACTATTAAAATGTACTACTTTTATCCTGAGTTGTCAATAGTTTTTTTATATTTTTTTATTATTTTCCTCCTAATTATGAGTTATTCTGTATTTTTTTGCTCTCAGTAAATATTTGTTTGCCGGCGGTCAGGCAGCTCACGCAGCGCCTTATTTCAGCCGCGATAATACCTTTTATATAAAATATTTCGCTTTGAGTGAAAAAAAAGTCTTGCATTTTACGGAATTATCTGTTAAAATGCCATATGTTAATCACATAAAGGAGGTGTGGCACATGGCAAAATGTGAATTCTGCGGTAAAGGTGTGTCATTCGGCATCAAGGTTTCCCATTCACACAGACGTTCAAACAGAACCTGGAAACCCAACGTAAAAAAGGTCAAGGCCGTTGTAAACGGTACTCCCAAGAGAGTATATGTCTGCACCCGCTGCCTTCGCTCCGGTAAGGTTACCAGAGCCGTCTGATTGTAACAAAATGCAAATGATTAAGGGACTGCGTCAGCGGTCCCTTTTTCCTTTTCTTTTTCACCATGCCGCCCCGCTTTTTCGCTGCACACGAATGCACATTTTCACCAAACAAATAGTGGTAAGCTTTTGCCTGCGTCCACTACAGATTGTGGTCACGGCGCTTTGATGTAGAAATAAAAAAAACAGTTTAATAAATAAGCGTAATGTAGTATAATAAACAGGCAATAACACTGCCCGGGAAGGAGGGAAAATATGGTTTACAAATTCAGCGGCACAATGCTCGAAAAAGGCTTCACCGTGCCCAACGATATAGTCGACAAGCACCTCAGGCTTGTAGGCGGCGAGCAGATAAAAGTGCTTCTTCTCCTTCTGAGACACCCGGGTAAAGATATGAGTGTTTCCTACATTGCCGGCAAGCTCAAGCTCTCCGAGGAGGAGGTTGAGGACTGCCTGCAGTATTGGTTTCTTACCGGAGTTATTTCCGAAACAGAGGAAAGCATCGGCGGTGAAAAGCCTGAAGAAGGCGACGCTCCGCAAAAATATGTGCCCAAGGCGGCAAAGCCCGAAGCCACCCCCGCGCCTCCCCCGCCGGCGGTAGAATACTCAAGACCCGGCCCGGCGGAGATTGCCACACGCATAAGCGAAAGCAAAGAAATATCCGATATGTTTGAGGACCTTCAGAAGATACTCGGCAGGACCATCGGTTACGACGGCCAGTGCACATTTCTTCTGCTGCACGACAGATTCGGTCTGCCGCCCGAGGTCATATATATGCTCGCCGATTACTGCGTCAAAAACGGCAAATCAGGCTACAGCTATATCGAAGCTGTGGGCAAAAGCTGGGCAACGAATGAAATTGACTCGGCAAAAAAAGCCGCTGAAAAAATAGAATCTCTCAGCGACATTGATAAATTCTGGAAAAAGTTCGCTCTTGCCGCAGGCATAAGCAACCCAAAGCCCACACAGAAACAGATACCTTATCTGGAAAAATGGCTCCGCGAACGCCTTATGAGCTTTGACCTGATTCTCAAAGCGTATGAGGAAATGGCGGAGCATACAGGCAAGCTCAGCTTTGCATATATGGATAAGGTGCTCGAAAATTGGTACGCTGAAGGCTTCCGGACACCCGATGAAGTCAACGCCGCGCAGAAGGCAAAAGCAGAAACGCGTAAGGCCGCCAAGGCAGATGACGGCGCGTCATACAGTCTCGACCGGTTCACGCAAAAATCAATCAATAATAAACCTGTGTACAAGAGGAAAGAAAAATGAGTTATCCAAAAGAAGTGCTGCTGCAGGCAAGCGCGATAATGAGCAAAAGGAAAGCGGACGCTGAGCTGACTCAGAAGATAAGGCACAGCGAGATTATCGGCAAGCTGCCCAACATACCGCAGTATGAAGCGGAGCTCTCCAAGACGGGGCTGAGCGTTCTGAAAGCTCTCACCATGGGTGAAAACGCCGAAAAATATATAAAGGAGCTTTCTGAGCTCAACCTGCGTATTCAGGGTCACATTAAACAGGAGCTTGAGAGCGCCGGCTACCCCGGCAATTATCTTGAAACTCCCTACACCTGCAAAAAATGCTCCGACACGGGCTTTGTGGGCGCATTTGCCTGCTCCTGCAGAAAAGAGCTGCTCAGTCAGCTGAATGTGGCCCGCCTCGAAAAGGTCTCCCCGGCAAAATACTGCCGCTTTGACAACTTCGATGTCAGCCTCTATGATGAAGAAATCGACCCCAGATACGGCATATCCCCCAGGGAGCGTATGAGCGACATACTCGAATACTGCAAGTGCTACGCCGATGATTTTGACTCTGCCTCCGGCTCAATCTATATGCACGGAGCAACGGGCCTCGGCAAGACTCACCTCTCTCTCGCCATAGCGAATGTCGCGTGCGAAAAAGGTTATAATGTGCTCTATTATTCGGCGCAGAATCTGCTGAGCATACTCGCTAAGGAAGAATTCAGAAATGTCCCCGGCGACACCGAAAGCGAAGTGCTTGAGTGCGACCTGCTTGTGCTTGACGACCTCGGCTCAGAGTTTTCCACGCAGTTCACTGTGTCCGCGCTTTATAATATTCTCAACACCAGAATCAACCTTTCAAAGCCCGTGATTATAAGCACAAACCTCACCGAGGAGGAACTTGAGCAGAGATACACGCAGCGAATCACCTCAAGGATAATCGGCAGCTGTGAGCCCCTGCTTTTTGTGGGCAGAGACATAAGACAGATAAAAGGCGAAATGCAATAATCATTTTTTTACAGAGGAACACACAATGGATATTAACTCCCGTCTCGCAAAACTGTTCAATCTTCAGCAGTGGCAGGTTGACAATGTTGTAAACCTGCTTGATGAGGGCAACACCGTGCCCTTCATAGCCCGTTACAGAAAGGAAGCTCACGGCACACTTGACGACCAGATTATCAGAGAGCTTTCGGAAAAGCTCGAGTACCTGAGAAATCTCGAAAAACGCCGCGAGGAAGTGCGCTCTCTGATTGCAGCGCAGGAAAAGCTGACCGACGAAATCAGCGAAGCTCTCGACAAGGCTGAAACCATAACCGAAATAGACGACATATACCGCCCGTTCAGGCCAAAGAGAAAAACAAGGGCTTCTGTCGCCAAGGAAAAGGGCCTTGAGCCCCTTGCCCTCGCCATTTACGAGCAGAAGGCGGATTCACCCTCTCCCATCGAGCTGGCCGCGGCATACATTGACGATGAAAAAGGCGTTGCCACAGCCGAAGAGGCACTTCAGGGCGCTCTTGACATTATAGCGGAAAACATTTCCGATGACGCCGATATAAGGCGACGTCTCAGAAACCTTTTCACCGTTACGGGCATTGTAAACAGCACAGCGACAGACAAAAACGCCGAAAGCGTTTACACAAATTATTATGATTTCAGCGAGCCCGTAAACAAAATTGCCGGGCACAGAATCCTTGCGATAGACAGGGGCGAAAAAGAGAAATTTCTCAAGGTGTCCGTTACTCTTGACAGGGTCAAAGCGGCAAATGTTATAACCGGCGCCACGCTCAATCCCAACGGCTCCCCCTGCACACAGGCCGTAAGAGAAGCGGGCACAGATGCCTATGACAGGCTTATATATCCCTCAATTGAGAGAGAAATAAGAAATATGCTCACCGAAAAAGCGGCTTCCGGAGCAATTAAAGTATTTGCTCTCAACACAAAGGAACTCCTGTTGCAGCCGCCCGTGAAGGGCAAAACCGTTATCGGGCTTGACCCCGGTTACAGGACCGGCTGCAAGGTTGCCGTTGTGGATAAAACGGGCAAGGTGCTCGACACGGGAGTAATGTATGTTACCCACTCCGCCGCTCAGCGCGACCAAGCAAAGGTTTACATCAAAGGTCTCATAGCAAAGCACAAGGCCGACTGCATATCAATCGGCAACGGCACGGCGTCAAAGGAAACAGAGATGTTTGCCGCAGAGGTGCTCAGGGAAATCAGCGCCGATGTCTCCTATATGGTTGTGAGCGAGGCGGGCGCTTCGGTTTACTCCGCATCAAAGCTTGCGGCAAAAGAATTCCCCGACTATGATGTTTCGCTCAGAAGCGCGGTTTCCATAGCCAGGCGACTTCAAGACCCGCTTGCGGAGCTTGTTAAAATCGACCCTAAGGCCATTGGCGTGGGGCAGTATCAGCACGATATGCCGCCAAAGGAGCTTGACGCCGCGCTTGACGCAGTTGTCGAGGACGCGGTAAACTCCGTAGGTGTTGACCTTAACACCGCGTCAGCTCCCCTGCTTGCGAGAGTATCGGGCATAAATTCAAATATAGCCGCAAACATCGTAACATACAGAGACGAAAACGGAGAGTTTTCAAACAGAAGCCAGCTTAAAAAAGTGCCGAAACTCGGGCCCAAGGCGTTTGAACAGTGCGCGGGCTTTCTCAGAATTGCCGAGAGCAGCAACGCCCTTGACAACACGGGAGTTCACCCCGAAAGCTATAACGCCGCCAAAGAGCTTCTGAAGCTGTTTTCATACTCTGTCAGCGACATAGGCACCCCTGAAATTTCCGCAATAAAGGCAAATGTGGAGCTGCTCGGAGAGGACAAAGTTGCCGAAAAACTCGGCATTGGCGTGCCGACACTCAGGGATATAGTTAAAGAGCTTATAGCCCCCGGCAGAGACCCGCGAGACGAGCTCCCGCCGCCGATGCTGCGCACGGATGTTATGGACATAAAGGATCTCGCACCCGGAATGGAAATGAAGGGTACGGTGAGAAACGTTACGGACTTCGGCGCGTTTGTTGATATAGGCGTGCACGAGGACGGGCTTGTGCATATCTCGCAGATTACAGACAGATATATAAGGCATCCTTCAGAGGTGCTTAAAGTCGGTATGGTGGTTACTGTGTGGGTGCTGAATGTGGATACTGCAAGAAACCGCATAGCACTTACTATGAAGGCACAAAACCGCCCAAAGTAATCCGGTCGTCGCATAAAAGGTGAAAAACGAAAAGACAATATAGTTTTATGGGACTGCGAATTATAAACTCGCAGTCCTGTTTTTTGCTCGTATTTAACTTAAATAAGGAATAATTGATTATTGTCTTTTCTCAACGCCTTTGCTCGCTTGCCGTATCCCGATACTGTCTTCGCTCGCAAATTGCGTTGTTTTCATCCTTTTCTGCTTCCGACCTCCCTCGCTGCCTCTGAGTCAATGCAATCTGAGCCTGCCGCACAAAAGGCGAAAAACGAAAAGACAATATAGTTTTATGGGACTGCGAATTATAAACTCGCAGTCCTGTTTTTTGCTCGTATTTAACTTAAATAAGGAATAAATGATTGTTGTCTTTTCTCAACGTCTTTGCAGGGCAGGCATATATACTTGCCGTAGGGGCGGATATCATCAATACATCCGTCACGGAAACATTCGTGACGAACACAAGGTAAGTAGAGCATAAAGAAAAGATATTCAGACATTATAGATTTAAGGACTGCGGAGTTGACACTCGCAGTCCTTTTAATTAACAGAGGTTTTTATTCTATATCATATACGTTTTTCTTCTTTTGCCTTTTTCTCCGGAAGGAAAGAGTATTTCAGCGCTCCTTCGGGGCAGGCGGAAATGCATCTGCCGCACCTTATGCACTCAGCGGAAGCGGGATTCGTGCTCGGGTCAACGCACATATCACAGGCCCTGAAGCAGGCTTTGCAGCCGGTGCATTTTGCGCTGTCTGTTTTAAGCTGCACAAGGGAAACCTTGTTAAACAGCGCGTAAAACGCGCCGAGCGGGCAGAGATATTTGCAAAACGGTCTGTAAATAATTATGCTCGCAAGCACCGTAATGCCCAGCACGCAGACTTTCCACATAAACATACTGCCAAAAAGCGAAAAAAGCTTTGTATCCGAAAAAGCAAGCAGCAGCCCCGAAACAGTGCCGGAGGGGCAGATATACTTGCAGAAAACAGGTGTCAGCTTCACAAACACAGGCAAAACTATCACCGCGATAATCAGCACGGCGTACTTTATATATCTGAGGTATTTGTCAGCTCTGAAAGTCCTGATTTTCCTGAAAAAAGGAATCTTATGCAGCAAATCCTGAAGCAGACCGAAAGGGCAAAGGAAGCCGCATACGGCTCTGCCGAGCAAGGCCGCGAAAAATATCAGCAGCCCGAGTACATAATAAGGAAACCTGAATTTATATGATGAAAGCGCGTTCTGAAGAGAGCCTACCGGACAGGCGCCGAGAGCCGAGGGGCAGGAGTAGCAGTTGAGCCCGGGCACGCAGACCTGCTTTGTAGGCAGCTGCGATACTCTGCCGTTAAAGAAACCTCTTAAATCGGCATTCTGTATCAGCGCGGCTATGCCTTGAATCGCGAGGCGCTTTTTATTATCCAATTCCCACACACTCCAGACATACTACTATGGCCTTTGCAAGCACGGAATCCGGCTGACCCTGTACGCAGCCGTAAGCCGTAAGCGCCAAGGCGAGCAAAAGCAGAATTATAAGAATTATTCTCTTTTTCATGACACGGCGTCAAGCAGCTCAATCGTGATATCTTCCCACGCTTCATAGGAGCGGCTGCCCACAAAGGGTTCGGGCGTGAGCACATAGCCCTCGCTGTCAAGAAATACAGTGGTGGGAACAGAGCCGGTTGCAAAAGCATTGAAATGATCGCTTCTTGCAAGTATCGGATATGTAATTCCGAAATCGCTTACCACGCTGTTTACATCCTCCGCCGGTGATGAGGCGACGCCGAGAATCAGGAACCCTTTGCTCTTGTAATTATCATAGAGCTTCTGCAAATCGGGCATCTCTCTCACGCAGGGGCCGCACCAGGGCTCCCAGATGTTTATCATAATCAGCTTGGCATCGGAATAGTTGTCAAGCGTAACGCTGTTGCCCCTCATATCGGTGGTGCTGAAGCTGAACTTCCGGCCGCTGCGCACAGTGGTTTGGGCCTCGGTTGTTGTTTCGGGAATGGTAGTTGAGGTTGTTGTATCCGCAGACGTTTCATCCTGTGCTGACGGGTTTGTGCCGGCGGCTGAAGTCACTGCCTTTGTCGTCTTGCCGATAATATTTGCCGCCGTTGTGCTTATCCGGTTTATTAAGCTCTCCACGTCCTGCGCAACTGTGTGTGAGGAATCCGGCTCGGTGAGAATTTCATCGGGAAGAGAGGCAGGTGTCTCTGTGAATTCAGACTCTGTCTCCTGTGTTTCAAGCTCGGTTGTTATGCCGACCTCGGTTTCATCACCGGCACCTGTAAGCTCGCCTGATTTGTCATCTTTGCCGCAGCCGGCAAAGAGAAACAGCAGAGAAAGCGCAAGAACGGTGATAATCATTTTTTTCATTTTTGTATCTCCTGTCTTACTCAGAATAAATGATTATATCGTCCAGGTCCCTTTTCGGCACATAATGAGTACCGTCAGAGTCCCTGTAATGTGCGGTTGAGCCGTCGTCGCCCACCCCGGTGAGCACAACATTCTCTTTGGGTTTGCCCAGCGCAAGGCAGAGATCAATCGAGTATTTTTCGGTATCCACGCCGAAAAGCTGAGCAAAAAGCGGCCTGTTAATATTGCCGAGCATACAGCCGCCCCAGCCTTTTTCGGCAGCGCCGAGCATAATGGTCTGCGCACAGATGCCGTCATCCCTGTGCATATTTTTGCCTATGGAATTATCACAGAGTATAATGATATAGGCAGAGGGTCTCTCGCCTTCCTCCGGCCCGGGCCATTCCTTGAGAAGCCCGGCCCAGCCGAGAGTTGAAAAGACCTTTTCGCATTCACTCTCACCGGTGATTATCATATATTTAAGAGGCTGCGTATTGCCCGTGGAAGGTGTGAGGCGGGCAAGGTCAACAAGCTCACGCAACTCACCCACGGGTATTTTCACATCCTGATAAAAGCGCCTGTATGAACGGTTTTTAACCACAATATCCTTAAGCATATTTTTCACCTTCAACGCGGTTATATTCAAGATAGCTGCCGGACAGTATATCCCGGGTCCACTGTTTGTTTTCAAGATACCAGTCTATTGTTGCGGCTATGCCTGTTTCAAAGTCAATCTCCGGCAGCCAGCCGAGTTCGGCGCTGATTTTGGACGGATCTATCGCATATCTCAGGTCGTGACCGGCCCTGTCGGCAACATAGTTGATAAGGTCATACGGTTTGCCCAGACGGTCAAGTATAATCTTCACCACCTGTATATTCTGCTTCTCATTGTGGCCGCCCACATTGTAAACCTCACCGTCTCTGCCGTTATGGATTATCAGGTCAACCGCCCTGCAGTGGTCATCCACATGCAGCCAGTCTCTCACATTGAGCCCCTGACCGTAAACCGGGAGCGGCTCATCTCTGAGCGCCTTGGCTATCATCAGAGGGATAAGCTTTTCGGGGAACTGATACGCGCCGTAATTATTGGAGCAGCGCGACACCGTAACCGGGAGACCGTAGGTGCGGTAATAAGCGAGCGCAAGCAGGTCAGCTCCTGCCTTGGATGATGAATAAGGGCTTGATGTGTGTATAGGGGTTTCTTCGGTAAAAAACAAATCGGGTCTGTCAAGCGGCAGATCGCCGTAAACCTCGTCTGTGGAAATCTGATGAAAACGCTTTATGCCGTACTTTCTGCAGGCATCAAGCAGGCAGAGCGTACCCATAACATTTGTCTCAACAAATATGCCGGGGTTCTCTATGGACCTGTCAACATGGCTCTCTGCGGCAAAGTTCACGGCAATATCGAATTTCTCTTTTTCAAACAGAGCGTTTACATAATCCCTGTCGGAAATGCTGCCTTTTGCAAAGCGGAAATTCGGCAGAGAGAGCGCGGCTTCGATATTCTTTATATTGCCGGCATAGGTCAGGGAATCAAGGCAGACATATTCATAATCCGGGTGCTTTTTGAGCATATATGAAATAAAGTTTGAGCCGATAAAGCCGGCGCCGCCCGTGATGAGCATTTTCATTCTTCATTTCCCTCCGTTTCTTCCCCGTCATCATCGTTATCAACCACGGTAACCACTTTCTTGTAATCCACTTTGTCATAGAGCTTCTTGAATCTCACTCTGACCGAGTATGTTGTGTCGCAGTTGCGGCA
>JAEEGL017352265.1_pt1 | contig 14440 bp, 8 predicted proteins | sample 9134231 | NCBI WGS metagenome assembly JAEEGL01 (sample SAMN16246548, study PRJNA631951) | gut metagenome | biome: gut microbiome; feature: rumen; material: fiber-attached | host: Bos | place: Iran: Karaj | collected 2018-10
CGGGTCGCTCTCCCGGATATGCAGAGTCCGGCGGATTTCCTTGGGGATCACCACGCGCCCCAGGTCGTCGATGCGCCGGACGATGCCGGTTGCTTTCATATCTCTGTCTCCTCCTGCTTTCAGCAATCCCGCGAACAGCGGGGAAGGCGCTGCCTCCCGTCTTCGGGGCTGCCCCTATTTCTCTGCGGCTTCTCCGGGGATGCCCGAAAAAGCCTGCACAGGAATTAGGTTCCGCAGTTTCCGCTTTTCTATACGCCCGGCAGCATTTGGCAAAGCATCCGAATGCCGACAGGCAAAACCGGACCTGCTGATAAACGCGGAGAAGGAACCCCGACCGCGAAGATCCCACTGTTACGCAAGAAATCAAAACCCCTGCCGCAATCCTGCAAAACAGAAGGATTAAGGTAAATATTCAGCAAACGCCCTTATGATGGCAGAACACAGCGCGCCGCCAATAAAAATGTGATTGCATCACATATATCGAAAAACCAGCTGTAAATAGGAGGAAAATATGGACTCTTACCTGACTGCGCTTAAGGATTCTTTGGTTTGAAAAGTCTGTTCTGAAACTCTTACTTGAAAGATAAGACCAATCAAAAGAATGTTCTCCGGGCAACTTCGGAGTATGCTTCGTCTCCATCTCCATCACCCAACAAAGGGTATCAATCTTTTAACTTCTGGTTCATAGCTCTATATTGCTTTTAACAGCAACGGAATGATATAATAGAGCAACTGTGGGTGGGGATAAAAATCGTACATTGCGGATATAAGAATTTGAACATCTTTTTACTTGTAGAAACTGCCAAATAAGAAGGCATTGAGGACAACCATGTCAGAAAGGGAACGGAAATGTACTACAAGTCCAAGTCTGTATTGATACATGTATTGCGTCTGTCGAAAATAAAGAACAGAAAATGCTTAACTAAAATCAACCTGCTTCTGCTGCTGGTTATTATCCTGTTTTCCGGATGCAGCGGGAATCATACTGAGCCTGCAACTGACACGGCAGCAGAAATCAACGCCCCCATTCCTGCGGGAGATGTGAAAACACAGGAAACCGTTTCTGACGAAAATGCGCACAAAACCGATCGTCCGGGCCAGGGAGAAGAGGACACTCTTTTGAATAAGCCTTCCTTTGACCCAATGTCGTATATTGCAGATATGTCACAGCTCATTTGCGATATGGAGCATTACTATGGGAAGGACGCCATGAAATCAACCCAGGTATATGAATTCTTCTTTCATTATTACAATCTTTGCCTGTTGGTAATCCATGAGAATGAAGATAACAGCACATATGATTATTGGCTGTATGGGTACCCAAAGGATTCCTTTTGGTACAGAGATGTGGACGATTACCGCGACGGCCGGGTCACGATACAAAGAACTCAAGTCGCCAAGCCAAACAAGCCAAATGAATCGGTTCTGGTAAACTGGTCCGGTTCAGATTTCTGGGGCGCTTGTTATCCAGGGCTTGACGCAGGAAGAACCGAACACTGGGAAAACCAATGGATAATCACCATAGACGAACTTGGTAGGCCGGTACATCTTGCTATGGCTGGAACAAATTTGCTTTTCAATAGGTTTTCTGAATGTGATGTAATTTATAACGGAACACATCTTCAATTTTCGGGAATAGATCAGCGTTATGATCATATGCCTACCTATGAATATGATTACGGCGAAAATCGTCTGGTAGTATATGAACTTAGCGAGGAAGGAAAGTTTGAAATTGTAACCGTGACATATCGAGACGGCGCCAAAGATTTTATAAGATTTTCAAATGATTATACTTCTCATTACACCTATGGAGGATATGTATTCGACCAAGAAGGAAAAACGCTTTCTGTGAAAGAAATGTACGGCAGCGACGGTAGTATATGTCAGCGGGAATACCTTTACGAAAACGGCTGGCCATGCATCATTACATTTTGCTTGCTTCAGGATTGGGAGGGCACAGCGACCTACATTCAGGATTATCAAATAAACGGGTTTCCGCTGCATGATGTCGGCTATGTTGAAGAAATGGACGGTATAGCAACAGAATCGCTGTGGGAATACCGGTATGAGAATGATTTGTTTGTTGTAAAAGAAACCCATGAGAATAATATTGATAATAGTGTCGAGGTCACGGAAACAAAATACGATTTACAAGGCAGACCACTTGAAAGACATACTACTTTTTTGATTGGTGCCGACTCCGGAGAGGAGAAATCTAAATGGGTATATGAATGGGTATATACAACGTATCATGATGATTGGAAGGAAGCGTATACAGACGACGGTACAAGCTGTTCGTATTGGGAATATGTAGATTATACAAAAACAACGCCATGGGAACAATACCCGTAATGATCATTGCTTTAATTTTAACAGTCATCTGAGCATCTTTTCTGCCCATCAGATTGCCAGAAAAGAAGGTATTGAGTACTATATGGTCCTCAAGGGAAATGAGATCATTTATTTGGAGGTATGACCATGAAAAGAAAGACAGTATTCCGCCGCTATGCCGCGCTTCTTCTGCTGGTGCTGATTCTGACGCTGACCGCCTGCGGCGGGAAGGGGTTTTCCATCGAAGGCAAATGGAAAAATGTTGGCAGCGCCACCTTCGGGCAGGTGCAGCAGGGCTCCATTGTCATCTTCGACGGAAAAAACTGCAATGTATACAGCCCGAAGGACACCTATGCCTTCTATAAGGACGGGAAGCAATACAGGCTGGACTGCACCGGCCTTCTGTTCGCGGAGAACCTGTCATTCACGGTAAAGGTCGTGGACAAGAACAACATCGAGCTCGACACCGGCTCCAATGTCCTGAAGCTGAAACGGGTCCAATGAGGGGAGGCGCGGACATGAAACAAAATCAAGTATTCCGGCGCCTGCTCAGTCTCGCCGCGGCCCTGGCACTGCTCCTTTCCCTGTGCTCCGCCCCCGGCCTCGCGGCGGAGGAGGAAGCGGAGATCGAGATTGTCTGGCTAAGCGGGGCAACGTCCGAATACCAATACTTCATTTATATCCAGGAGCTGGGCTGGGTTTGCTGCGAGACGTATTCGGAGAACGGGTACCCTGTCTATGCTGTTTACGATGTGTCCACCGGAGCGCGGATTGAGGAATTTGACGCTGTCGGAATTTTTACCGAGGGGCTGGCATTGGTCGCGAAAGAAGACGCGGACGGAAACGAGAAGTGCGGCTTCATCGATACATCCGGCAAAACCATTGTTCCCCTGGAGTATGATTCTGCCGAGCCCTTTTCCGAGGGGCTGGCACTAGTCATGAAATACGACGCGGACGGGAATTGGAAGTACGGCTTCATCGACAAAACCGGGAAAGTCGTCGTTCCCCTGGAGTATGATTATGCTGATTCTATTTCCGAGGGCTTGGCATGGGTCGGGAAAAGAGACACGGATTGGAATCGGAAGTACGGCTTCATCGACAAGTCCGGTAAGACCGTCGTTCCCCTGGAGTATGATTCTGTTGGCTCCTATTCCGAGGGGCTGGCTGCCGTCGCGAAAAAAGACGCGGACGGAAAGCAGAAATTCGGTTTCATCGACAAAACCGGCAAAGTCGTCGTTCCCCTGGAATATGATTATGCCCCTTTCTTTTTCGAGGGTCTGGCAGAAGTCGCGAAAGAAGGGAAGTACGGCTTCATCGACAAGTCCGGCAAGCTCGTCATTCCCATGGAGTATGATGATGCCGCTCCCTTTTCCGAGGGTTTAGCACGGGTCGGGAAGAGAGACGCGGACGGGAATGAGAAGTACGGCTTTATCGACAAATCCGGTAAAGCTGTTATTCCTCTGGAGTATAATGGTGCCGGTTTCTTCTCCGAGGGGCTGGCATGGGTCGTGAAAATGGACGCGGATGGGAATCGGAAGCGCGGCTTTATTGATAAATCCGGGAAAATTGTCGTTCCCTTAGAATATGATTATGCGGAGCCCTTTTCCGAGGGACTGGCACGGGTCGTGAAAAAAGACGCGGACGGGAATTGGAGGTGTGGCTTCATCGACAGAACCGGCAAAGCTATCGTTCCGCTGGAATTCGACGACGACGGCTATGTTACCAATGCCTATGGTTATAGCAGTAGCTGTTTTATCAATGACAATGGCTATGTAACCTATTATGGTGATAACTATTATGAGTTTAAAATGGTTCATGATAAAATCACGGAGCTCCGCTGGGTCAAAAAAGGCTTGAGCTACGGCGTGTTCAAAAATCCGTATTATACGCCTGCTGCGAGCGGCAGCGGAGAAACCAACGAACCCTCCGCGGGCAATGCGCAGACCGCAGCACCCTCCCCCGCCAAAACGCCTGGCAACGGAAAATCCACGCCTGACGCTGCCCCAACGGGGCAAAGCAAAAGCAGCGGGCTGACGCCGGTCCTGGCCATCATTTTCGTCGTCGCCGTGGCGGCGGTGATCCTCCTGTTGATCCTGCTCCTGCGGAAAAAGAAGCCTTCCGCAGCAGTGGCGCCGTCCGTTTCTGCCTTCCCGGCACCTCAGTTTCCCAAGGCGCAGTCCGCAGCCTCGCAAACTTCCGCCGCTCCCGCCGCCAAGGAGTTATTCTGCCCCTTCTGCGGCTGTCGGGCGGAACCCGGTGCAACTTACTGCCCCAGTTGCGGCAGGGAGCTGCCCAACAGATAAAGAATTCACGAAAGATTACGCAGGAGGGAATAAAAATGAAGCTAAACCGTGTATTCCGGCGCTTGCTCAGCATCGCCGCGGCCCTGGCACTGCTCCTTTCCCTGTGCTCCGCCCCCGGCCTCGCGGCGGAAGAAGAAGCGGAGATCGAAATCGTCTGGCTGAACGCGAAAAATGAATCATATAACTTCGCATATACATATAACATCGCGTACAACGGCGAGTTAGACTGGGTTATGCTTGAAGGGTGGACGGGAACCGCAGTCTTTGATGCGATTACAGGGGAACCCATCAAAGAATATGACTATGTGGATTCTATTACTTCGTGCGGATTAATCAAAGTTGGCAAAAAGGACGCAGATGGAACATGGCATTATGGATTCATCGACAAGAACGGCAGGAGTGTTATTTCCCTAGGGAAGAATAACGCAAGCCCTTTTTCGGAAGATTTTGCAGTAATTCAAATCGAAGACGCAGATGGAAAAGAGAAATTTTGTTATATTGACACAAATGGAAAAAACGTCATCCCTGGTGAGTATGACGAGGCTTATGATTTTTCTGATGGAATGGCGCGAGTAGCAATCGGAACAGGCGGGGACAGACGGTACGGCTTCGTTAATAAAAGCGGGGATATTGTCATTCCACCTAAATACGACGATGCTTATGATTATTCTGAGGGACTTGCTTGTGTTCGGAAGAACAACGAATACAGTTTCATCGACAAAAACGGTAACGCCGTCATATCTTTGGGATGCGAATACGACGTTGTCGACAGCTTTTCTGATGGCCTTGCTCGTGTCTCAAAGGCTGACAAGTGCGGTTTCATTGATAAGAGCGGTAGAGTCGTGGTCCCACTGGAATATGACATAGACTGGACCGGACAATTCGCAGGCGGCTTGGTATGTGTTGAGAAAAAAGGAGAATTCGGATGCCTAGACACGAACGGAAAGCCGGTCGTTCCTTTGGAGTATTCGATGCCTTTTTCGTTTTCGGAGGGCTTGGCATTTGTTGAAAAAGGAACGGAAAGCAGCTACATTAACACGAACGGTATGACCGTTATTCCCATGGAAGAATACGACGGATTTCCTTTGGAAGAAGCCTATCTGCATCGTTTTTCGGGCGGGCTGGCATGTGTAAGCAAACAAGATAAATATGGTTTCATTGACAAGGGTGGCAACGTAATTGTTCCTCTTGAATACGATGAAGCCGGTTACGCCGAATCGTACCCAACAGCGACTATATTCTGGGTCAAAAACGGCTTAGAATTTGGAGTTTTTAAGTATCAACACCCCACATATGAAACGCGCGGCGGTAATGAGGCACTACCGTCGCCTGTGATAGTCGCAGAAAGGATTGGCATAAACCTACATCGTTATTGTTTGTATGATACTCCCTGCACGTGGCATGAAGCAAAAGCATTTTGTGAAGCCCAAGGAGGTCACTTAGTAACGATAACATCCCAGGAAGAGCAGGCAGAAATCGAGGCGCTCATGGAGAATGGGGTTCAATGCCAATACTGGATTGGATTAACAAAAGTAAACCACGTTCCGAACTGGATTACGGGTGAACAGGTTGCCTATACCAACTGGGACAAGGGAGAGCCAAACAGCTGTTCAAGAACTGATGGTGAGCAGGAAGACTATATCCATATATATAACAAAGCGAATCCTGTTATTCGAGGAAGCGAGCGCTATAAATGGAATGACATCTTTTTTGACAATGTATATCCAGGGGAAGAATCGTTTTTTGATACAGTTCATGTTGGGTTTATCTGTGAATTCGACGGTTTGAATGAAGCGACAGAAAGCCGGAACCTTCTCGACCATCATATGGAGGGGCCATCGACTGAAGCCGATAACGAATTGGCAAAGATTGCCGCACAACTCTCCCAAAAAGCATATGATCCTGATAGCATTAAGGGATACCTGACATGGGATCTTGGTTTTCAGGAGGAGAATACTTACGAAAACAATTATGGCATGGGATCTCTTGCTTTTGTGATTGCAGAGAAAGAATACACGGGAGCAGATACTGACGGCAATACGGGCTTGCTCGTAATCGTTGCCCGCGGTTCATCAACGCTTTATGAACTCATCATGGATGCGCAAACAAGCGCAAATGATACTCTGCCAGGCTTCTCTGATTACCCGATATATGACATTGTAAGAGACTTTCATAATGCAATTGTCGAGGGTTTACAACATTTTCCATACAAATATGACAAACACAAAATCCTGATTACAGGACATAGCCTTGGAGGAGCAGCGGCGAATCTAGTCGCAGCAAACCTTACGATCAGCGTCGGCGAGGACATCACATATTGCTATACATTTGGCGCAATAGACTCTATCGTTTCAAATGGGACGATTTCAGAAGGATTTGAGAATATTCACAATATCACAAATTATCATGACAGCTTTGGCCCAAACGGGTGGCCAATATTTACGGCAAAAGGAAATACTCGCTATGGGAAATTCGGCCATATTGATCTTTTTTACAGGGATGTGGATCAAGGAGCGGCTGGGCAACATCAAAATCATGATATGGACACCTACATATGGGCGCTTGAAAACAACTGTGTTCAATATGAGATTCAGGAAAACCAAAAGGAAGCGAACTCTTCAACAGTGTCTGTCTCAGTGAACGATCAGCAAATCATTTGGACAGACGCGACCCCCTTCATCGACGAAAACTCTCGCACGATGGTTCCGCTGCGAGCTGTGGCGGAGGCGCTCGGCCTGACCGTGAGCTGGGACGGCGCGAAGCGTGAGGCGATCTTCACAGACGGAACCAAAACGCTTTATTTCCCAATCGGCAGCAGCATAGCCCGGTCAAACAACGGTGAATCGATTCAGATGGACACTTCAGCTGTCATCGTAAACGACCGTACCTATGCTCCTATTCGCTATTTGGCGGAGTATTTCGGCTTTGGCGTCGATTGGGATGGAGAGTCAAAAACGGTTCTTATCTTTCTTATCTATTGATTATGTCCAATATCTTATAAGTCATATATGCTGAAAGAACAATAGGAGCGGATAAAATGCAAATTTACACCGTCTTGGACGATTAATGCAAGTTGTTTTTTCGGTTGAACCATCTTGCCAAGCGTCTACACGAAAGAATGGAGGTAGGAATGAAAAGAGTATTCCTTATCATTATTGCGCTTCTTTTGTTCGGAACTCTCTGCGCCTGCGCTGCTCAAGAACTATCCGGAGGAGCAGTACGAACAGACTCCTCCGTTGCTTCCGGAAACCTTTTAACCGATGCCCCCGGACCGGGGTAAGGGGTAAGGTACAATAAGTCTTTGAAACTCACGCGATTTTATCCAAGGCAGAGATTGGAAGCTGCGGCGCCCTCTGAAAAAACACCGGCCGCCCGGCAAATGCCGGGCGGCCGGAGTTACTGCGAGTTTTTCGCTGACTGCGGAGGGCCGCGTCACGACGCCGGGGTGAATTCTTCACCGTTCAGGTCGAAGTAATGCCGGGCGGATTCCTTTCCGTTCGTATCGTATTCGATCCGCACGGAAGCCGCGCCGTTGGGCAGGGCGATCGGATTGCCGTCAGCGCCGAAGTATTCCTCCCGCACGACCTTCTTCTTATCATTGAATTCTCTGCGGATCTCCGCATAGCCCATTGCCGTTACGATGCTCTGACCTTCCGTGTTATAATACTGTTGAGCGCTGACGTTCCCCGCTGCGTCGTAATCCCGTTTCTCCATCCAGTATCCATCGGCCAGCAGGATGCTTTTCCCGGTCTCATCGTAATAGCGGAGCTCCACGACCTGCCGTTTGCTGTTGTAGATGCGCCGAAGCTCGGCATAGCCGGCGGGCGTCATGATCGGCCGGTCATCCTCGCCCAGATAGCGAAGGGCAATGGCATTTCCCCGCCGGTCATAATCCCGCTCTATTGCGGCATACCCCTCCGCCTGCAGGCAAGGGCGGCCGTTCTCATCGAAATAAGCTTCCTTTTTCAGACGGCCCTGGGAATCATAGACGCGGGTGAAGGCGGCATAGCCGGAATCGATGATCACCGGCGAACCGTCTCCGTCATAATATGTCTGCTGGATCAGGCGTCCCGCCCGGTCATAGTCCTTGGTTGTCATGGAATAACCGCGGGTCGTGTAATAGGGCTCGCCGGAGGGCTTGAAATACGCCCCCTTAACGGTAAGATATCTGCCGTCGTAGGTCTTCTCCAGGATATACGTCGGCGTTTCCCTCAGGGTGAGTGTCTCAGAGCTCAGCAGGAATCCGTCATTCGGAACAAAGCGGTATTCCATGCCCTCCCACTCTCCGGCGTTGAAGGTGATATTGACTTTGGCACAGCCTTCCCCGTCGAAATCATCCGCGTAAACCGTCTTTTTCTTGACCTGCTTCGTTCCATAATAGGAGGTGATCAGGAGGCTGCCGACGGAGGTATGGGGGGGATCCGCTTCCGGCTCCTTCCGCAGTTCCGCGGTCAGGGTACGATACCCTTTTTTGAGAATCACGGCGGCCTCGTTGTCCACATCCATGGCAAAGGGATAGTATTTATAGAAGGTGTAGCCTTCCCCCCGCAGTGTTTCGATGACAGCGGCGTCATCGGAATAAAGGACATAGTCCGGCGACAGCTCCGTCACCTGAAAGCCTGCGGCGAACAGGTCGCGTAGATTGCGGTCATGGGCCGCCACCACGGTGGCCTTGTCCAGGGCGGTGAACGCGCCGTCCCTGGCGGGAGCATAGGCCAGCTCCGGCATGGCGCGCTTCATCGCCGTCTGATGCTCGTTGGCATAAATCTTTCCTTCCGCCGCAGCGGAGGCTTCCCGAAGGGCGGAGGCGATCTCCCCCGCGGGAACGCTGAGCCGGGATACATAGAGGAACGTTCCTCCCGCCGCACCTGCCGCCAGCACGGCGACGGCGGCAGCCCCCGCGGCAAATACTTTTCTGCTTCTGCGCCAAAGAGCGAGCAGCAGCCATCCGACGGCAACGCCGCCGAAGTACAGCCCGGCCAAAGCGGCAGTCTCAAAGAAATCGCCGAAGGGTGTCGGGACATCCAGCGCCGTGCTCGCCAGGGAAAAGACCGCGGGATAGGCGGCGGCAAAAAGCGCGCTGTATATCGCGAGCCAAAGCGTTTCCGCGAGCCAGGGTCCCTCGCTCTTTTTCCCCAGAGCACGGAGGGCATGGCGCAGCGTCAGCACGGCCAGGATCAAAAACAGGAAGAAGAAATAGGCCTTCCAGGCAGACTGCCCCAGATAAAGCTGGCGCAGGGTCATCCAGCGGGAGAGCGCTTTCCAAAAGCCCGCGCTCAGGAACAGCGCCGCGGCAGCGGCGCAGCCCAGAATGATGCCGGTGATCCTTCCGACGCGTTCCGGCGCGGTGAGGTCTTCCCGCGCCGCCGGCGCTTCCGCGTCCTCCGCCAGCGCCAGCCTCCGCTTCCCGCCGCTCTCAGCCTCTCTGATCTCCAGCATGGAATAGCCAAAAGCAATGAACAGCATCAGGAGAAGATGGAAGTGGAAAACGGTCACGCAGTAGAGCCCGAAGGGACCCAGCGCCCACAGGGCGACGCGCTTGCAGTTTTTTGAGAAGATCTGCGCCAGACCGATGAAGAAGGGCGCCATGCACAGAAGGCCCAGAAGGACGCCGCCCTCCGCCAGCACGACGGCAACGCTGTTGCTGAGGCCCCAGCTGGTATTGGGGGGCAGGTGGAGGATGATCGGCTCCTCCCGGGAATACCCGCAGCCGATCAGCGGATGCTCCAGGAAGGTTTTGGCGGCGGCGACGTAATGCCGGATATGCGTCGCTGTGGAGCCCGTGTCGATCACCGCTTTTTGACGAAGGAGCACAAAAACGGCGGCGGCCACCAGGACCAGCGCCGGGAAGACCATCAGCCAGCGTTTCTTCGGCGCTGCGCCCTCGATCAGCTTGACTCCGACCGCCCCGGCGGCCAACAGCATTCCCAGGGTAGACTGAGAAACGGCCACCGCCGCCATCAGGACCAGCCACTTCCAGACGCGGCGGTCCTCCTTCCTGCGCAGGAACATTTCGGTGAACAAGGCGGTGATCAGGGGAACGCAGAACATGAGCGGCTCGGTGAAAAAGCCCATGTTCCGATAGAAGGTGAAGCCCGCGATGGTGCGGGTCCCCTCCAAATCCACGCAGCAGATATTCAGATAATTGATGAAGTTCTCCAGATAGCCCCGGCTGGACCACCGGCTCTCCAGCAGCCGCGCCTGAATGACGCTCGGATGCAGGGTGAGCGCGCCAAAGACGACCAGATTGCACACCGCAAAAACGAGCATCAGATTTGCATGCTTGTAAAAAAGCTCGTGGGGCCTTCCGTCCATGCGGTATCCCCGGAACAGCAGACAGGCGGCAGGCAAAAACAGGATAAAGGAAAGGACATACTTTCTCAGGGAGTTTTCCGCGCCTCTGCGAAGGACATTCAGCACCAGGAACGCGAAAACGAACACCAGCAGCGCAGACCATACCGGCCAGTTCTTTTTCAGATCCTTCCAAAACGCCTGCTTATGCCGGTAAACACAGGACAGCACCAGGATCCCGGCCAAAAGGATCGCAAAGACCGTCACCACCACTTCCACGGAAGTCTGCCGGTAGTTTTCGGAATAATGGAACAGGGAATTGCATTCGATGATGACCGTGAATACGAAGGCATATTCCAGAAATGCCCGAATGACCTTTCCCAAGGCCGGTGACGCGCGCCGTTCGCCGTTTTTTGTCATAGAAGCACCCTCCCGGACCGGAGGACCGCCGGATGGCCGCCGCTCCCCCGTCCCCTGCCGCTGCTCGAAGCTCTCAGACCGAAGTCTGCGAAAGCAGTATACCACATCCCTCCGTTAAACGCCAGTTCATTCTTGTTTTCAGCCGTCACCCCTGCAGCTCCACCGTGGCGATCCTGGGCTCAAAGCAGCAGGAGGGGCGGAGGCAGACGATGCGCACCCCGGAGGCCCGCTGGGGGCCGACCTTCAGGAAGGTCGCAAGGACGCTGGTATTCCCGCCCAGGCCCAGAGGTCCGATGTTCGCCTCATTCACCCTCCGGGTGATCTCGGCCTCCATCTCGGACTGCACGTCATAGCGCCCGTCCGTCTGCGCCTGGAGCATCATGGCGGCGGCCTCAAAGTGGCTGCGTCCGATGCCCACGGCCAGGGTGCAGGGCGAGCAGCCAAGCTGCGCCGCGCTTTCCCTGGCCCAGCTTACGATCTCGTCCAGCACCACCTGGGTGCTGTGCTTGTGGAACACGCGGTAGGTCTTCCCGCGGATCGCGGGGCCGCCGCCGAACATGAGGATATGCAGGCGGAGCACATTTTCCCCGCAGCGGCGAAGCAGGATCGGCGCAGCCTCCACCCCCGCCGGATCGGGATCCAGACCGCCGGACTGGTCGATCCTCTGGCTGTCATTGCCCATAATGCCCATGGGCCGGCCCGGGAGCCTCCGAAGCCCCTGCTTCACGCCCTCCCGGATATCATCCAGCATCCGTCCGGTCACGGCGCAGTCCGGCCCTACCTCCAGCACCAGATGGGGTATGCCGGTGTCGTCGCACAGGGGGCTGCGGTTGGATTCCGCCGCTTCCGCATTATCCAGGACGGTCTGCAGCACCCACCTGGCCTTCTCGTTAGCTTCGGTCCGGATCGCGCGCCGATAGGCTTCCTTCTTATCCTCGCGAAATGTGCTCCCGGCTTCCGCCAGCGCATCTGCCACGAGATTGACGATATCCCTGCTCATGCCTGCTCCTCCCGTGTGTAGATGCTCTTTCCGTGAGCTGCGCCGATGATGGCGGGATACCGGTCGACCTTGATCAGGTGCAGCGCCTCCATGCCCAGCTCCGGAAAGGCGACGACCCGCTCCTCCGTGGTCCTGGCCCCCAGCAGCGCGGTCACCGGCGGGATCACCGCATATACGGCATTGTATTTCTCCAGCGCTTCGACGGTCTCCTTATGCAGCTCGCCCTTGCCCAGGTGGAGCTTGACGCCCGCCCTGCTCAGAGGCGCGATGCTGCTCTCGATCTCCAGCTTGTTGGAGCTTGTGGGGCCCACGCCGGCGGGGCTGACCGCTGTATGGAAAATGACCTGCCCGCGCAGATCGACGCCCAGGTCCCCCGCAGTCCCCTCCTCAAGCATTTTCACCACCTTCGGAAGCACGGCGTCGCGGCCGCAAAGGATGTACCCGCTGATTTCGACGGTATCCCCTATCTGCAGCTGCCGCGCCGCTTCCTCGCTGATGGGTGTGGTCAATTGGATCATAGGTGCTGCTTTCCCTCCATATCCCATGCCGCCGCGCCGCGCTTCCCGGCGGGAAGCGCGGGCGGCGGCATATTGCGTTTTTTTGCTGTTCTCAAATGAAACCATGAAAAACGGTTTGATTCGCATGGGCTCTTGCCCACGCCTGCCGCACTTTTCGCGGGGCGAACAGCGTGCGGCAGCCGATCCGGCCAGCCTCTGGCCTGCCGCCCCGCGGCAGGAAATGCCGTGAGCCGCTTCAAACGCTTTTTCAAGCATCTGAAGTGAGATCCGTATGATCAGTCGTTCACGGCAAACAGCTTCACATGGCCGCTTTCATCCCGGATCACGCCGAAGGCTCTGGCCCGGTTGTAGATCTGCCGCGCCCAGTTGGTGTGGGGCTTGATCTCGTTCATCTTGTTGCCGCCGGAGCCCTTGACGACGCCGCCGCCGGTGCCGAGGATCTGGCAGGCGTCGTCGTACTCCTCCTTGGTCACCGCCAGCATGGCGTTGACGAATTTCACATGGGTGGGATGGATCACGGTGCGGCCCACGAAGCCGTTTGCCTTGTCCAGAATGACCTCCCGGAGAAGGCCGTCGATCTCGTCGTTCACGATGGTCTTGCGGGTGACCAGATAGTCCTGGATGCCGTAGTGGGGCAGCTCCTCGAACATCAGCTCCTTCGGCGCGCGGAAATACTCCCAGACCGGCCCGGAAACGACATAATCATTGTTGCGGCCGAACATATTCAGGATATCGCTCAGGCATTCCCGGACGGTCATGATGTCATAAACGGAATAGCCCACGCCGCGGCGGACGCCGAACACCGAGGAGAAATCCGTCGCGCCCACACGGACCTGCAGGACCAGATCCTTGTACTTGTCCAGAATGCGCTTGATGCCGGTGAGCTCGTACATACGGCTTTCCTTGTAGGCGACTTCCTTATCCTCGATGATGGGCATGCCGTAGATGATCTCGCCGAAGCGGTCGTTCAGGTCCTGCAGATAGGCAAAATACTCATAGCCGTTTTCGGCGTTGAACTTCGGGAAGTTGATGCCGCAGAGGGACTTCACCTGATGCTTGGTGAGACCGGCGCTGAAATGCTTGAACTGCTCCAGACTCCGCACCCGCACAAAGATCAGGGGAACCTTCTCCTTGTCAAGGGTGCCGTCCTCCACCGCGCTGGTAACGATATCCAGGGTCTTGTGGATGTTCTCCTCCGCCTCCAGCACCCGCTCCTCCGGGCAGGCATCCTCGCAGCACATGACCATGGTGGTCAGACCGGGCATGGCGTTGGAGAGGATCTTGGGGGCAAAATCCTTGAAGCCGGGCATATACATGGCCGCGCCGAGGCAGTACTGCAGGAGCTCGCGCTCCGTGTATTTATCAAAGTTCTCAGGCTCAACGATGAATTTGAAATCGGGATTATACAGATGATGTCTCATGTCTTGGGGCTTCCTTTCCTACTTCTTAATATTTCGCGCAAAGGCGCGTAATTTCGATGCTCAGATGAGGCTTCCCTTCGGAGACCACACCGCCTCCGGATAGTATTCGTCGATCATGCGCTTCACAAGGGTGCACTGCTTGGCCCGCTTCCTCGC
>JAEEGL010964151.1_pt1 | contig 14439 bp, 8 predicted proteins | sample 9134231 | NCBI WGS metagenome assembly JAEEGL01 (sample SAMN16246548, study PRJNA631951) | gut metagenome | biome: gut microbiome; feature: rumen; material: fiber-attached | host: Bos | place: Iran: Karaj | collected 2018-10
GGCTTGCGGATCTCGATGTCGTCGTTCAAGAAGAGCAGGAGCTCGCCGCTCACATACTGCGTTCCCAGGTTGCACATCCTGGAAAAGTTGAATTCCATCGGCTCATAGACGTAGATCGCCCGGCCGTTCTCGTTGTGGTCGTCGAGGATCTTCCGGACCTTCTCCTGATTCTCCTGAGAACTGCCGTTGTCCACGACGATGATCTCGTACGGAGAGTTCGAGGTGTAGTCCTCGATCGTCTTGATGCATTGCTTCAGGATCTTCGGATTATCCTTGCTCGGAATAATGATGCTCGTCAGCCTTGTGTTTGCAGATTCCCTGGAGTACCGCCCCGTGAGCGAGTCACGGATCAGGTCGGAATCCCAGGGTTCCGGCACGCTCGTCGCGTGGAAGAGCACCTCATGGATGTGGCCGATCGGATATTTATCCTTCACTCTTCTGGAAAAACCGCCGTCCGCCTGTGCCAGTTTCAGGCAGAGACGCCCGTAGATCCAGCTGCGCATCGCGTCGTCGAGTTCGCCTGCGGATGCATGCTTTTCCTCTTCGCTGTCGGCCTTCAGGGACGACTGCGCCTCGATGTCCGATGCCTTGCGGCTGCCCGGGTTGATCATGCCGAGCGCGACGCTCCGCACCGCGAAGACGTTCCCGAAATAGAACGTGGACAGGAACGTGTCCGGCGCCCAGTCCGACTTGAACCAGGGATCTCTCAGCAGATGGTCCTCGTCGAGCCGGTCCTCGTCGCCGTACAGGAGGTTGATGCTCTTGTGTTCGGCAAAATAGTCCAGGATCAGCATCTTCGCGAAGTCCGTGAGCACACCCTCATCATCGCAGGCTATGATGATGTCCGGCTTCTCTCCGCCGGAAAGGATATAGCTGCGCAGATGCGAGTAGCGCACGACTTCACAGCTGTACTTCTCTCCCTCGCTGTGGTCCTTCGCTTCCATCTCCTTCCGGAGTTCCTGCTTGTGCAGGCGGTACCAGTTATCGTACGTCGCCTTCTTCTCCGTCAGTTCTTTCTGATAGGCCTTTACACTTGCCGCAACGAGCGGCTTTCGGATGAGTTCCCTGATCATTGTTTTCTGCTGCTTTCCCCGTTGTTACCTGAAATCAATTGAAGTACTGAGACTATCATAACGCAATTGGGTCCCCTGTGAGGTCGCTTTTTTGGGACTCAATGAAAAACTTTCTCTATATCATTCGGTCAGCGCATCATCTTGCCGACTGCAGTCCGGTCACCGCATCGCTTCCGCCATCGTCGACGGCAGTCCGGACATCTGGAGCGTAATCGAAAGACGCATTGCACCGCGGATACCGCTCTTCCGCCTGATCTTTTTCATATCGAAGACCATGTTCGGGTCGGAAGTCGCAAATACGATGCTTCCTCCCGGTCCCGCCGCTCCGTTGCACCGCATCAGCTTTCTGAACAGCGCCGTCTGGTCGCTCTCTGCTCCCGGAGGGAGCGCCTGTACCGTCACCTGCCGCAGCATCACGATGCACGGACAGATCGCCGGATCGACGCGCAGATTCTGTACGTCTTCCCCGGTCTCGAGAGAAAACGTGATCATCCCCTCCTCGAGATATCCCTCGCTCAGGAACCATGACTGTTCCTCGGAAAACCCTTTTCCCGTATCGAGATAGACCTGTACCGTTGCCAGGTTCTTCGCCTCCGTGACCTGCTCCGGCTCTTCTTCCTTAACGACCGTCTCCGGCATCTCCCTCGCGATCTCCCGCGGGACGAGCACCTCGCCGCCGACCTGGGCACGCAGCGCGCCGAGCGGCGTCCTGCCGCCGGTGATGGTCTCCTGGAAAGCTTCTTCTGTTTCCCCTGATCTCTCAAAATCTTCTATGGTCAGGCCGAGGCGCGAAAGGACGGCGTCTCTCGTCATCCCCGCTTGCTGAAGTTCTCTCTCCCGCTCGGGTTCCCCGCGGAAAAAAATCTGCAGCGCCCTCGCGAGCATCTCTTTCGCCGGGACAGCGCCTTCCCGCGCCCACTCGTAGTCGATCGCGGTCCACCGGTCTCCGTCTATAAGGATGTTCTGGAAGGTCATGTCGACATCGGCATAAGGATAGTCTTCGCGGTATCCCACACGTGCCCGGTACTCGAGTGCAAGACGGAAGAATTCCTCCGCGTCCCCTTCACTCAGGGCATCGTCCATCCGTCTCTCCAGAGACGTCCCGCCGATCATATCAAATAAAACGTCCCGTCCTTCCACCCGGCATGGCGCAATCGAAAGCTGCCCGCCCTGATAGCGCTCGCACAGCTTCGCGTAAGAATCCTGCATGCGCGCGACATGGGGTTCGGCCTCCGGTGTGACCGGGGACTTGACGACTGCGGAGCCGTCCCGGAACAAGGTGCAGATCCGGTACTGCGGCGCGCGGTCGTTCGAATACTTAGCGTAGTACACCGGCAGCGGCTGCCCGATCACGACCTCGTAAGAGTTCGAGAAAACCGGGTAGAGACCGTCCCGGATCGCGGCGCGGTAAGCCCTTTTCTCATCAAAGAGAAGAAGCCGGTCGTGGTCGAAATTGCGGATGTTCTCGGTCAGTTCGTCCGCGGACGGAAGACGGCGGTCGGAGTACAGCGCGGACATGAACTTGTAGTCCGGGTAAGGATAGTAGAATGTGTAGTCCGCAAAGCCGCACTTTTTCAGTTTTTCTTCCAGTGCCGGCCGGGAAAAGGTCCTCGCCGGGCTGCTCTCGTCCGGATATCCCTCTATGCCGTCGAAGAATTTCGCCGAGTGGTCCTCCCGGCTGCCGGCAAAGTATTTCATGCCGAGGCGGTTCTCGATCGCGACGACGATGCGGCCGGTGATGATCTCCCGCCCGTCCGCCGCGGTCTCCCGCTTCAGGTGCTTCTTTATGAGCTGCAGCTCCTGCGTGAACGGATCATCCGCGCCGGAGAGATAGCTCGATGCATACTCGAGCACACCGATCAGGAAGATGTAGTCATAGTCGTCGTCCAGATGCGGCTCGATGTCCTGGAAATTGCCGACACGGATCGTGATGTTGTCCCTGTCGCGGTTGCGGTACGCGTTGATGAGGGAGCGCTGCTTCGAGAGGTCGACGCACGTCACTTCCCTCACTTTCGGTGCGAGCCGCTCGGCGATCGCCCCGGGACCGGCGCCGATGTCCAGTACCTTCTCATCGCCCGTAAACGGGATCCAGTCCACGATGTTGCCGCGGATGCCGGAGAGATGGTAGAGTGTCGGCCAGTCTTTCTTTTCCCGGATGACGCGCTCAAACTCCTCCCGCGGCGTATTTTTCACAATGTCCAGCAGTTCCTGCTCGACTTCGCCGTCGCAGTAGAGGTCCTCTCCGGGATAGTATGTGAGATCCAGCGTCACGCCGCCGATCTGTTCTGTTTTTTTCTCGTTTTGTTCAGCCATTTATGGTTGCACTCGTTGTTTGATCCGGTTATCTGCTCAGGCAGTGCAGGTTCGGTTTCTGCTGCCGGTTTCGCAGTCTGTCCCGACTTGCTCAGCTCACTTCCACCACACTGTTCATATCGTAGTAGCCGACCGTGTTCTTGTCGGAGACCACCGTCAGGTTCATGACGTCGTACAGCCTGTGGTAGACCGTAAAGTTTTCCTGCTCAAATCCCGTGACTCCGAGCGAGATCAGGTACTCTCCGCCCTGCAGGTCGATCTTCTGGCGGAAGGTGATGTGCTTCGTCTCCCCCGCTTTCACCGGGTCAAGAAAAGCCTTTTCCACCATCGTGTTCGTCCCCGTGATCTCGACGCCCTGCACGTTTTTGATGGAGAGCGCGAAGATCGGTGCGGGGATGTCCTCGCGGATCGCGACGTCCATGAAGAACTTGCACTCCGCGCCCTTGAGCACCGTGCTGTTCGGGCGTCCCTTGTCGTCATACATGCCAAAGCCCGTGATCTCCGCCTTGCGGGATCCGTACTCCAGTGTCTCGGTGTTGCGCGCGACGGTGTCGGGCTGTGCGCCGCCGGTTCCGTCGCTTCCGCTCTCGCCGTTTCCGTCTCCGGAAGCTTTATCGTCCGCAGTGCTCTCCGCTCCGCCGGCTGTTTTTCCGCTGTCTTCTCCGCTGCTGTTTTTATCGCCGGCTTCCGCAGCGCCTTCTTTGTCGTTGCTGCCGGCTGTCTCCGCACCTTGCGCGTTCCCTTCGCCCTGAGCGTCCGGATTATGCTGTGCCGCGCCGGGATCCGCAGCAAACTGCCCGACCAGGACCTGCTTGTAGAGGTCGATCATGTCCTTCGGACTGCCCTCGCCGAGCTTGTGCCCCTGATTCAGGAGCACGACGCGGTCGCAGTACTTGCTGATGCTGGAAAGGTCATGGCTCACGAACAGGACGGTTTTCCCCGCCTTCTTGAAGTCCTCGAATTTGTGGTAGCACTTCGCCTGGAAAAACACGTCGCCGACCGACAGCGCCTCATCCACAATGAGGATCTCGGGGTCGATGTTGATCGCCACCGCGAAGGCGAGGCGCATGAACATACCGCTGGAATAGGTCTTGACCGGCTGGTAGACGTACTCGCCGATGTCGGCGAACTCGAGGATGTCGTCCATCTTTTCCTCGATCTCCTTCTCGGAGAAACCGATCATCGTGCCGTTCAGGTAGATGTTGTCGATGCCGTTGTATTCCATGTTGAAGCCGGCGCCGAGCTCGAGCAGCGCGGAGATCCGGCCGTTCACCTCGACCTCGCCGTCCGTCGCGGAAAGCACGCCGGTGATAATCTTCAGGATCGTCGATTTGCCGGAGCCGTTCGTGCCGATGATACCGACCGTCTCGCCGCGGCGGATCGTCAGGCTGATGTCATCGAGCGCGAGGTGCTCCGTGTAGCGCGGCTTCTTCGACAGGTGCAGCGCGTCGATCACGCGGTCGCGGTTGTGCTCGTAGAGCTTGTATTTCTTCTGCAGATGAGAAACACGTATCGCGGTGTTGTTGTCCATAACAGTTCCTTATAAATGCCAGCGTGTCTGTCCATGCAAGCATGGCAGCCACGCTGCCGCTTGATGACGCTTTATAAGACGTCCGCAAATTGCGGCTTAAGGCGCTTGAAGATCAATGAGCCGAGAATAAAGATCAGCACGGTCACGATCCAGAAATACGTCGACGAATAAAAATGCTCGAAGAACCACGAATCCCCGTAGATCGAGGTCCGGAAGCCTTCGACGATATAGGTCAGCGGATTGAGCTTCACGATCCATTTCTTGCTGTCGTCGAACATGGCGATGTTCCAGAGGATCGGCGTCGCCCAGATCCCGACCTGCAGAAGGATGCCGATCATCTGCTGCAGATCGCGGAAAAAGATCACGATCGAGCTCGTCGCATAGCACATGCCGAGTACGAGCACGAACTCGCACAGCGAATAGTACAGGATCTGCGTCGTATAGATCGTGGGCATATAGCCGTAAAGGATCGCGATCGCCAGCAGCACCGCCGTAAAGAACAGGTGCACGAACCACGCCGCGATGATCTTGATCATCGGAAGGATGCTGATCTTGAACACGACCTTTTTCACAAGGTAGTTGTACTCCAGAAGCGCGCTCGTCCCGCCGGAGATCGCGTCGGAGAAGAAAAACCACGGTACCAGGCCGCTCGTGAGGAACAGCACGTAAGGCACGTCCACACCCTCTTTCACGAACTGCCGCGACGACCCGAAGATCCGGTCGAACACGAACCAGTACATGAGAACTGTGATAATGGGCGGCACCAGTGCCCAGATCACGCCGAGGTAGGAGCCGGCGTAGCGCTTGCGGAAATCGTTTTTCGAAAGACGGATGATCAGTCTTCTGTTCTGGAAAAGCTCTACCGGCAGCGTCGTCAGAAGGTCATAAAACACAGTGAATACGACCGTCACGAGCGCCAGCATGAGACACCCGGAAATACTCTTAAGGCGCACCGTATCCGGATCTTCCAGAGGATTCTTATGCAGGATGAGCGCCGTCGCGAGAAGCAGTGCCACGATCCAGAAGATCGTCAGCACGAACGGCTTCCACTTCCTCGGTATGGACTCCGGGCGGGCGGCTCTGTCTTTTTTATTTATGCGCATAGTCCTTCAGCCCCGGCCACTTCGTATCTTTCTCGGAAAGGATCAGCTCCACGCCCTCTTCAAAAGGCCATTCGATGCCGATCTCGGGATCGTCAAAGCGGATGCCGCCTTCGTCGTTCGGATGATAGAAATCCGTGCACTTGTATGTGAACTCCGCTATGTCGGAAAGCACGAGGAATCCGTGCGCAAAGTTTTTCGGAATAAAGAACTGCTTCTTGTTCTCCGCGGAGAGCCGGACACCGAACCACTGTCCGAACGTCTCTGACCCCTCTCTTAAGTCGACCGCCACGTCAAAAACTTCCCCGCACACCACACGCACCAGCTTGTCCTGCGGGAAGTTGATCTGATAATGCAGTCCCCGCAGCACGCCTCTTCTGCTCGACGACTGGTTGTCCTGCACGAAGTTTTCCGGCATGCCTGCCGCAGCAAAGTCCTTCTGCTGCCACGTCTCCATGAAGTAGCCCCTCTCGTCTCCGAACACCTGAGGCGTGATGACCTTCAGGCCCTCAATGTGGCAGGTCTCCACCTGTATCTTTCCCATGTATCTTCTCCTGTTTATCGGATCTTCCTGTTTACAGTCCTTCCGCGATCTCCTTCAGGTACTTGCCGTACGCGGTCTTCAGCAGCGGCTCCGCGAGGGCGGAGAGCTGCTCCGCGGAGATGTAGCCTTTCTTGAAGGCGATCTCCTCGATGCAGGAGATGTACAGGCCCTGGCGTTTCTGGAAGGCGGCGACGAAATCGGCCGCGTCCAGCAGGTCGTCATGGTTGCCCGTATCCAGCCATGCAAAACCGCGCCCCAGTGTCTCCACGTGAAGCGTGCCGCGGCGGAGGTACTCGTTGTTGATGCTCGTGATCTCGATCTCGCCGCGCGCCGAAGGTTTGACGTTCTTCGCGATCTCCACGACGTCGTTGTCGTAGAAATACAGACCGGGGACCGCGTAATTGCTCTTCGGGTGCTCGGGCTTCTCCTCGATCGAGAGGGCCATGCCGTTTTCGTCAAACTCGACGACGCCGTACTCTCTCGGATCACGAACGTAATATCCGAAGATCGTGGCGCCTTCCGAGCGCTTCGCTGCGGCGACAAGAACCTTCTGGAAGCTCTGCCCGTAGAAGATGTTGTCCCCGAGGACCAGTGCGCATGAGGCATTGCCAATAAAGTCTGCACCGATGATGAAAGCATCTGCCAGGCCTCGCGGCTTGTCCTGAATGCGGTATGTGAACGACAGGCCGAGCTGGCTGCCGTCGCCCAGCAGTTCCTCGAATACCGGCAGGTCCCTGGGCGTCGATATGATCAGGATGTCGCGGATCCCCGCCAGCATCAGTGTGGACAGCGGGTAGTAGATCATCGGCTTGTCGTAGACCGGCAGGATCTGCTTGGACACTGCCTTCGTCAGCGGGTAAAGCCTTGTGCCGCTCCCGCCTGCCAGAATGATTCCTTTCATGTGAACTCTCCTATATGCTTCTTAGTTTTATACTATGCAGTGCACATTCGGATTACATTTTGTACATCTTTTCGTAGTATCTCTGGTAATCCCCGCTCGTCACGTGCTCCATCCACTCGGGATGCGCGAAGTACCAGCGGATCGTCCGGCGGATACCCTCGCGGAACATCGTGTCGGGCTCCCAGCCGATCTCAGCGCGGATCTTGTCCGGCGCGATCGCATAGCGCCTGTCATGCCCTTTTCTGTCCTGGACGTAGGTGATGAGATCCTCGGTCAGATGCGCTTTTCTCGGATCGTCGTCCGGAAGCTCGTCGCGGAGGACGTCGATGATCGTCTTCACGATCTCGATGTTCTGCTTCTCGTTGTGGCCGCCGACGTTGTAGGTCTCAAAGAGCCTGCCCTCTTCCTGCACCATGTCGATCGCCTTGCAGTGATCCTCGACGTACAGCCAGTCGCGGACGTTCTTGCCGTCACCGTAGACAGGCAGCTTTTTGCCTTCCAGCGCGTTATGGATCATCAGCGGGATCAGCTTCTCCGGGAACTGGTAAGGGCCGTAGTTATTCGAGCAGTTCGTGATATTCGCCGGGAAGTGGTAGGTGTCCATGTAGGCGCGGACGAGCATGTCCGATCCGGCCTTGCTCGCGGAATACGGGCTGTGCGGAGAATAAGGCGTCGTCTCATAGAAGTATCCGCCGTCCTCCGGAAGGGAACCATACACCTCGTCAGTCGAGACGTGCAGGAACTTCTTGTCTTCCGGGTATGTGCCGTCTTCTCTCTCCCACGCGGCGCGCGCGCAGGCGAGCATGTTCGCCGTGCCCTCGACGTTCGTCTTCACGAAGACGCCGGGGTCCGCGATCGAGCGGTCGACGTGGCTCTCGGCCGCGAAATGCACGACGCGGTCGATGTCGTTCTCCGCGAAGATCTTCGAGATCGCCTCGCGGTCGCACACGTCCGCCTTCACAAACGTGTAGTCATACTCAGGGTTGTTCTCGATCTCCTCGAGATTTTCCGGGTTGCCCGCATAGGTCAGCGCGTCGACGTTGATGATGCGGATATCCTTCCCGTACTTTTTAAACATGTAGTGGATATAATTCGAGCCGATGAATCCGGCCCCGCCTGTCACCAGATAAGTTCTCATGCAACCTCCTGCAATGCTTTTTTATTCTGGACATAGATAGAAATAGTATACCATATTTTGTGGTTGAAACGAGATGAAAAGCACAAGCCCTCACCTCAGCTGCAGTTCCTCCAGCGCATCCGCGCCGTCCAGCCCGTCTCCGGGGATGGAGCCGTCGAGCGGGATCACGTAATAGTGCAGGTCATCCAGCCCGAACATCATCCGCCAGCCGATGTCGTTTTCCGGCTTGCGGTATGCGTCCGCCATGAGGACGAACACCCTGTTCCCGACGCGCTCCGCGCACTGCATCACCGCAGTACTGTCAGAGGATCTCATGCGGCGCGACCTTCCGCCGCTCTGTTCCCGGGCGGAATCATCATATTGATTCCGGGGAATCATGTTTTTCACCAGGCGGCTCACGCCGAACGGCGAATCAAAGTAAAGCAGATCGCCCCAGGATGTCTCGGAGAGCGCCACCTCGCCGTGCGGATCATGCTCCGTAAACAGCAGCTCGTCCGCATAATTGAGGTAGAAATAAGGGTCTGTTCCCCCGTAGTCAAAGCCTCTCGGAAAGCCTTCATACTCTACGGCAGCGCTGCCTTCCTCATCCTTGAGGCTCACCACCGCATAACCGGAAAGCATCGCCGCGGTCCCGTCATACCACGCCAGTCCCAGCCAGATCTCGTCTTCATAGCGCTCGATCTGTATGAGCAGAGGATACGGGTTGAACGTGAATTCATTCTCCGGCAGTCCGCCCGCCTCCGTCGTCTCCCCGGTCTCCGGATCCATCACATACACCCGGTTCCGGTGTTCGCCCTCGTAGCACAGCATCACGAGGTCATGCCCCGCGAAGGCCGCCTGTGTGAGCGAAGTCCTCTGTTTCTCGCTGGCATAGACCGGGTATGCCCATCCGTCCGTCACAAAGCAGGAATAGTCGTCGTACGACTGGATGCAGAGATAGGCGCCGTCCTCTGTTCCGTCGAGAATGACCGCATACTGTCCTTCCGTCAGCGCCTTTCTGCCGCTTCCGTCCGGGTAAAAACTGCAGACCTTCTGCTCATATCCGTTCTCACCCTCGGGATCGTACACCTCCGTGCAGAATCTGCCGTTCACATACCATAGCGATCCGTGTCCGCCGTCGTCGCACACCTTGCCGCTGCTCCCGCTCCTCATGTCGTAATAGTACAGGCCCGCGCCTTCCGAGAGTTCCGGCACGTGCTCCGCAAATTCGCCCCAGAGAGCTTCGATATCCGCCTCTTCCACATCAAAACCATGGAAAAATACGAGATCTCCCACTCTCACAAAATTCCCGCCGTTGTTTTCAATGTCGCCCGACGAGGTGAACTGCGGGATCACGCTCCTTCTCCCGCTCTCCGTCCGCACTCTCATGCCGCCGCGCAGCGCGCGGATGTCGTCCGGCTGTGCGAGGGCGACGACCGGGGTATCGATCTCATCGATCTTTTCAAAGACGATGCCTTCCCCGCCGGCACCTCCCGCATATGTGCCGCCTTCCGCATACGAGCCGCCGCCCGGCAGTTCGCCCTGCAGCGTCAGCGTGCCATTCTCCTTCAGGAAGAATTCCGGCTCACTGCGGTTCGGCATCGTCCCGCTTCCGAGCGTCGTATAACCAAGCCGCAGGTTCCCGGACACCGTGATATTGTCCGGCGAGTACTCCTCATAATCCCAGTCCGTCAGATCGTCGCAGGAAAATGCGCCTCTGCAGAGCATCACTTCCTCACCCGGCTTCTTCTGCCAGATCTGCAGCGCGGGCTGCTTCTCCTTCCCTTTACTGAATTCGATGATCATGGGGGTGTCGGAGTCCTTTTCCGCCCAGAGGCCGTACATCTCCTTCGGGATCCCGGACGTCCGGCCTGCGCCCTGTGCAAACTCTGCCGCGTCTCCGAACGCGTCCGGAACGTTCTCGTCACGAAGAAATACTGCCCTGTTTCCTTCCCCCGCCATCAGCGGGACGCCCGCTTCGTCAGAACCGTCGCCCGATCCTTTGTCCGATCCTTCGCCCGTTTCCACCGCGCTGATCTCAATGCCGCCGTCTCTCAGTGTGATCCTGCACATCTGCGGCGGTCCCCAGTACTCTCCCACATTCGACATGATGGAAAAGTGCATGAGACCGGCATCAAGTTCAGTCGCGTCGGTGCTCTGCAGGATCCCCGCCTCCGCCGGGATGATCTCCACGGCTGAGAAGGAGTAGACATCATACGAGCCTTCCCCGTAGTCCACCGCATGTGCTTCCTGCGCGTAAAGGTTGCCGCAGACGTTGAAGATCTCGAGTGTCAGATACTCGTCCGGGATCCCCTCGGAATCATCTCCTTCCTCAGCCCGGAAGGCGTACTTGCCCTCCAGCTTCTCCGCGAGCGTCCGGCTGTCCCCGTCCTTCTTCCCTCCCGCACCCATCATGCAGAGTGCTGCGGTGACGAGCAGCGTCAAAAGCAGTGCCTTCTTTATTCTTTTCATCTTTTTCTCCCCGCGTCTTGCGCCAAAGATACCGGTCCTTTCTCCGCTTTTCCTGCGCATCGGCAAGTGTTAATCATTCCCCATGCATATATTATAATGGATATCAGTAAATCAATCGCGCTCAATTAGCGAAACGGAGTGACACTTATGCCGAGAGATTACTTAAGAGAAAGACTCGCAGAGCTGAATAAAGAACTGGCAAGTCTGGTCGGCCTGAAGGACGATGAGGACGTCACCGCCATCAACACCTATCTGGAGCGTCTGAAGCTCCTGAACGACAGGACTAAAAAGTTCTACACAAAGGACTCAAACGGCGGCTTCCCCGCCGTAAAGGATGAGGACCTTCCGGAGTTAAAGGAACTGTACCGCAGCGCACTTTCCGCCCTGGAGGCAGTCAGCAGATCCGGCAGGAACGACGGGATCTGGCCGACGGCCAAGGCGATCACGCAGGAGCTGTTCAGCCAGCTCTCCCTGGACTATGCCGCCCTGGACGTCACAGGCACTGCGGACGGAAGGACGCTGGATGATATCATCCGCGACGGCCGTTCACTCGCTGTGGACGTCGGTGACCAGAAGTTTTCCTTCCGGAGCGGCGCCCTCAGCGCACGCATCCCCATGACCGTGATCGGTCCGGACGGTGTGGCGCGGGAAGGCTTTTTCACGAGAAGTGTGACCGCCGGTTTCGGAAAGCAATACGAAGACGCTCTCGACAGCTTCGGCGAAAAATACCCCTCCTTGCGGGAGCTTTTTGAAAGCATCAAGCATTATTCGGAAAAAGAACGCTCCTCACTTAAGGATCTGGGTGGTACGAAGGAATTACAGTTCAACCTGAAGCTCAATGGCAAGAGTATCACCACGGCCACCGAGGAGGAGATCCGGGAAACGCTCATCGAGACATACAAAGAGAGCCTGAAAGACGATGACGCCAATAAGTTCGGGGATCTCCCCGAGTTCATCCCGGCGATGAAGGAACTCGGGGAGTATTATAAGTCGCTGGACACCGCGTACAGTACTTATGTCTCGAAGAACAGTCCCCTGCAATGCCAGCCCGGCTGCAACGTCGACCGGCGGAACGCCGCCATGTCTTCGGTGGCACAGCTTTTCGGCAAGCCGTTTATTCTCGCGCCTGCACGTCCGATGGTCGTCTATTCGGGTGGAAAAGCTCTCTCCGGCACCTTCATGGAGACCGCGTCCGGCCATGAGCTCTACGACTTTTCCGACGAAAACCCCATCCGGGACGCCGACTATGACACCTACAACAGCCCGGAAGCTTTCGAAGATGTCGCCGCGCTGCAGGTGATCGACTATGTCTGCGGCAACATCGACCGGCACCTCGGCAACTTCTTCGTCCGTTTCAGCGAGCAGGGCGGCGTGCGGAAATTCTGCGGCATCATGGGCATCGACAACGATGCCTCCTTCCCGGAGAACGAGAATGTCGTCGGCCCGGACTCTCAGATCGTCCCTCTGGGCGATATGCTGGTGATCGGCGAAGAGATGGCGACGAAGATCCTTTTCCTTGACAAGGACACCCTAAGGGCCTCGCTCCGCGGCTATGGCCTGTCCGAAAAATCGATCGATCTCGCCTGGAAACGCACGGAGGATCTTCAGAAAAGGATCGCCGAAGGCATCGAGCACTATTCCGACGTCGAGCCCGGACATCTGGACAAAGGTTTCCTCCGGGTCGTGCCGAAGGATGAGTGGAGCCACTACTCGCTCGAAAATCTGGCCGGCAACAACCTGTTCTCAAGTGTCCTCGGTCTGGCCAGCGGATACAACGATGCCCGCAGGGAAGCATGGAATAAGGCCCAGGAAAAGAAAGAGCAGGAGCTGCTTCAGAACGCGATCGACAAAGCGGCAGGGATCCCCGCAGCCGGCAAAGGCACGGAGGCAGTCGTAGCCGTTCCTCTGGGCAGTGACCTCACTGCAGGGATCGAGGCCGACAGACAGCGGCGGGCAAAAGCCAAAAAGGAAGATGAGGAACTTGCCGGGGCGCTCAGAAAGACCGAGCGTGAACTCATCAGCAAGATCGAGGATGAACAGAAACGGGACGAAGCGAGCGTTCGGTTTGAGTCCCGCATGGCGGTAGAGGATATCCTCACAGCGATCAAAGATGCAAACGACCAGAGCATTTTTGACCTGTCGATCGCAAAGCGCGAAAACGGGATCCGGCTGCTCAAAGGCCGCTTTGATCTTTCGCAGTTCTCCGAGGCGGACCTGTCGGAGGCGGAACAGTATTTTGACCGGACGTTCCAGCCGCTCATTGAACAGCAGGAAGCGCTTTACAGAAAATTCGGCATCAAGGACCGCACTGTCGCGGGCTCTTTCCTGATCGATAACTGTCTCGCCGATCCGACGGGCAGAAACAGATACAATGACGAGCACGTGGAGCAGCTGATCGTCATTAAGGGGCTTGACCCGATGGGTAAGGAAGCCGAGCGCTACCGGAAAGCTGCCGTCGTGTTCGCGATGGCCTGCAACGGAAGCCGGATCGCGTTCGAGCAGGTCCTGGACAGCACGGACACAAAGAAGGAACCGGAGTTCCTGGTCGCGCTGACCCGCCTCAATAATATGAAAAAGACGGTCCGCACCGTCGCGGTGGATCAGATCGAGGGTGCGGCAAAGCAGGATCCGGCAGGAAATGCGCAGTCGGGCAGGCAGAGTGGCATTCCGCTCGACGGGCTGACGGACAGTACGAAGCACGCTCTTCTCTCCCAGGCAAAACTGGAAGAGCTGGCGCAGATGTTCGATACGCAGAAGACCGGCATGTTCTCGACCGATACCGGCACCTACCAGGATGCAAGGAAGGCGCTGGACAACTATGTATCCGCCCTTTCTGCTGTCGGCAGGCAGATCCGGGAATTCCACGCCGCTTATAGCAGCGGGAACTCAGGCATGACAAAGGAGCAGTATACGCAGGTCCGCAACGAGATCGTCTCCTCTTCCATGGCGGTGCTTACGCAGCTGGAAACGGACCTTAAGGCTCAGATGACCGCCTATGAGGAGCACGCTTCGAATAACGGGACCAGAACGATCTCCGGCATCTCCAAATCCGCCGGCGCGGTGCGCTACGCTGTCGCGAAGGGCGTTCTCGAATATCTCGACAAGGCAGAGGCCATTCGGAACGGGAACACCGTCGTCCTGACCGACGCCCAAAGAGCGGAGCGGGTGAAGGAGACGTCCTTCCTGAAACTCTTCAAGACCAATCTCGCGAATGAGCAGCAGGGCACCCCCGAAGAAAAGCGCATCCGGGCCGCCCAAAGCGCCCAGACGACGATGGACAACGCGAGATGGAACCTCCCGGATCATCGGTGATGTGGGTGGTAAGATGATTTTGCCAGCACGAGATAAAAAACATGTCGGTGCCCGTCGACTCGCTTGACTACAGGAA
>JAEEGL011015166.1_pt1 | contig 14439 bp, 13 predicted proteins | sample 9134231 | NCBI WGS metagenome assembly JAEEGL01 (sample SAMN16246548, study PRJNA631951) | gut metagenome | biome: gut microbiome; feature: rumen; material: fiber-attached | host: Bos | place: Iran: Karaj | collected 2018-10
CCTACAAGAGACCGCATTTGTTTTTTAAGTGCTTGCGGGCGATCGTGGGATTGTTTTTTCCCCCAAACGAATTCGTTTGGAAGACGGAAAAGCCGTCCGAGGGCGAGCCTGTTTTTTTCGTTTGCAATCACACCAAGATCTATGCGCCGACCTATTTTATAGTAAATAAGGAACACCGCGCGCGCGTATGGGCGAATTATTATTTCCTTTATTATAAAGTCTTTTGGAATCATATGGCAAAAAAGGTGATCAAGGACAGAAAACCCAAATTTCTGCTGTATCCTTTGGCCTTTTTGTTGATGCCGATCATTATATTGACTTTTCGCGCGTTTGAACCTATCCCCGTTTTTCATAAGGACGAGCGGGTGGAGACGATGACTTTTAAAAAGTCCGTCGAGACCATGAAAGCGGGCGTGCCGCAGATCATCTTCCCCGAGCGGACGGAAAACAAAGTCAACAGGTATATATTTCAGTTCAATCACGGCTTTCCAAAAGTGGCCGAGCGGTATTATCAAGAAACGGGTAAGATACTGCGCTTTTTCCCCGTCTACTGCGCCGAAAAACTCCGTACCTTCGTTGTAGGAGACCCCATTGCCTACGACCCGACCGTCCCTATGGATACGCAAGCCGACGAAATCTGCCGCTATCTGGAAAATAAGATCTGCGAACTCGGCGACTCTTTGCCCGAGCACGAACCCGTAATATACGGATAATTTTTTTCGTATATTTCGAAAATAGAACGTTAAAGAGCGTTCTTTCGGCGAAACGAAATAATAAAAAATACACTTTTCAACCGTATTTATTCATAAAATAATGCATAAAAATGCATTTTAATGCAAAATTATGAATATTTTTTATTTTTCTATTCAATTATTTGCAAGAATGTATTTTTGGTGGTAAGATAGTGACAAATAAAAAAAGGAGAAACTCTTTTAAAATGAAAAACGTAAAGAAAATTTTAATAGCCGTCATGGCGATCGTTCTGACCGTCGGTTGCGTATGCGCTTTCGCCGCTTGCTCAAACAAGGGCATTACCGATTCTACTCCCGAGGGAATCAAAAAGTACGGAAAATTGGTCGTAGCTACCAATGCTTACTTCCCGCCTTTTGAATATCACGACGAAGCTACCGGTAAGGTCACCGGATGGGATATGGATATCGCCGCCGAACTTGCCAAGAAACTCGGCGTGGAACTCGTTATCGAAGATATGGAATTTGATTCCGTTCTGCTTGCTCCCGGTGTGAACAAGGCTCATATCGCTATGGCCGGTATCAGCTACAGCGAAGAACGTGACAAGACGATGGACTTCTCGACCGGCGTATTCAACAGTTCTCAGGTTATCATCGTTAAGAACGACAGCGCTATCGCCGGACCGTTTGATCTCGGCGGAAAGAAGGTAGGCGTTCAGAGTGGTACCGTAGGTCAACTCCTCGCTGAAATGGATCCCGATTGGGCCGGTGAAGGAGATAAAGTTGCCTTAGCTCAACCCGGAAGCGTCGCTAAGTATTCCACCGGAGCGGAAGCCGTCCTCGCTTTGACTCAGGGCAAGGTTGACGCCGTTATCATCGATAAGTTCCCGGCGCAAAAGTTCGTTGAAAAATACGAAGGGGTTAAGATTTGCGACGAAACTGTTTTTGACGATGAATATGCGTTTGCCGTAAAAGAAGGTAACAAGGAACTCGTTGAGTGGTTGAATAACGCTATCGCCGAAATGAAGGCCGACGGCACCATGGATAAGATCAACAAGAAATATTTCGGTGAATAATATCCGATATAATAAACAGTACTAAAAGAATAGAGAGGAGATTACGTTGTTTTTCCGACGTAATCTCTTTCTGCGGTAATAAAGCATGAAACTGGATTTAGGAATAATATTTAAAAAAGAAATACTGCTGCTTTTGCTTAAGTCGTACGGATGGACGATTGCCATCACGGCGATGGCGCTTGCGCTCGGTATTATTATCGGTACCATTCTCGCCGTGTTTATGGTCTTGCCGAAAACGAATGTTTTCAGTAGAATTTTGAACGGTTTTGCAAAGATATATCTTGCCGTTATTCGCGGAACGCCGACGCTTGTGCAACTTATGATCATTTATTTCGTCATTTTTGCCGACGTGATATTCTTTAATCGCGATATATCTCCTTATTTTGTCGCGGCGATCGGGTTTGGTATCAATAGCGGCGCATACGTTGCCGAGATAATGCGTGCCGGTATCATGAGCGTAGATAAAGGGCAAATGGAAGCCGGACGAGCCGTGGGGTTAAGTTATGGCGTAACAATGTGGCACGTTATTCTGCCGCAATCCGCACGGAATATTCTGCCGCCGCTCGGTAATGAGGCTATCGTTTTGGTAAAAGAAACTTCCGTTGCGTTGATCATCGGCGTGCAAGAATTTTTTACCGCGATCAAAGGCTTGGTCAACTCTACGTATAATGTTATTACCCCTTATTTGTTTGCGGCAGTCGTGTATTTCATTACCGTATTCATTATGTCGTTTGTTCTTAAATTGATCGAGAGGAGGTTAGGAAAAAGTGATCGCAAATAAAGAATTGAGACCTCTTATCGAAGTCAAGCATCTTACGAAACGGTTTGGTTCGCTTCTTGTTTTGGACGATATCTCCACGGAGATAAAAGAAGGCGAAAGGGTCGTAATAATCGGACCTTCCGGCGGCGGAAAGAGCACCTTTTTGCGTTGTCTGAACGTGCTTGAGGATCCTTCTGCCGGACAGATCATCTTTATGGGTGAGGATCTGACGGACTTGAAGATCAACATTAACGAGTGCCGCAGGAATATCGGAATGGTGTTCCAACAGTTCAATATGTTCAATAACCTGACCGTTATGAAGAACATTACGCTCGCGCCCGTCAAGGTGGAGATGGAAAAACTGCGGAAGGCAAAGTGGAACAACCGCATTATGCCTTTCTATAATAAGTGGCTCGAAAAGAATCAGGAAAAACTCAACGCCAAGATCGACAAGCAGATCGCCCAAAAGAAAGAGGAGATCAAAAAGTTGCAAGCCGAGCTTGCACCGGTCGAAAAGGCATGGGAACAGACCAAAAAAGTGGAAGAAAAGGCCGGTAAAAAGCTTGTTTCGTACGATCCGAAACTGACTAAGCAGCGTCTTGCCATTCAAACCAAGATCGAAAATGCGGAACGCTTTATCGATCGGGCGAGCTATCCGACGCCGAAATCGCATATCGACCCGCCCTATAAGAGCAAAAAAGAAGTGGTCGCCGCGGCGGAAGCAAAGGCAATGGAACTCTTAAAGAGGATCGGACTTGCCGAAAAGGCCAACGTTTATCCGTCTACGCTTTCGGGCGGACAGAAACAACGTATCGCCATCGTGCGCGCGCTTGCCATGAACCCGAAAGTGATGCTTTTCGACGAGCCGACCAGCGCGCTCGACCCGGAAATGGTAGGCGAAGTGCTCGACCTTATCAAGCAGATCGCCGAAGAGGGCATGACCATGATCATCGTAACGCACGAAATGGGCTTTGCCAGAGAAGTCGCCACCCGCGCGCTCTTCATCGACCAAGGTAAGATCGCCGAGGACGGCCCGCCGGAACAGGTGTTCGGCAACCCGCAGAACGAACGGCTGCAAGGCTTTTTATCCAAAGTATTGTAAGAATTTATACGAAAGACAGTATAAAAAAACCGCCGAAATCGGCGGTTTTTTCGTGTATCATTGCGTCCTGTTACTTTTCTGTCGGTAACGTATTGAATACGCCGTAGGGAACTCTTCCTTCCCAGGTCGAGGGCTGTTCGAGGCCAAGGCCGTAAAGGATGATAGACGCGACGTCTTGCGTGACGGCTTTGCCGCTCGGTTGACCTTTGATGATATTGCCTTTCGCGCCGGCGACGGCGATGGTGACGGTGCGTTCCGTTTTGCTGTTATCCCCATGCCCGCCGAGGTATCTGTGGCCGTGGTCGGTGACGAGTAAGAACAAGGTGTCTTTATCCCAACCGTTAGCGACGTATTCGTCGTAAACTTCTCCGATGTACCCGTCCACTCTCTCGATGGCGTCCCAGTATTCGTTTGATTTTTTACCCTTCGCATGGCCGAATTCGTCGACCTGGGCGAAGTACATAAAGCCTATTTTCGGCGAAACGCCGCTTTTTATTTCGGCAATGAAAGAGTCTTTCATTTTTATATCGCCCGCGGTAAGCATTTTATCGTCCGTATGTTTTTGTGCTCCGGTGATCTTGATCAGATTATCGAGATCTTCCATGATGCCGTAGTTGATGGGATACCACGCGGCGGCGGAGATCATTTTCGCTTCCGGATAGGCGTCCGCGCATACCTTAAAGACGGACGGATATTGCGGTTTGGAATACTTTTTCTTTTCCGCAACGAGATTGTTGACCCCGTGTTTTTGATAACGTACGCCGTGGAACATGGACGTCCAGTTGTGCGCGCTCGTCGTGGGGTATTGGCTCATGGCGTTGTAGTTTACGGAGCCTTCGCCGAAAATTCTGTCGATATTGGGGGTGCTTACTTGCGGAAAATAGTTGCCCGCGCCGTCTACGCCGAAGATAAGAACTCTTTCGTACGTCACGGCGTTTTTCAGATCGTCCGCGGTGGGCAGAACGCCGTCGGAAAACCGCGTGAAGACCAAAGCGCCCAAACAGGAAAATACGATCGCGACCGCTAAGATGACGGAAACCACGATCACGATTATTTTGTGCTTGTTGAGGAATGCGAAAACCTTTTTCATATCTCCTCCTTAATTGGATAATATATTATCAATATATAACCCGTCCCGCGTTTTGTCAAGACGGAAGGATTTTTCGATTGTTAATAAAATTAAAGAATTGCATATTTATCGTTTCTGTTATATAATAGTAAAAGTTTCTTTTTTTCGGGAGGCGAAAAAATGTCTTCGATGCATTGGACGGGAAAGGTCACGCCGGTGGCTTTTTCCATCGGAAAGGTATCCGTGGCCTGGTACGGGATATTGATCACGATCGGTATGCTCATATCTTTGGCTATTTGCGTTCGTCGTTTTAAGAGGATCAACGTAAAAAGCGACGACGTGTTGACTTTGTTTTTGATCTGTATCCCCATGGCGGTCATTTTCGCTCGTCTCGGATACGTCGTCTCCAACTATAAGTACTATTTTACCTCCCCCTACGACTGGGACGCTTTCGTTAACACCATTGCCATCTGGAAGGGCGGTCTGACCGTCATGTGGGGCGTGCCCGGCGGCGTGCTCGGCGGCTACATTTGGTGTAAAATGTACAAAGTGGACTTCGTTAAGGCGGCCGACCTCGTTCTGCCCACCGTGCTGATCGCGCAGGTCATAGGACGTTGGGGAAACTTTTTTAACCAAGAACTGTACGGACAACCTGTGACCGATCCGACCCATCAATGGTTCCCGCTGGCGATTTTTATCGCCGATGAGGGCGGTTGGTACCAAGCGACCTTTTTCTATGAGGGCGTACTGAACTTTATCGGATTCGTCGTCCTTGCCTATCTGTATTATCACGTCGATATCAAGGGTATGGGAACGCTCAGCTATCCCGCATGGTACTGCCTGGTGCGCGGAAGTCTGGAGTTTATTCGCGCGGACGAACCGAACGTCGTGGACAAAGCGCTTGGATTCAACAGCGTTATATTGTTCTGCTATCTGGCAGCGGCGATCTGCATCGGTTTGATCGTATTTTTGGGTATCAGAGCCCAAAAGAAAGGACAGAAGATTTTTTATAAGAAAGGGATACCGCCTTTACCGGCAGTACCGAAGAAAAAAACGGAAGAGCTTGCCTCTTTATAATAAAGGAGTAAACAGGAATGAAAAAGATGTTATTGGGAGATTTTGCCATTGCGCGCGGCGCTTATGAAGCCGGCGTACACGTGGCGACGGCCTACCCGGGAACGCCGCGCACGGAGATCACGGAAGAATTATCGCGGTTTCCGGAAGTGAACTCGGAATGGGCGCCGAATGAAAAAGTAGCGATGGAAGTAGCCATCGGTAGTTCTATACACGGAGCGCGTACCATCGTAGGTATGAAGCACGTCGGTCTGAACGTAGCCGCCGATCCGCTTTTTACCGTGGCGTATACCGGTATTAACGCCGGACTTGTGGTGTGCGTAGCCGACGACCCGTCCATGTTCAGCTCGCAGAACGAGCAGGATACCCGTTTGATCGCCCGCGCCGCCAACGTGCCTGTGATCGAGCCGTCCGACAGTCAAGAATGTAAAGATTTCGCCGAGCTTGCTTTCGAGCTGAGCGAAAAGTACGACACCCCCGTTATTTTGCGCGTAACGACCCGCGTTGCTCACTCGCAGAGCCTCGTCGAGATCGGAGAAAGAAAAGAAGTGCCGGTCAAACCTTACGTCAAAGACATCGGCAAGTACGTTATGATGCCGGCCAACGCCAAAAAGCGCCACCTTGTCGTGGAGGATCGTCTGAAGAGACTGGCCGCCGACAGCAACGGTTTTTCCATCAACAGAATGGAAAAAAGAAGCTCCGATCTCGGTATCATTTGCGCCGGCGGCGTTTATAACTACGTAAGAGAGGCTTTGCCGGACGCAAGCATCCTGAAACTCGGTATGGTTTATCCGCTCCCGCTTGACCTTGTGAAAGAATTCGTTTCGAGCGTGAAGCGTTGTATCGTCATCGAAGAACTGGAAGGACACATTGAAGGTCTTTTGAAGGCAAACGGCATTTCCAACGTGGAAGGTAAAAACATCTTCGGTATTCAGGGAGAATTTTCCGTCAATCTGATCAAAGAAAAGATATTGGGAGTAAAAAGCGAAGTATCCGTCGCCCAAATCCCCGCCCGCCCGCCCGTTTTGTGCGCCGTATGCCCGCACCGCGGCGTCTTCTACACGCTGAACAAAATGAAGGTATCGGTCATGGGCGATATCGGGTGCTATACCCTCGGCGCCGTCCCGCCGCTTTGCGCGATCGAAGCGACCGTTTGCATGGGCGCCAGTATCGGTATGGCGGTAGGCGCGGAAAAGGCCGACCCCGCTTTTGCCAAGAACACGGTGGCGGTCATCGGCGACTCGACATTTATTCACAGCGGTCTGACCGGCATTGTGGAGGCCGTCTACAATCACAGTAATATCACCGTTATTATTCTCGATAACCGTACCACCGGTATGACCGGACATCAAAACAACCCGGCTAACGGTAAGGATATTCATAACAATCCGACGTACGAAGTCGATTTGGAAAAGGTCTGCCGCAGTCTCGGCGTACCGTCCGTGACCGTCGTCGATCCGTACGATCTTTCCGCGATGGAAAAGGCCGTCAAAGAAGAACTGAACAAAGAGAGCGTTTCCTTCATTATCAGCAAGCGTCCTTGCGTGCTTCTTACGAAAAAGTTGTATAAAGGCTTTGTCGTGACGGATAAGTGCAAAAAGTGTAAGGCCTGTATGAAACTGGGATGCCCGGCTATCAGCTTCACTGAAAACGGCGCGAAGATCGATACGTCCCTTTGTACCGAATGCGGACTTTGCCAAAGCGTCTGCAAGTTCGGCGCCATCGAAAAGATAGAGGAGGTAAAGTAATCATGGATATATTGATCACCGGTGTGGGCGGACAGGGAACCCTGCTCGCAAGCAGAGTGCTCGGAAAGTACGCTCTTGATAACGGTTTCGATTGCAAATTGAGCGAAGTACACGGGATGTCACAGCGCGGCGGAAGCGTCATCACTTTCGTGCGTATCGGAGACAATATCGCTTCTCCCTTGATCGAAGAGGGCGGAGCCGACATCATTCTCGCTTTTGAAAAGTTGGAGGCGCTACGCTACGCGCACTACCTCAAGAAGGGCGGCTTCTTGCTCTATTCTTCGCAAGAAATTATGCCTATGCCTGTGGTAACGGGCGCTTGCGCCTATCCGACCGATATCGAAGAAAGACTTCCGGAAAACTCCAAAGCCATCGACGCTCTCGGCCTCGCCGAAAAAGCGGGTAGCTCCAAAGCGGCCAACTCGGTTATCCTCGGCGCTTTTACGAAGATCATGGAGTTGTCTTACGATAAGATGAAAGCGGCTTTAATGGGATCGATCCCGGCCAAGCTCGCCGCCATCAACGATAAAGCCTTTGATTTCGGTTATAACGCGATCTGATCGCAACGTCGGTAAAATAATATTTGATCCCGCGCATTTTTGCGCGGGATTTTTTTTGTTATATTTGTAAAAACATGAAATTTGTTTCATTTTTTCTTGACAATGGAGAAAAAGAAGAATATACTTATGTCAAAGTGAACATGAAATAACATTCATATAATAAGGAGGACAAAATGCCGATCGTTATGGCTCCGACAAACACCCCGGTCACGGTGATCAAAATATTAGCCGAGGACAAAGTAAAAAAACATTTGGAGAACCTGGGGATCACCATCGGGTCTTCTGTGACGGTTTTATCAGAAGAAGGCGGCAGCGTCATTCTTTTGGTCAAAGAGGGGAGACTGGCTCTCGACAAAAACCTGGCGACGAAAATTCTCGTAAGGATTTAAATAAATAAATATTGAAGGAGGAATCAAAAAGACTATGGAAAAGAAACTGAGTGAATTTTCCATTGGACAGACCGGTGTGATCAAGTCTGTTGGCGGCGAAGGGAAAATACGCCGTCGTTTGTTCGACATGGGGGTGACCCCGGGCGCGGACGTGTATTTACGGAAGGTGGCGCCGCTCGGCGATCCGATCGAAGTGACCCTGCGCGGATATGAGCTGACCTTAAGAAAGAGCGAGGCGGAAGCCGTTATTGCGGAGGTGAAACAATGAAAAAATTTGCGCTTGCCGGTAACCCGAACTGCGGAAAAACAACGTTATTCAACAACCTGACCGGCTCGACGGCACACGTCGGCAACTGGCCCGGCGTTACCGTGGATAAGAGAGAGGGCCTTTACAAAAAGTGCGCCGAACCCGTATCTATCGTCGACCTGCCCGGTATTTATTCTTTATCGCCGTATACGCCGGAAGAAGTCATCTCCCGGAATTTCATTTTGGAAGAAAAACCGGACTGCGTGATCAACATCGTTGATGCGACCAATCTGGAACGCAACCTGTATCTTACCACCCAACTGATGGAGATCGACGTGCCCCTTGTTATCGCCTTGAACATGATGGACGAAGTGGAAAAATGCGGGGACAAGATCGACGCCGTATCTTTGGAAAAGAAGATCGGCGTGCCCGTCGTACCCATTTCCGCGTTGAAAGAAAAGGGACTGGACGAACTGATGAAAAGGGCGTACGAAGTCAGCCGCGCGCCGCGTAAGGGCGTGACCGTGCTGGAAGATACTGCCTTGATGCACCTTATTAACGATTGTAAGATCGCTCTTAAGCACGTCGGGGTGGAAAACACGCTTTTTCATGCCGTAAAACTGGCAGAATCGGACGAACTGGAAGTCGCCGCTCATCCGGATGCCGCGAAGATGGTCGAGGAATTTAAGTCCACTTTCAACGACGACGTTTTCTGTAACGACTTCGAAGCCATCGTCGCCGACAGCCGTTACAAATACATTTCCAAAAACTATTCTCACGCGTTAACCAAGAAAAAGTCTTCTTCGGAAAGAAAGTTGACCAAGTCGGATAAGGTCGATAAAGTTTTGACCCACCGCGTTTGGGGTATTCCCATCTTTTTGGTTATTCTGTTCCTCATCTTCCATCTGACCTTCTCGGAAGATTTACTTTATTTGGGCGCGGGCGGCGTATTCGATAAGGACGAGCCGGTCGTAGCGTACGACGTAGACGGTAACGTCGTCGAAGACGTCGAAGAAGACGGCGTCTACTACGACGAAGACGGAAACGAGGCTGTCGCCGTGTTCGAAGACGGAGAATTCGCCGCGCTCGAACTCGTCCCCTATGCCTATGACAAAGACGGCAACGCCATCAAAGCGTTTTACGACGCGGAAGGAAACGAATTGACCGTTCTTGCCGACGAAGAGGGCGAAGTAGTCGATTTATATGATGCTGCGGGGAATAAATATGAACAATTCTATAATATAGACGGTTATAAAGCCGAACTGGTCTTAAACGACGACGGAGAATTCGAGGACGTGGAATTTGCTTCTGCAATAGACGAATTTTGTTCCGAAGTGACCGTTTATACCTTCTTCGGGTATGAAGAAAGCGTATTCAGTCCCGGCGTTATTCTCTTTAACACTTTGGATACCTTTACCGGATTTTTGTCCGCCTGCATGACGCAAGTTCTTTCCGGCGCGGCGCCTTGGGTGAGCGGCTTGATCGTCGACGGTATCTTGGCAGGCCTCTTCTCGGTACTTTCTTTCTTGCCGCAGATCCTGCTTCTGTTCCTGTTCTTCTCCATTTTGGAAGACAGCGGGTACATGGCGCGTGTCGCGTTCATTCTCGACAGAATATTCCGTCGCTTTGGGTTGTCAGGCAGAGCGTTTATGCCTATGATCATGGGCTTCGGATGCAGTATCCCCGCTATGATCAATACTCGTACCCTTGCCGACGAGAGAGAACGTACGGCTACCATCCGCGTTATCCCGTTCTTCTCCTGTAGCGCCAAGTTGCCTATCCTGACGGCTATTGCCGGCGGCATCGTGCAAATGTTCGGCGTAGGCAATGCCGACCTGATCACGTACGGAATGTACCTTCTCGGTGTGATAACGGCCATTGCTTGTGTTATTTTGATGCGCGCTACCACGATGAAAGGCGAAGTTCCGCCCTTTATTATGGAATTGCCTGCTTACCACGTGCCGCAATTCAAAGCGCTTATGCTCCACTTGTGGGACAAGACGAAGCACTTTGTTAAGAAAGCCTTTACCATCATCCTTGCTTCTACCATCTTTATTTGGTTCGTCAGCCACTTCAGCTGGACCTGGCAATTCTTGGAAGACGAGCAGATCAACAGCAGTATCTTAGCCGGTATCGGCGGACTGGTACAACCGCTCTTTACGCCCCTCGGTTTCGGTAGCCAGCTCGGAGTAAACGGATGGGTATTCGTCGTAGCCGCCGTAACGGGACTCATCGCTAAAGAAAACGTCATCGCCACCTTCGGTACTCTCGGGGCTTGTCTTGCCGGCGCCGTCATCGACGTCGAAGCGGACGGAGGCGTCGCGGCCGTAGCCGCCATGATCTCAGGCACGGGTATTAACGTAGCCGGATTGATCGCCTTTATCGCGTTCAACATGTTGACCATTCCTTGCTTTGCGGCTGTTGCCACGGCCAAAGCGGAACTCCCGAATAAAAAGTCTTTCCGCTCTACGCTCCTGTTCTGGATCGCGACGTCTTACATCACTGCAAGTATGGTGTACCTCATCGGTACGTGGTGGTGGACTGTCTTCATCTTCGCCGCCGTCTGGGCATTGATCATCACGGCGATCGTATTGAAGAATCAAGGCAAACTCAACCTCAAGTTGTTCAAGAAAAAGAGAGGATAAAAATATGTCTCCGTTAGAAATCGTCGTAATCGTCAGTTGCGTTCTCTTCGTCGCCGGCGTCGTGATCGGTTCCGTCGTCAAAAAGAAACGTAACAAAAAGAAAGGGATCGTCGCTTGTTGCGATTGCGACGGATCTTGCGGGGGCTGTTGCCAAGGCTGTCACGGGTGTGTCCGTACGGGCGAGGACGTGAAAAAGTTCTTGGAAAACAAATAATGGTTAAGGGCTGAGAAGATTTCTCAGCCCTTAATAAATGAATTGCCGCGATGCGGCATGAATTGAGCTCCGTCTCATGAATTGGAACTGGCGTTCCATGAATTCTCGCGTTTGTGTTCAAACGCTCCACTGCGGATAAAATATCCATAATGCAATTTTTAAATTGCAATTCATGACGCCTCGGCGTCAATTCATGGCGAAACTTCGCCAATTCACGCGTCGTTAGACGCAATTCATTGAGGAAAGCAATTCATCATTCGTTAAGATTGAAATTTCTTCCGTTTTCTGCTAAAATAGTAGCATGAAACAAAATTACGACTTGGTTATGGAAAAGCAAATTGCGGAAAGGGGAGACAGGAATAAACTGCTTCTGCACGCCTGTTGCGCGCCCTGTACGAGCGGGTGCATCGACCGGCTGACGCCGCACTTTGACGTGACCGTCTTTTTTTATAATCCCAATATTTCTTCGCAAAAAGAATACGATAAGCGCGCCGCGGAATTGGAGCGGTTTTTGTCTTTGTACGCGCCGCAAACAAAGCTTTTTGTGGCGCCCTATATTCCGGAGGAATTTTTGCAAGAAGCCAGGGGGTTGGAAGACGCGCCCGAGCGGGGCGCAAGGTGCGAAAAGTGCTACCGGATGCGCCTTGCGGCGGCCGAAAAGAAAGCGGAAGAAACGGGGTGCGACTTTTTTGCGACCACGCTGACCCTGTCGCCGCTGAAAAACGCGGAACTACTCAATACGATCGGATTATCCCTGCAAAAAGAAGGCGGGCCGGAATATCTTTGTTCCGACTTTAAGAAGCGCGGCGGCAACGTCCGCAGCGGCGAATTGTGCCGCGAATTCGATTTATATCGTCAAAACTTTTGCGGCTGTATTTTCAGTCAAAAAACCATATAAATTTTTAGTTTGTTTTTAAGAAGCCGTTTTACAATAAGGGCAAAGAACGGTACGGAGGATTTCGTTATGAAAAAAAGATCTGTTATTATCGGCGCATTGCTCGTGATCATTTGTATGTTTACGCTCGTAGCGTGCAATAATACCGGTACGGAAACGAACGAGAAATCGGAGACTGCGGAAGAACTGTACGACCGCGCGGTGGCGTACGGTTACGAGGGTACGCTCGCCGATTTTTTGGCTTCGCTGAAAGGCGACTCGGCTTATGATATTGCCGTCAAAAACGGTTTTGAAGGGACGGAAGAAGAGTGGCTTTTGTCGCTCAAAGGAGAAAAGGGCGCTGACGGAGAGAACGGAGAAAACGGTAAAGACGGACAAGACGCGCTCATGACCGCGTACGACGTTTACGAAGCGGCGGCAAATAACGGTTTTATCGGCACGTTCTCCGACTTTTTGGAACAATACCTGACGCTCAACGGCGAAAGCGGTCTTAACAGCGATAACCTGTTTTCTTCGGTATCGATCATTTGTTCTTTTACCGTGAAACAACGCGTAGGAAATCTTTTTTATTATGAAATACAGGAAGTCACCGCCACGTCTGCGGGAAGCGGCGTTATTTACAGCCTGAATAAGGACACGGGAGAAGCTTATATCATTACCAATTATCACGTTGTCTATAATTCTTCCAGTGAAAAAGGCGTCAGCGACCATATTTGCGTGAGCTTATACGGTAGCGAAATTGTCGGCAGCGAGTTCTATACGCAAGAATTATACGGCGAGAAAGCCGTCAGCAAAGAGGGTATGGGCATCATGGCGACCTACGTAGGCGGCTCCATGTATTATGATATCGCCGTCCTGAAAATTCAAAGCGACCGCTTAAAGAGCGCCGACATCCAAGCCGTGACCTTTGCCGACAGCAACGAGATCAGCGTAGGACAGACGGCCTATGCCGTAGGCAACGCCGAAGCGGAGGGTATTTCCGTAACCAAAGGCGTCATCAGCGTGGACAGCGAAAAGATCACGTTGGTGGCTTCGGATAAAAAAAGTTATGTCACTTTCCGCGTAATGCGTATCGATACGGCCATCAACTCCGGTAACAGCGGCGGCGGACTGTTCGGCTCGGACGGAAAACTGCTCGGCATCGTCAATGCGCGTACGACGGAACAGGACGTGGAGAGCATGAGTTACGCTTTGCCGTCCAACGTGGTAAAATATATCGTCGAAAACATCCTTTATTATAAAGACGACGTCGATAAGTCTTCCGACGTAAGAAAGTGCCTTCTCGGTATCAACGTTACGACGGCAGAGAGCAGCGCCGTCCGAATGGAGGACGGACGGGCCAAGATCAAAGAAAAGGTCGCCGTCTCCGAAGTGACGGAAGGGAGCCTTGCCGACGGTAAATTGCAGGTAGGGGATATCATCCTTACTTTGTCCGTGGAACGTATGAACGGGGAAACGGAAGAGTATACCATTGACAGATCTTTTATCGTCATCGATCTGATGTTGACCATGCGCGTCGGCGACAAAGTTACCGTGATCTATTTACGCGATGGCGCGACCGAGTCGGTAGAATTTATTATGACGGAGGAGTGCATTTCCGAAATAAAATAAGGGATCGATGCGTCGAAATAAAAGACGGGATCACGAACGGAAGCCGTGGCAAACGTTTTTGATTCCGTTTTTTTGTTTTTAGTATGATTTTTGTTCGTCAAAACATAGCTCGGGAATAAAAAATATTATATAATTAAATATGCTTTTAAGTAAAAGGTCATACTATATTGGGAAAGAGAAGAAATATTTCGGAGGATAAATGAAAAAGAAGCTACTTATCATTGCGACGGTCGCGGCGATGACCATGTTACTGCTTTCTTTGACGGCGTGCGGATTGGATGGAGAAAGAAAAACGGTTTCCAGCGGAGACCTTTCTCTTGACGCCTGTTACGCGGTGGCCGTGGATAACGGTTTCGAAGG
>JAEEGL012663098.1_pt1 | contig 14439 bp, 13 predicted proteins | sample 9134231 | NCBI WGS metagenome assembly JAEEGL01 (sample SAMN16246548, study PRJNA631951) | gut metagenome | biome: gut microbiome; feature: rumen; material: fiber-attached | host: Bos | place: Iran: Karaj | collected 2018-10
GAAATTCAATTTCTATCGCAACATCTTTGATGACTTGCACGATTACACCGTGCTTGAACCAGCTTATCTTGCTGCTAAAGAAATTGCTGATGATACTGAGCGTGCTGAAGCTTTGCTCTATCTCGTCGAGTCAATCGACAAAATGTAATTGCATTTAAAAAATAGCCCCCGAAGGGGCTATTTTTTAATACATTCCGCCCATGTCCGGAGCGTCTGGTTTTTCTTCCGGGATTTCCACAATTAATGCACCCATCGTAATTGCCGTTGCAGCAATTGAAGTTGCATTCTTCACGGCTTCCTTCGTTACCTTTGCTGGATCAATCACGCCGGCTTTCTTGAGGTCAATTAGGCCTTTTTCTGGAGCCATCACATTAACACCATAGCCTTCTTTCGTGGACTTTTCCACTTCGTGAAGCAGAGCCTGTGCATTAAGACCAGCATTTTCCACAATATGAATAAATGGAGTCTTGAGCGCATTCTTCACGATTCTGTGACCTGCATCTTCTTCGGAAAGCTTGGACGCAAGATTCACAAGCGTCACACCGCCACCAGTCACGATTCCCTCAGCCAGAGCGGCTTTCGTGGCTGCCACTGCATCATCCACGCGGAATTTCTTTTCATCAATTTCGGTTTCAGTTGCACCACCAACCTTAATCACTGCCACCTTGCCAGACAGTGCCGCTGCGCGCTTCTCAAATTCTTCGCGTTCATAGTCCGAGCGAGCCATTTCAGCTTGCGAGTGAATCAAAGCAATTCTCTTTGCGACTTCCTTTTGATCACCGGCACCCTTAATAATCGTTGTTTCGTCCTTCGTCGCGATTACTTTAGCGGCTGAACCAAGTACTTCAAGCCCCGCTTCTTCAAGCTTCAAGCCTTTGTCTGCCGACACCACAGTTGCATCCGTTAGAATCGCGATATCTTCCATGATTTCTTTACGTCTATCGCCAAAGGCTGGCGCCTTTAATACCAGCGAGTTAAACACACCTTTGAGTTTGTTCAGCACAAGTAATGACAACGCCTCGCCGCTGACTTCCTCGGCAATAATCACGAGATCCTTACGTCCGGCTTGTGCACACTTTTCCAGCAGTGGCAAAATATCGTTCGCAGCGGAAATCTTCCTATCCGTCACGAGTACGAGTGGTTTGTCAAAAGTCGCTTCTTGGCGATTTACATCCGTCACGAAGAACGCCGATGCATAGCCCTTGTCATAGCTAAAGCCTTCGACGATTTCCTGTTCCATCTCGAGCCCTTGACCGGCTTCCACCGTTACCACGCCATCCTTACCAATCTTTGAAATCACTTCAGCAATTAGTTTACCAATCGTTTCATCACCGGCCGAGATCGTGGCGACCTCTGCGACCTTCTTTGAATCACCTTCGATTTGCTCAGCGGACTTTTCAATTCCCGCCACGATTTCCGCACCGGCTTTTTCGATGCCACGGCGGAGTTCCATTGGATTCATACCAGCAGCAATTAATTTATTCGCTTCATTCAAAATGTTGTACGTTAAAACTGTCACAGTTGTGGTACCATCACCCGCCACTTTGTTGAGTTTCTGCGCAGCTGTCTTGATGAGCTTCGCACCCACGGCTTCACCGAGTTTTTCATCCTTGTTTGGTAGTTCTACGGCTTCTGCCACCGTTACACCATCATGCGTAATCACTGGTGCACCATATTCTTTTTCAATAATGACATTCTTACCCTTCGGACCAAATGTCACCTTAACTGCATCATATAATTGCTTCGCGCCCGATAATACTTTTTCGCGAGCTTCTGCTTCGTAATAGATCTTTTTTGCCATTTTTACTCCCTTTCCTACAACGTGGCCAGTACATCTTCTTCTTTAACGATGATGTATTCCTTCCCGTCCATTTTAATTTCCGTCGTTGAATAGTCTTTACAGATAATCTTGTCACCTTTTTTCACGTCTTTGACTTCCGGACCGACTGACTCTACCACCACATATGCTGGTTTTTCTTTTGCTTCACCAAGTAAGATTCCAGATTTAGTCGTTTCGAGTGGCTTTTCTACCACGGCCACGATTCTGTCTTTTAATGGTTTCATGCCTTTTATCTCCTTTTTCTACCCCTATTATAGCACAAAAATTAGCACTGTAAAGCATTGAGTGCTAATTTTCCATAATCGGCGCAAGACGTGTTCGGAGCGACTTCGTTAGATATAAAATATTCTTTAAAACTGTTTTCATTTCCTCTTCCGAATAGTCCCTTTCGCCCCATTCATCCATTAGCTCCACTATCTCACCCGTATAAACATTAAACATCCGTTTCGAATTCTTCGGGAGCCCCATCGCTTTTTCGATTAGCGGCCTTAACATCCAAACCATTTTTCGATATACTGTCGTGTCACCTAAATAAAGCGCCACCTTAAACAACTTCTTATTCTGCACCATAAAGATTAATAAAATCTCAAATGCCGTTTCAATCTTCCCGTCCCCACCACTAATCAGCCGTTTCAGCGTCCTTTTATACATATATAATATATAGTGCTGATAATCAGTCGGAATCGCCGCTACTCTATGATGATGAAAATAAACTGTCGTCCGATGCACCCCAGCTCTCTTGGCCAGTTTGCAAATACACCTACATTCCCCTTCAAAAAAGACCCTTAGGATCATTTCTTCAGTCTTTCTAAAACGGGCGTTCTTTAACCTCTTCTCCGTTATCCCACACCTAATCATTGATGATTATCATACTCTGGAAAGTTTCTGTCTTTACCTGTTTATTTGTTAACCATTCATCCACGGCCCTTTTTACTCCCGGAAGCGCTGGATTTAAATAATCATGTATCACAATGATTCCATTTTTCGTCATCTTTTTATCAATTAGTTTCAGAGAATCTCTAATTGATTCATAAAAATCCCCATCTAGAAATGCGAAAGCAATTTTATCTGGTAAATCCTGGCCCTCTAACTCGTTAAACCAAGCCTTTTTGATTACTGGAAGTTTATAGCCCGCTCGTAAGAATCTCTCCTTTACTTCCCTTTTGGTTACAAATAATTCCTTAGCTTTAAAATTCTCACCGAGCGCCGACTGATCCTTTTCGGTTTTCTCAGGTAATCCTTCAAAAGAATCATATATATATAATATATGGTCACTTCCCTGTAAGATTTCCGCGAGTAGAAGCGATGTATCGCCTTTATAACAACCTAGCTCCACAAAATCACCAGAGCTGCCTAGACACTTTCTAGCCAGCTCCAGAATTTTATTCGTTTCTAATTCCGATACTTGATCGTTTCTAAAAGCCATTTTACTTAATTGCGTCAACCAGCTCGCTAGCTTTAGTAATCATGTAGGCCGCTTCGTTGGTTGGAATTACATAGATTGGCTTCGAACCTTCTTCCGCCACGTTTACATAGCCCTTCGATTTATCAAGCTTCGCATCTTGTTTAATCTTAAAGCCCATGAATTCAAGTTTTGTAATAATCGAATTACGTACTGGAATCGAACGTTCGCCAATCGTCGCCGTAAAGACAATTGCATCAATGCCGCCCATCTTGGCTGCAAATTCACCAATCTTACCAGCCACACCATCAATAAACATGTTGTAGGCTTTCGTTGCGTTCTCTTCGCCTTCTTCAAGACCAGAAATAATCTCACGCATATCCGAAGAGCCAGCCAGTGCCACGAGACCAGACACTTTGTTCATCACCTTAATTGCCTCCGCGGCACCCAGTTTTTCACCAAGCAGTGCCCCCACGGTTGGGTCAATCGAACCAGTACGAGTCGAAGACATCAAACCTTCCAGTGGTGTTTCGCCCATTGAAGTATAAGCCGGTTCGCCATCAATAAAACCAGTTACCGAACAACCAGAACCAAGATGACAAATCACCATCTTCTTTTTTAGGATACCAAGTTCTTTAATCTTGCCCATTACATAGCCATAAGATGAACCATGTGCACCCCAACGGCCAAGATCAAACTCTTCAATAATTTCTTTTGGCAACGCATACTCAGCATCACGACGTGAATCACGGGTGAGTGCTTCTGAATCGCTCATCGTCATAACTGGAATTCCTGGAAATGCTTCCTGTGCATTCTTTACGCCCCGGATTGCACCAGGCACGTGTAATGGATAAGTAAGCTTCGCTTTCTCAAGTTCGTCAAACGTTTCTTCAGTTACAATGTGATGCTTTGAGAAATAAGTACCAGCCGCTGGCGTCCTCACCAGAATACCATCGAGTGGATGTGATTCATTAATGAATCCTTCCTTCTCAAAGATTGCCTTCGCTTCCTTAAATGCATCATTGAGTGAATCCCAAGTTTTATTCACTTTTTCTTCTGAACCATCGGCCTTTGAAACCGTGCAGATAAACTTCTTCTTACCGTCAATTTCTACACCTTCAAAGTAGAGCGAACAAACTTCGTCTTGGCCTTCATAGAGTGAGAATTTCTCCGAACTAGAACCGGAATTTAAAACTAGAAAAATTTTAGTGATATTTGTTGCCATTATTTCTCCTTTAGACAATTATAACATTTTTTTGAGATACTCACCAGTTGGAGTCTTTGCGGACTTCGCGAGATCCTCTGGCGTACCTTCAGCACAAATCTCACCACCCTTCAAGCCACCCTCTGGGCCCATATCAATCACCCAGTCGGCACTCTTAATCACGTGTAAATTGTGTTCGATGATTATCATCGAATTACCACCATCCACGAGTTTATTGAGAATCGTAAGTAGTCTCTTTACGTCATCCGTATGCAGACCAGTAGTTGGCTCGTCAAGAATATAAAGTGTCTTACCCGTTGAACGACGTGAAAGTTCCGTAGCGAGTTTAATACGTTGCGCTTCACCACCCGAAAAAGTCGTAGCCGGCTGACCTAGTCTGATATAACCAAGACCTACTTCCTGAATCGTGCGGAGTTTCGGTGCAATCGACGGAATATTTTTAAAGAATTCCACCGCCTCATCAATCGTCATATCGAGCACTTCCGAAATATCTTTACCCTTGTATTTAATCTCGAGTGCTTCGTGATTATAACGTTTACCATGACAAGCCGGACAAGTTACATATACATCCGGCAAGAAATGCATTTCAATCTTATTCACGCCATCACCCTGACAGTGTTCACATCTACCACCCTTCACGTTAAACGAGAACCTACCAGCTTTGTAACCGCGGACTTCCGCCTCTGGTTGTGAAGCATATAATTCGCGAATCTGATTAAACACACCTGTATAGGTCGCTGGGTTCGAACGCGGCGTTCTGCCAATCGGCGATTGATCAATCACAATTACTTTATTAATCTTTTCAATTCCTTCAATCTTTTCGTGCGTACCAGAAACTGTCTGTGCACGGTGTAATCTTGCGAGCAATTCGTTGGCTAAGATTGTGTTCACGAGCGTTGATTTACCTGAACCAGACACCCCCGATACCACCGTCATCACGCCAAGTGGGAAATGCGCATCGATATTTTTAAGATTATTTTCCCTAGCGCCCACTACCACAAGTTCATGACCAGCGCGAACTTTACGACGTTTCTTTGGCACCGGAATTGTGAGCTCACCAGACAAATATTTACCCGTAATTGAATTTGGATTCTTCGCAACTTCTTCTGGCGTACCCGCTGCTACTAGCCTACCACCATTCACACCCGCGCCTGGACCAATATCAATAATGTAATCCGAAGCCCACATCGTATCTTCATCGTGTTCCACCACTAAGACTGTATTCTTTAGATCACGTAAGTGTTTCAGCGTTGCAATCAACTTATTATTATCTCTCTGGTGCAAACCAATCGACGGTTCATCAAGCACATACAAAACTCCCTGAAGTCCCGAACCAATCTGTGTGGCGAGCCTAATTCTCTGTGCTTCACCACCAGACAAAGTGTTTGCTGCTCGGCCAAGCTCAAGATAGCCAAGCCCCACATCCTGCATAAACTTCACGCGTTCACGAATCTCTTTTAGAATCGGTTTTGCAATCAAAGCTTCCGATTCTGTAAAGCCAAGATCCTGATTCAAAACTTCTAGTGTCGCATCCACATCCAGATTACAGAAATCTACGATATTCAAATCATGTACTGTCACCGCAAGAACGGCCGGTTTCAATCTTGCCCCATGACAAGTCTGGCACTCGCGTACTCGCATAAATCTTTCAATGTCATGCTTCATAAATTCCGAAATCTTCGGATCATTATAACGACGCTCGAGCGTTGGAATCACGCCTTCATAAGTCGTCTCATACTTTGTACCATCGGCAAATCTACCGGAACCCGTAATTCTCATCTCATACTTTTCATCGCCCGTACCGTAAAGAATGATATGCTTTACTTCATCAGATAGCTCACCAATCGGCGTATAGATATTAAATCCGTGTTTCATACCAACTTGCACCAATCTCTTGAGCCACCACGAATCCTGTTGTACACGGTTAAATGGGCGAATCCCACCTTCCGCAATCGTGAGGTTATCATTTAAGACTAATCCTGGGTCCACTTCCATTCTGGAACCCAACCCAGTACAAGTAGGACAAGCGCCTTCCGGTGCATTAAATGAGAATAGTCTCGGGCTAAGTTCCGGGATTAGTTCATCTGGATGATCCGGACAAGCATAGCGCTGCGAATAAGTTAATACCTCTGTATTCTCGGACGTGATACGATTTTCGCCCACCGCCGTCGAGGTATCCGTCATCTTAAGAAGCTTAATAATTCCCTGGCCAAGTTCAAGTGCCTGTTCAATCGAACCCGAAATTCTCGTCTGTTGCTCAGGGCTCAGTACAAATCTATCCACCACAATTTCAATATCGTGACGTTCGTTTTTGTTTAATTCTGGAAATTCATCTAACGCATAAATTATTCCGTCCACTCTCGCTCTCGAGAAACCTCGCGCCGAGAATTGCTCCGGAATATGTTGGAATTCGCCTTTTTTCGAAGCCACAATCGGTGCAAGTAGCATCAGTTTCGAACCGAGCGGCAGTTTCATTACTTCATTTACAATGTCATCCACCGTTCGGCGCGACACTTCCTTATGACAAACTGGACAATGTGGCACACCTACTCTGGCAAATAACAGACGCAAATAATCATACACTTCCGTCACCGTTGCTACAGTTGAGCGTGGGTTCCTTGAAGTTGATTTCTGATCAATCGAAATTGCTGGGCTAAGCCCTGTAATTGAGTCCACATCCGGTTTATCCATGATACCAAGGAACATCCTCGCATAAGACGACAATGATTCGACATAACGCCTCTGTCCTTCTGCATAAATCGTATCAAAAGCTAAACTCGACTTTCCCGAACCCGATAAACCCGTGATAATCACCAGTTTATCTCTTGGAATATCCACATCGAGATTATGTAAATTGTTTTGTCTCGCGCCTCTTACGCGTATGGCATTATCATTGCTAAAAATCTCCCCCTCTAATGCCTCATTCTTATAATCTTCCATACATCCCCTAATCAAACTAAACAGTTATTATACCAAAAAACTTGCGTTTTGTCTAGAGTAAGACCTATTTCAAGTCCACGCAGATATACTCGCCATTATCCCTCACGGTATAATAATAAGTGTTTCTCATCACTTTATTCACTTCAGGACCACAATGAGCATCAAAGGCTTCATTTTCTTCAAAAGTCTGTTCTCGATTATAATAACTTCTAATCTTCGTTAACCCCCAAGATGCTCGGCTAAGCCCAGTCTCTTGAATAGTTACGAGTTTTCTCGCTGCTGGATATTCATCGGCCACATGTTGCATCACCTTACTCATTCCAATATCGCCATTTATCTGTATTATCCTTCTAGATACTTCTTCTTTATCCGGGTATAGTTTTGATAATCCACCGATTAAATCTTCCACTCTAAAATTCGCCCACCTTTCCTGGTCGGCTAGTCCATTCCCAAATGCTAGTACAAACATAATAAACGAGTATAACAAAACTAAACTTGGGCCAACACAGAAATAATCGAAGATTTTACCTATATTTTTTGTTGCGATTATCATTACCGGCACGAATGCTATCCCAATCCCGACTAGTGATCTTGGTGTTAGCGGTGGATTCTTTAACAACAAATATGCTCCAATCGATAGTGGTACTGCCACCAAGAAGGCTAGTAGTAGTACTAAACTTTTTTTCTTATAATTTTTCATCACTAGAATCAACATTCCGCCGAACGATAAGACTGCCAAAATCTTCTGCCAGATGTTTAGACTCTGTACCATTAATGTAAGATGTGCCACAAAATTATTCCAAATCCCCGGCACTAGTTCCGCAAACGAAATCATCTCATTATTCCGATAACTCTTCTCTGGTTCTGGTAAACAAAACTCGAATAGAAGCGCTGGAATTACGCAAAATACCACTGAAAGAGCTAATTTTTTAATAATATCCCGGCAGTTTTCCCCTTTTAAATAATCTTTCGTCGCCATATATACACATAAAACTGGAAGTATTCCACTCGACGCTTGGTAAGTTGTCCACATCACAAGCATTGAAATCACCGTCGCCACACCAAATTTCGTCACTGATTTTTTATTAATCTCTTTCGGCCACCATAATATCGGTATCACTGACACTAGCACCGAAAGTGCAATGCAAGGCGCATCAAATTTATACATCCAACATTCAATTGCAAGTGGCGTTAACCCCACAAACGCTGTTAATACTAGTGGCAAATATTTAATCTTCTTATCACAAAGGATATAAGTGATTATCACACTCGTGACAGCTAGAATCATCATCGCAAGAATCTGCGACCAAGGTGATATATCAAGCAACCGGTCATTCGCATTCATCAAAAGCCCAAAAACCGTCGACGAATATCGATTGAAATCCGATGTCCACGCATAACCAAAAATCGCTCTTCCCCTATCATCAATAAAGGACGCACCGTTCCGCCATACTGACAGCATCGAAAAACCATAAATTAAAAACACTATTAAAAAAGGTTTCAGGAACGGTCTCAACACCTCATAATACTTCTTCATTTTTACCTCCTTCATATGCTGAATTATACAATTTAATTCGCTAAATGTTATAATAATTGCATGAATCGCGGACTTAAATTTGTTATTGTGGGCATTATTCTCACTATCACTCAATATCTTTTTTATACTTTTCTAGTTCACGTTATTTTTAATAATAATGATTTGCTCTGGCTCTGCAGTGGCATTTCCTACATCTTTGCGACCATCCTTGCATTCATCCTCCACTCCAACATTACCTGGAAGGAGCGCAAGCCAACCAACCACGGCATCATCATGTTCTTTATCTGGAATGCCATCACCGCTTTTGCGATTGCCCCGTTCTTTACTTGGCTTTTCAAATTCAACCAGCCAATTCATAACTTCCTTTACAGCATTTCCTTCGGCATGGGCTTTTCGTTTACTTATGAATTTGTCGAAAGCACTACGATTTTCATTTTCGTCACTCTAATCACCCTGACTCTCAACTTCCTCTTCTATGATCGCCTCGTCTTTGGTAAAGAAAAAACTCCGGCTAAGAAAACCACCGCGAAAAAGGATACCAAGAAAAAATGAGTTCTAAAATTTCTGTCATCGTCCCGATTTACAACACTGCTAAATATTTAGAAAACTGCCTTGATTCGATCGTGAACCAAACTCATAAAAACCTTGAAATTATTTTAGTTGACGACGGTTCCACCGACGAATCTGGTAAAATTGCAGATACTTATGCTAAAAAAGACAAACGCATTAAAGTTATTCATCAAAAAAATGCCGGCCAATCCGCTGCAAGAAATCATGGCTTAAAATCCGTGACCGGCGATTATATCAGTTTCATCGATAGTGACGATTTTATTAAACCGGATTACTACGAAAAACTCTTGCATACTTATGACAACAATACTTCCCTCTCCGTTTGCGGCGTCCACTACAAACGCCTTCGCACCAAAACTGCCGAAGATGTCTACATCAATCCGCTCCGAACTCGCAAGAAAAACGAGACTAAAAAAGCCTACATTCTCTACCTCCTCGCTATTGATGGACGCATGTATTCCTCTGTCAACAAACTCTATCAAGCGAAATTCGCCAAGGAATGTCATTTCGATGAATCCTTAAATTTTGCCGAAGACACCAAATTTGTTCTCGATTATCTAAATCTCGCAGACGGCGAACCTCATTTCGTTTTAGAGGCTCTCTACATCTATAACTTCGGTACCGAAACTAGCACCATCAGAAGCGCTGCCACTAAATGGGAAAACTGGCAGAGGCAATATCAAGATCTGAAAACTTGGCTCGGCCCACGACCAACCATGAAAGAAAAGTTTTGGCTTCACACTGTCCGCGCTCGGTGGCGCGTATCCTACATCCGTTCGAAACGTCGCGCTAAACAGTAAAATATGATAGAATAATACTATATATGAAAATCCCTCGTGTTTTGAATCGCAAAAATCGGATTCTTCTCAAGGAACTCACCAAAACGGATTTTAAACTCCGTTATCAGGGTTCGGTTCTGGGTTATTTATGGGCACTCCTTCGCCCGCTCATGATGTTCGCAATTCTCTATATCGTGTTTTCTAAACTCCTAAAGATTGGTAACGACATTCCGCATTATCCAGTTTATCTTCTCTGTGGTACCACCCTTTGGAGCTTCTTTACTGAATGCACTTCCCAAGGCATCCAAGCCATCATCGCTCGCGGTGAACTCCTTCGTAAAATCAGTTTTCCAAAATACATCGTTGTCGTTTCCTCTCAGCTTACCGCCCTCATCAATCTCGGCATCAACTTGATCGTAGTCGTGATTTTTGCGCTCATTAATGGCGTCGCCCCAAGCTGGTCTTGGTTCCTTGTTATTCCAATTATTCTCGAGCTTTATCTTCTCTCTCTTGGCATCGCCTTCTTGCTTGGTGCCATCAATGTTAAATACCGTGATATCACTTCGATTTGGGATGTCTTAGTGCAGGCTTTATTCTATGCTGTGCCAATTATTTATCCAATTCAAATGGTCGCCGGTACCAGTACCCTCGCTGCTAAGATTATTCTTTTAAATCCAATCGCCCAATGCATTCAAGATGTTCGTTTTAATCTCATCACCCCAGAAACCGTCACCACTTGGAATTTCGTCGGTCTTCCGTACGCCATCGTTCCACTTGTCATCGTCGTTGTAATTCTCATCGCTGGCGCTCTTACCTTCCGTCATAAATCTAAATTCTTTGCGGAGGAGGTCTAATGAGACGTAAACTCGGTACTCGTACAGAAGTTGAACTCGATAACGGCATCGCTATCGAAGTTAAAAACCTGAAGAAAAGCTTCCGTCTTCCAACCGAACAATCTTTCGGCTTGAAACAAGCTATCTTCAATCGTCTCCGTGGCATTAAAGGTTACAAAGAACAAAAAGTCCTTCGTGGTCTTGATTTCGATATTAAAAAAGGCGAATTTGTCGGCATCGTCGGCCGTAACGGCTCCGGTAAATCTACCTTGCTCAAAATCCTCGCTGGTATTTACTATCCACAAGCAGGCGAAATCGTGATTAATGGCACTTTAATTCCGTTTATCGAACTTGGTGTTGGCTTCAACTACGAACTCACTGGTCGCGAAAACGTCTATCTAAATGGCGCTCTGCTCGGCTTCTCCAATGCCGAGATGGACGCCATGTATGATGACATCTGGAAATTCGCCGAACTCGAGCAATTCCAAGACCAAAAATTAAAGAATTATTCTTCTGGTATGCAAGTTCGTCTCGCTTTCTCAATTGCAATTCGTGCCCGTGGTGACATCCTTCTCCTCGATGAAGTCCTCGCCGTTGGTGATGCTGCCTTCCAGAAAAAATGTAATGATTATTTCAAATCACTCCACGAAAACAAGCAAACTGTTATTCTCGTCACTCACTCCATGGAAAACGTCCGCGAATTTTGCGATCGTGCCATCTTAATTGAACAAGGTAAAATCGTCATGGATGGCGATCCAAATAAAGTCGCCGACGCTTACACCGAAATGCTTGGTATCAAGAAATGAAAAAAGTCACCATTATCACCATGCAGTTAAAAACACCTGGTGGTATTGAACGCTTCGTTACGACTCTGGCGAATATGTTCGCTTCCGATTTTGAAGTCGAGCTCGTTTCAAACTATGGCAAAGCCGAAGATAAACTCGCTTTTCCGATTAGTCCAAAAGTTAAAACTACGTTCCTAACTCCCGTTCAGCCGGCCGAAGTTTCAATGAAAAATCTCATCGCCTCTTTTAAGTGGCACAAAATTCCAAAGGAAATCGCCCGTCGTAAAGAAATCTACGACACGAAAGATAAAGTCTTTGATGAATTTTTCAGGAATCTTAAAACCGATTTCATTATTACCGACCGCGCCGAGTACAATTGCCTCACTAGTAAGTTCTATGCTGGCGACGCTGTAAAAATCGCCACCGATCATAACTATCATCAGAATAGTCAACACTACATCGAAGAGTTGATGGACTCTATCAAAGGTTTTAACTACCTCGTCGTCGCAACCGACGAACTGAAAAAAGACTACGAAAAACTAACCACAGTAAAATGTATTCAAATTAATAATCCTCTTGATGCTATCCCAACCAAGAAGTCTGATTTAAAAAATAAGAACCTTATTTCGGTTGGTCGTTTCGTCCCTGAAAAAGATTTCGAAACTCTCGTCGACATCATGGCAAAAGTCCACGAAAAAGATAAGGATGCCCATCTCACCATCATCGGCGATGGCATCACCCTTCCGTCCGTTCGCAAAAAAGTGAAAACTCTCGGTCTTGAAAAAGTCATTTCTTTGCCTGGTTTCCTCACGCAAAAAGAAATCGAAAAATATTACTATGACAGTTCTCTCTTCGTGATGACCTCCATTACTGAAGCCTTCGGTCTCGTTCTCGCTGAAGCCATGAGTTATGGTCTTCCTTGCATCGCTTTCGACCGCGCCTCTGGCGCTCGCGCTCAGATAAAAAACGACGTCGGTGTTCTTATCCCAAATGCCGACACTGATCAAATGGCGGCTAAAATCATCGAATTATTAAACGATAAAAATAAGCTCCAAAGCTTCCAAAAAGCCATCAACAAGACCATTGATAGTTACGACCAAAAACAGATACAAAAAGAGTGGCATAAGATTGTTTATTAGGGTTAATCATGCTATAATTAACAGCATGAAAAGGGAGTTATTTAAGGATAAAATTTTGCTGATTACCGGCGGTACCGGTTCTTTTGGCAACAAAGTACTCGATCGTTTTCTTAAAGATGACATCGAGCTCAAAGAAATTCGCATCTTCTCTCGTGACGAAAAGAAACAAGAAGATATGCGCATTAAATATAAGAATGACAAAATCAAATTTTTCATCGGTGATGTCCGTGACTATCGTAGCGTCGACGATGCCATGGATGGCGTTGACTTTGTCTTCCACGCTGCAGCTTTAAAACAAGTTCCATCTTGTGAATTCTTCCCTATCCAAGCCGTTAAGACCAACGTCCTTGGTACCGAAAATGTTCTCGAAGCCGCCATTAACCACAAAGTTAAACGCGTCGTCGTTCTCTCGACCGACAAAGCTGCTTACCCAATCAACGCGATGGGTATGAGTAAAGCTCTGATGGAAAAAGTCGCCATCGCTAAAGGTCGCGAAGTCAAAAACAGCGACACAATCATTTGCCGTACTCGTTATGGCAACGTCATGGCTTCCCGTGGTAGCGTAATTCCTCTATTTTGTGATCAAATTGCACATGGTCTTCCGCTTACCATCACCAACCCAGACATGACTCGTTTCATGATGACGTTGGAAGACGCCGTTGACCTCGTACTCTACGCCTTTGAAAATGGCGAACAAGGTGATCTCTTCGTTCAAAAGGCTCCAGCTGCCACCATCGATACGCTTGCTAAAGCCGTTTGCGAATTAAAGGATCCTGGCCATCCAATTAAATACATCGGTACCCGTCATGGCGAAAAGCTCTACGAAACTCTCGTCACGAAAGAAGAGATGCTTACTGCTGAAGACTGTGGCAATTACTACCGTATCAAGGCCGACAAGCGTAATCTCAACTACCAGAAATACGAAGTTGAAGGCACTACTAAATTCGATACTATCGAAGATTATCATTCCCACAACACCGAGCGTCTCGACGTTGAAGGTATGAAGAAGTTACTGCTAAAACTTGATTTGTTTAAATAAGGAGGGTGCATGAAAGTATTAATTCTCGGCGCAGACGGAATGCTCGGCCATGTCGTGACGACATATCTCACCGAAAAAGGTCACGAAGTTGTCAAAACTTCCCGCGACCCGAACGATAACTATTATTTCGACGCCTACGAAAATGTCTACGGCATCGAAGGCATCATCGCTCGCGTTCATCCGGATGCCATCATAAACTGTATTGGTATCTTAAACGAAGCCGCCGAGAAGCATCATGCTCTCGCCATTCTCTTAAATAGTTTTCTCCCTAACTACTTAGATGAATTAGCCAAAAAATACGAGTTTACACTCGTTCATGTCACCACCGACTGTGTCTTTGATGGCGAAAA
>JAEEGL013738939.1_pt1 | contig 14439 bp, 14 predicted proteins | sample 9134231 | NCBI WGS metagenome assembly JAEEGL01 (sample SAMN16246548, study PRJNA631951) | gut metagenome | biome: gut microbiome; feature: rumen; material: fiber-attached | host: Bos | place: Iran: Karaj | collected 2018-10
GTTAGCGACAGAAAAAGGGTTTTCGGTCCTGAAGCATCTAGCAAAATCACACCTATCTTTTATTGACCTTGTAGTTTCTTACCATGAGATAGGCGTAGAGAAAGATTGGTATAACGATATTAATGAGTTGTGCGATGAAAGTGGTATTTGTTTTGCTAACTGGAATGATGTTAGGAACAAGTTGGATGTAACTATAACAGAACGACGCATAACGGGTATGTTGGCAATATCATGGAAATACCTGATACCTGTAGAATTAAACCAATATTTGCAGGATGATATTATAATACTACATGACTCGTTGTTACCCAAGTATAGAGGTTTTGCACCTGTGGTCACGGCTATGCTTTGCGGAGAAAACAGAATTGGAGCTTCTGCAATATTTGCAACTAAAGAAGTTGATTCCGGGGATATTATTTGCCAAAGAGAGATGATTGTTCACGAGGGCGAATATATTGGTAGTGTAATACATAGAATGTCAGAAATGTATGCGGAAATATCGGAATTTGTTTTAGAAGGTATGATCAGTGGGAATCTAACACGAACGCCGCAAAACAATGATTTGGCCACATATAGTATATGGAGAAATGAGTTTGACTACATGATTGATTGGAATAAATCAAGTGTAGAAATAGAAAGAATGATTCGTGCTCTCTGGCATCCCTATAGAGGTGCATTTACAACAGATGGATTAGATGTAATTAGAATAAAAAAATGCGAGATAATTGATAAAGATTTGAGATTTATGATTAGAGAGCCAGGGAAGATATGGGAGATTCGTGATGGAAAACCAGTTGTTATTTGTGGAAATGGTATGTTAAGAATAATAGAAGCCTATTATGATAATGGAGAAAAGTATATATTCAAATCTTTACGAGTCAGGCTAGGAAAATAATTATAAATGTGAGAAATAGAAGATTTGTTTGGAGAAAATGTATCAGGAGGTTTTGGTGGATTTTGATTTATTGAGTTCTTCGGTTGTCCCAGAGATGGATAGTTATTTTTTTTCTTTCTATGAAGTATAACTTCGGTAGGATACTTCGTTATAGATATTCTTCCCTCACTTACAAGACGTGGTATCTTCTGGGTGTTGCTTGGGAAATTTGGATGAGGGGGAATAATTGACCGAAAAGTCTGTTTTAGATATCCAAAGAAAATTCATGTTGGGAATCAGATGTTTATAAATATGGGATTCAGTTTGTTTGCTTCTGCACATAATGATGATGAAATCAATATTTCTATAGGTAATCATGTGCTGATCGGTCCTAATACGATGCTGTTTTCGGCAGACCATGATGCTGGAACCCTATCACTTGATTGTAATCACGGACGTATCATAATAGAAAACGATGTCTGGATTGGTGGTAATATCACCGTTTTTAGGGAGTTACAATTCACGAGGGAACGGTTGTAGGTGCCGGGAGTGTTGTCGTTAACGACGTGCCGCCATATACTATAAATGTGGGTAATCCCGCAAGGGTGGTGAAGGATAGAATTATAAATGAAAAAAAGGATAATTGCTCTTAATGGAGGCCTTGGAAATCAGATGTTTCAGTATTCCTTTGGAAGGATGCTTGAGATTACCAAGGGATGCAAGATAGAGTTTGATACTACATTTTTTAAGGATAATTCGGATAGAACTATAGAGATACAAAAGTATAGTATTGGACCATATGAATTTAAAAATCATCCGTTTTATAAATGGATAAGGCTGATGTTCCAAAGAATTCCCTTTGTTTGTTGGCTGTTGGGCACATATAAGGAATACGACGAATTTCAGATTGATAAGAGAATTAAAAGATACAACTATAGGTTTTATTATGGATATTGGCAGAATAAGGATTATTATTCTGCAATTAAGAATACAATTAAGGAAGAATTAGTTTTCTCTGGAAGTTTAAATGATAGCGAGATTGATCTATTGCATAGAATAGAAGTGGGAGATTCAATCGCTATTCACGTGAGACGAGGGGATTATTTAGAGGGAAAGTATAAATGCATATATACAGACTTGGATGAGAATTATTATAGAAAGGCTATTTCTCATACTTATGCGTTACTTGGCGATTTAGATATAAATAGAGTCAGTTTATATTTCTTTTCTAATGATATAAAATGGTGTAGAGAACATTTTGCTGATCTCACAAATGCAGTATTTGTTGACAATAGAATGAGTTCATCTGAACATGCAGATATGGTTATGATGCAGCGCTCAAGATGTCTTATTATGGCAAATTCAACGTTCAGTTGGTGGGCGGCATGGTTGTCGGATAGGAAGGACAGAATTATAATTGCCCCGGGTAGGTGGTATAAAGACAATGTCATTAATAGTAAAGCTGTGAGTGCGCTGGTCGACAATGGTTGGATCATGGAAAACGTATAGTGCGTTTGCGATAATAAGATGAGCAAAGAGAAATCCAAAATAGAAATAGTCAAGGACAAAATCAGAAAGCATAGGGTTGTATTTCAATTAACTCTACCGTTGTTTATGATCGGAAAGAATCTGATCAATTGTTATAACAAATTTCGAGGACGCAGGATATTCTATAAGAATCTTAGGGAATATAAGAAGAAGAATCAGAGCAATAGATTCATTAGGGAATTCGGCTACGATTGCAAATGCCTGACAGATTGGTATGATAGTGCCGGCCCTACTAAAGTTTACTTTTGGCAGGATTTGTGGGCTGCCAAGCTTATTAATATAAAGAACCCGGGCAAACATTACGACATAGGATCTCGGATTGATGGCTTTATTTCCAATTTGGCAAGCAACAGAGATAGTATTGTTCTAATTGATATTCGACCGCTGGAAGCCAAGATACCCGGAGTTGATTTTTTGCAGGCAGATGCGACTTCGATGGAGGGAATAGAGGATAAATCGATAGAGAGCATTTCGGCATTATGTTCATTAGAACATTTTGGTCTTGGAAGATATGGGGATCCTATTGATCCGGATGCTTGGTATAAGGCGATGAAATCAATAATGAGGGTTCTATCTGAAGGGGGAGATTTGTATTTGTCTGTTCCGATTGGTTGGGAGCATCTTGAATACAATGCTCATAGAATATTCTATCCTCAGACAATTATTGAAACTTTCAACGAATTAACATTGGTAGAGTTCTCGTCGGCAAATGATGATGGAATAGAGTACAATATTGATGTTCACAAATATGATGAAGAGAGGTATAACCGAGGCCGAAGATTCGGGTTATTTCACTTTGTAAAATGAAAAAAGGTTTTTATGTGTTTAAAGGCTCCGGCTCAGGATACTATGGGGTTGAAAAGAAAATAGATAATCAGATAAAAGCATTATCGAGTTTCTTCGATACTAGGAAGATAATTATAGAAAAAGAGGATGCAGGATTCTTCGAACATGTTTTATGGTGCCTTCCTGGTGGTTCTTGGGGAGCAAAATATGAAAGGGCCTTTGATCAAATCAAGTCTCAAGTCGAAGATGTTGATGAGGAATTGTTTTTTTATATAAGAATGTGTTCGCCTGATAAAAGATTTGTATCGTTTCTCAGAAGAATCAGGGAATTCTTTTCAAAATCGCAAATAATTCTAGAAATACCAACTTACCCATATGCCAATGATTTGATTAGAAGCAAAACAATGTGGCCGTGGTTTTTTAAGGACATCGCAAATCGACGAGCAATGGCTGATGAAGTTGATAGAATAGTAACATTTTCTGATAATGATATGCTGCTTGGAAAGGATACTATTAGGATAATTAACGGCATTGATGTTGAAACTGTTCCTTTTAATGAGACTAGTATAATTGATGAGAAACAAGAATCTCATGAGATATCTCTTCTTGCGGTTGCTAACTTTCAATTACTACATGGTTATGAACGAATTCTAAAAGGGCTTGCAAAGTATTACGAAAAGAATAATGCATATAAGGTAGTAATTCATATGGTAGGCGATGGAAAGGAGAGAAACTATTATCAGAGCCTAGTAATAGAATATGGATTGGAAGAATATGTATCCTTTTATGGGTTGTTGACAGGTGATGATTTAGAAGGGATGTATTCCTCGGCAGATATTGGATTGGGTGTTTTTGGCGCGTATAAAAGAGATATTCATATTTCGAGCGCCTTAAAGACTAGGGAATATCTTGCGTATGGTCTTCCCGTAGTTTCAGGAGTGTACGAGGATGCATTTCCTCAAAAAAATGAGTTCTTTCTTGAAATGGTAAATGATGACAGCATAGTATGTATTGATGAGATTGTAAGCTTTTATCAAAGGATATTCGAAAAATACGGTAAAAAGGAGGTTCGAAAGAAAGTCAGAGATTATGCCCGAAGAACTGTCGATGTTGCGGTGACAATGTCGCCGGTTATCAATTATCTTGAAACTTGAATGTAGATTATTATGAAGCTACTTTTATTATGTGATTTCTACACAGTTTTTGTAACTCAATTACGTTGTAATCTAAAAAAGTATTATCCCGGAACTAAAGTAAGTATCTTTACATCTGAAAATGCCTCATATGAATACATGAAGGCTGTTTCTCTTGATGATGAGGAGGAAATATACAGTTTTCAAAGTGGCTTGTTATATGATGTTTTTCCGGTTTATAAAGGATTAACCGAACTGCCCCGATTTGATATTATTCAACCGCTTTGGATGGAGATCCACTGGGGGTTGATGGCTTCGGTATTGAAGAAAAAGACGGACAATATTTATATATCCGTGGGAGGCTCTGACTTATACAGACAAGCAAAAAAGACATGGATCCGCTTGCTACAGAAAAGACTTATCAGGAGATCTTCGGTTGTTTCATCAGAAAATAAAAAAACGAGGAATACCTTTTACGCCACTTATGGAGATTGGACACGAGATATTCCACATTTTATAGCAAGATTCGGTGTGGATATTATTGATTCCTTATTAAATAAACGGGATTCGGATCTTGATGAATTAAAGAAATCATGGAGATTTCCTTGCGATAGGATTATCATTATGCTTGGTCATAATGGATCTGTGGCTCATCAGCATATTGAAATGCTCCATTCAATAGATAAACTTAATAGGGAACAGATTAATAGGTGTTTTTTTGTTATTCCAATGACGTATGGCGTTTCCGATGTTTCTTATAGACAAGAAGTAGAGGAAGCTATATCCGAAATAACAGATGATTATCTTTTTCTGGATCGTTATTTAGATACGGATGAAATGGCTCAGATTACGATGATCACGGATATTATGATACACATGCAGACGAGTGATCAGCTAAGTTCAACAATGATGGCACATCTGTATAACGGTAATATTGTGTTGGCGGGATCTTGGTTGCCATACCATGATATAAAGGAAAAGGGAATAACTCTATTTGATGTGGATGATTTTGAAGCGTTAACCTCGGTTGTATCCGATGTAATTGAGAATATTGAAATTTATAAAGAAAAATGCAAATTAAACCCTGATAAGGTATATGAGTTTTCTTCGTGGGAGTACTGTATCAAAGATTGGCATAATGTATACAGTACATTAATAAAAACGGTAGAATAGTTTGAAAAGAGGTGGAAAAGTGATAATACCATTTGAACGTGAATATAGGGAAGAGTTTTACAAACTGGAAGAACAGATATTTAATTCAAACTTCTGGTCTGAAGGGGAGATGCAAAGAACATTTGAAAAGGAGTTTGGAGAGTATGTAAAACTTGGAGCAAGAGCGGTTGCATCAGGTGGAGCTGCTCTTCTGGCTATACTGGAATACATAGATGTAAGAGGAAAAGATGTTATTGTGCCTTCAAATACATTTTGGGCCGATGCACGTGCGGTTCAAATGGCCGGAGGTAATGTTGTATTTGCAGATTGTAATAAAGAGGATTTGTGCCTTAGTTTGGATGATCTTAAGAACAAGGTAACTCCCAATACAAAGGCGGTGATCGTTGTTCACATTGGAGGACACATTGCGTTTCAGATAAATGAAATAGTTGAATTCTGTAAGGATAGGGGTATTGAACTTGTTGAGGATTGCGCCCATGTGCATGGTGGATGGTGGAACGGAAAAACAGGTGGTCATTACGGTATAGCCGGGGCATATTCGTTCTACGCAACCAAAACAATGCCGCTTGGCGATGGTGGCATGGTCGTTAGCAAAGATGAAGAGCTGCTTGCGTGGATTGAAAAGTACAGAAACTATGGCAAGGAAGTAGTGGACGGCCATGTATACTACAAAATTCCAAATGGCTTTAACATGAGGATTAATGAATTCACAGCGGCGCTGGGAATCATCCAAACAAGGCGCCTTCCTATGATTTTGGATTGGAAGAGACGGCTTGCGCGCAAATACGATCAGATATTTGAAAACAGAGTCAGGTTTCCTGAAGGGATGGAATCGGGATATTATAAGTACATAGTATTTGATACGCCGCTTAAGCAGGAAACGGGACAGGTCTTTGGACCGGGTGATCTGGGGCATGTGATTGCAGGATTGGATGCTGACGTTCCAAATAGTGAATGGATTGTAAGGCACCATAAATGCGCTCCGATTTATTACGGCTATGAGAATGCCAATGAAACAGTAGATTCGCTTCGTAACATTCTTGTGTAAGGATAATATGGATAATAATAATTACTGGGATGAATTTGAATATGATAAATTAAAGCTTCTTTGCCATCGCGAAAAAGTTCAATCCATAGTCGAGGTTGGAGAGAAAATCAAGATATATGATAATCTTCCGCCGATAAGTGTTGAAATGCATCTTACTGATAACTGCAATCTCGCTTGTCCGTGGTGTACGGATCGGTCTCTTCTTGGTAATGGCTCTATGCTTTCGAAAGATGTCGCTTTTTCCCTTCTTCGCGAGTTTGGTCAAATGGGTACCGGTGTGACTCTGGAGGGAGGAGGCGAACCTACTATCCATCCACAGTTCAAAGAAATAGTGAATTACGGATTTGAAAATGATGTTTCTTTGGGACTTATTACAAACGGAACCGTCGATGTTTCAGATGTTATCAACAAATTCCGTTGGGTACGTATTTCACTCGACTCAAGCACAAGAGATGAGTATATCCTTGAAAAAGGGAAGGATATGTTTGAGAGGGTTCTTAACAATATCGAAAAGTACAGAAATATCAGGGATAACAGGAATTGTTTCCTGGGAATAGGATATGTAATCACTAAGCGAAATTACAGTCACATTGATGAAATTGTTCGCCAACTTGATGAAATGGGAGTAGATTACATTTATCTTCGACCTGTGGAGGAGGCAGCCGATATAATGCCTTCCAGAGAAAACCTGTATGATCTCAGAAAGCATCTTTTGACACTTACCGAGAATATGCGTATCAAGTTTAAACTGGTTATAAATGATAGACTTATATGCGATAATGCGGGTTTGCCTTGTATTGCGCATAGTATAACATCAATCGTTCATGCCAATGGTGATGTGGTATGCTGTGAGAAACGCAGACATGACAATCTGGTATTCGGTAATGTGAACTATAAATCCTTTAAAGAAATATGGCGATCTGATGCGCGGATCGAAGCAACACGAAAACTCTTGGATTCGAATTCACAGATTGGATGTAGTGCTTGTAGGATCACGGGATTTAATATGCTAATGAACAATTTGAGGAATCTGAATACCAGAGACTTCATCTGAGGATATTGTTGTATGAATAAAACGAGTGATCCGATGGTTTCAGTGATTATGGGGGTTTATAACACCAGGCTGGATTATTTACAAAAGGCTGTCAATAGTATCCTTGATCAAATATACGAGAATTTTGAGTTTGTTATCGTGGATGATGGATCGACCGATGTAACTGTTAGAGCCTATTTAATTGAGGAGCAAAGAAAAGATAATAGGATAAAGCTGATCCTAAATAAAAAGAATATAGGCCTTACTCGTTCTCTGAATGTTGCTATTGAGAATTCCTCGGGCAAGTATATTGCGAGAATGGATTCGGATGATATCTCCCTTCCGAACAGATTATTAACCCAGATAGAGTATATGGAGAATAATCCTGATATATGTATGACCGGGACTAGAACGATCATCATTAGAAACGACAATGAGAAGGGAGAGTTAATAAACAGAGGGTATATGTCGGATCAGAGGATATGTGAGATCCATTTGCTCTATGAGAATGAAGGATATGCTCATCCGACATTTATGTTAAGAAAAAGCTTTCTGGATGATCATCATATTCGGTATCGGGAAGACATGAAGAAAGATCAAGATTATGCGCTGACAACTGACTGTATCCTTGCGGGAGGGAAACGTCATTTAATTGAAGAGCCATTGCTGAAGTATCGTATTCATCATGATCAGATATCTATGGTTTCTTATGACGAGCAGGTCGAGTGTCAGGCGAAGACCGGATCCAGACGTCTTCAGGCAACATTTGAGAGTTTATCGATTGATGAGTGCTGTGCCATTGCAAGAATAAACCATGAAAGACAAGATTATTCTCCGGATGTTATTATTACCGCAATTAAGAAAATGATAGATGAGAATCGGGAAAAAGGACTCTTTGATACAAAGTTATTTGAAAGAGAATTTCGGTACCAGTATTATAAAAAGGCGATGCGGATTTCCAGGATTAATAAGAAACCGTGGGGGGTGTTTAAAGCATTTTACGTATGCTCTATTCCCTCGGTTATATCCGTCAAGGTGGAAGACAGAATAAAACGTATCAAACAATCATAAGGATAGACTCATATGTGCGGTATTGCAGGGTTTTGTAATGGTTACGGTGATCCGGTATTACAGATTCGAAAGATGACGGATAAGATTATAAGACGGGGACCGGACTCGGAGGGATATTGGATAAGCGAGGATAAGACAGTCGTTCTGGGACACAGAAGGCTGTCTGTTTTAGATTGCTCTGATAATGGTTCTCAACCAATGATATCCGGTAGCGGAAGATATGTGATCTCATATAATGGAGAGATTTACAATCACTTGGAACTCAGAAAAGAACTTGAACTGAGAGGAGTATCATTTCGAGGAACTTCTGATACAGAAACTCTTGTGGAAGCGTTTGATTTCTATGGAATAGATTATACAATCGAAAAGATTAAAGGAATGTTTGCTATTGCGCTTTATGATACTCTTGACAGATCGCTTTATCTTATTCGTGACAGGGTGGGCGAGAAACCGTTATACTATGGGTTCCTCAAGGGGAGCCTTGTATTTGCATCAGATGTTTCGTGCTTTAGGTCGATTGATGATAATGGCCTTGAAATAGACAGCGCATCGGTAGAATTGTTCTTCAGAAGAGGATATATTCCTGCGCCGTTCGCGATATTTAAAGATATATTTAAACTAGAACCAGGACACTATTTGAAAGTTAATTATCCGTTTTCGGAGATTATAGATAGTACATATTGGTCAGCTTTTGATGTTTCGGTCAGGTGTCACAATAATCCCTTTAAGGGTAGTATAGAAGATGCAGAGTATGAACTTGAAAGACTATTAAAAGATGCATTAAGAGGACAGATGCTATCGGATGTTCCACTGGGTGCATTCTTATCAGCCGGAATTGATAGTTCTACTATAGTAGCGTTGATGCAGGAAATATCTGATAAACCCGTAAGGACATTCACTATAGGTGTAGGTGATAAGGAGTATGATGAGGCCCCGGTAGCACGTGAAGTTGCAAAAATACTTGGAACTCATCACACTGAGGAATATGTTTCGATTTCTGATATACAGTCGGTCATTCCTCAGATAGGGTTGATGTATGGAGAGCCGTTTGCTGATTCTTCGCAGATACCTACAAGTATTATAAGTCGTGTCGCTAGAAAGGACGTTACGGTTACGTTAAGCGGAGATGGAGGGGATGAACTCTTTTGCGGATACGAAAGATATAACGGATGGGTAATAGATGAGTGGAAAAAACAGCAGAGATTTCCACTTCCGGTGCAACGATTGAGAAGTGCTGCAATGCATATTGCGGGAAGGGGGAATTCGGTAAAGTCAAGAAAATTACGGTCATCGTCAATCGCTCAGACATATTCGGTTATTGCAGGAGCAGATACCGGCTTTGTAAGGACAGAAAGAATCTACAGGGATTATTTTGACCGTTTTGACGGCTTCAAGGGCGGTACGTTTCCTTCGAATCAGGATGTTCTGATGCAGATGGATTTCGGAGAGTATCTTCCGGATGACATTCTTGCAAAAGTAGATCGTGCTGCCATGTATCATTCTCTTGAAACTAGGATTCCTTTTTTGGATAAGGACGTGATTGAGTTCGTATGGACATTACCGCTTGAAATGAAGTATAATGATTCGATAACGAAATTAATTTTAAGACAAATACTATATAAACGTATTCCTAAGTGCTTGATGGAACGGCCCAAAACAGGTTTTTCAATTCCATTAGAAGAGTGGATGAGGGAGGGAAAACTAAGAGAATGGACTATTAATCTATTTGACAGATCCTCAATTGATAGTGTAGAGGGTTTGCTGGATACTCGTCAGTGCAAAAAAATGTGGAGACGATATATTTGTGATGGTACATGGATTATAAGTATGTGGTATTTGATTGTTTTTCTTCAGTGGATTAATGAGGTTGAAAAGTGATATATCTTAAAATAATGGGTAATTGTGGTAACCAATTTTTTCAATACGCTTTTGCTAGACAGTTGCAAGAAATATATGGAGGGGAGTTGGTTATTGATTATAGTCTTGTAAATAGCACGCCGGATATATTGAATGGAAGCGACAACCTATTATCACAGTTTAATACGGTTTCTTTTGAATGCGTGAATGATAGTTCGCGTAATCCCCATAGACTATTGGCTAAGTTAATTCAAAAATCAGTCGGTTTTTTAAATTTGCAAGCATATACGGTTAGGACATACAAGTTTTGCCTTTTCTGCGCACGTTTTCTTGAGAGGTTTGGTATATATTATTTTTCGGCCGCTTATTATCCTTTTATGTATAATTCATTTTCCAAAGATGTAGCAATTAATTGATATTTTGAATCGCCGAGATATTTTGCTGAAATAGATGACAAGGTTTGTGATGAATTGACGCCCAAGGAAGGGTTACTTGACTGCAATAAAGAATTATATAGGATAATATGCGAACGAGAATCCGTTTGCGTAAGTATTAAGCGAAGATCAGTAATAGTTCCCGAATTATCAGAAATTTATGGTTATGATATAGCATATTTTTATCATGCCGTTGATTACATAAAAGAAAGAGTAGAGAATCCGGTTTTTATCGTTTTTTCTGATGATATTGAGTGGTGCAAAGAGAATTTTAACCCATTGGTAGAAATATATTATGAGAGCGGAAATGATCCTATATGGGAGAAAGTTCGCTTGATGTCCTCATGTAATCATTTTATTATTCACAACTCAACATTTAGTTGGTGGGCACAACACTTGTCGCGTAATAAGGATAAAATTGTTGTTTCCCCAGTTAAATGGATGAATAGAGATGATCAGCCTATTGATATTTATGAAGATCGTTTTGTATATATAGATAATGGTGGGAAAATTTTTGCTAATCATTTATAGGAGAGAATTATTATGTCTGCAATACAATTGTTTAAACCTAAATATGAAGTGGATGAATGCATAAAGGAAATTAGAGAATGCTTGGAAATTGGATGGACGGGCTTAGGATATAAGACCGTGCAATTTGAAGAGGCATGGAAGACATATACCGGGCTTCCGTTTGCCCATTTCACAAATTCGTCAACTGCGGGATTGTATTTGGCTGTGGATATATTGAAAGATGAGAATGGGTGGGAAGATGGTGATGAGATCATTACAACGCCAATTACTTTTGTATCAACGAACCATGCGATATTGAAGTCAAATATGAAACCGGTATTTGCAGATATAGATGATACGCTATGTTTGAATCCTGATTCTGTAAGAAAGAAAATATGTGGTAAGACTCGTGCAATAATGTATGTTGGTATTGGGGGGAATGTAGGAAATTATAAAGATATCGTAAAAATATGTGAGGATAATAATCTAAAACTAATTTTGGATGCAGCCCATATGTCAGGAACGCGTTTGAACGGCGTAATTCCCGGAAAAGAAGCAGAGGTTGTTGTTTATTCGTTTCAAGCTGTTAAAAACCTCCCTACGGCTGATAGCGGAATGATATGTTTCAAGCGAGGAGAATATGATGAGATAGTAAGAAAGAAAACTTGGCTTGGGATAAACAAAGATACCTATTCGAGAACAAATAACAGTGGAAACTATAGATGGCGCTATGATGTGGAGTATGTTGGTGAAAAGGCGCATGGTAATTCTGTTATGGCGGCGATAGGCATTGCTCAATTAAAGTATTTAGATAGGGATAATTCTTTCCGTCGACAATTGGCTAAATGGTATAGAGAAGGACTAGAAGCGTGTGGAGATGAAATCAGATTTGTACGTATTGAGAACGGATGTGAAAGTTCTTGCCATCTATTCCAGATTCTTGTGGATGACAGAGATGGATTAATGCTTGCGTTAAATGGAGAGGATATCTATCCGGGAGTACATTACTCAACTAATACTATGTATAGGATGTATAATTATGCTGAGGGGAGTTGCCCATACGCAGATTATGTAAGTGACCATGTTATTTCTTTACCGATGAGTATGTATATCACACATGATGATGTAAATCGAATATGTGAAGTTATTGAGAAATATATTAAGGGGAGCGTGTAATGATTCATAATTACTCGCGAGAAGACGATAGAATCTCGATTTTGCCATTGAATGAGTATTACTCGGAGTTGTATAGACAGCTTCGAAATAAGAAAGATAATAGAAAATTCTTTTTCACTGACAGAACTATCTTGCCTAAAGAACAAAAGACATGGTTCAACAATTACTTGAAAGATGAAACACAGATAATGTTTGCTGTTTTGTCTAAAGAGGGAACTTTTATCGGTGGATGTGGGTTTTACTTCATTGATTCGAAAAAAAAAGAAGCAGAGTTTGGTAGATTCATTATTGATGAGAAGTATCGCGGAGGGATAGGATTCAGAGTCGTTAAGTGCGTGCTGGATGTAGCGAAGGTAGATTTGGGATTAAAGAGGATATATCTGGAGACTGTGAAGAATAATATGCGGGCTATTAGGACATATAAAAAAGTCGGATTTATGGAATGTAATCCCAATATAGATACATTGGAACGTGTGGCTATGGAATTCAAACTATAAAAAGCAAAGTGATAAAGTGCAATGAAATACAGACTCATTAAGTTGTTTTTAAATAAAATATATGAATTTTTTTTGGGGGTGCATAACGAGATTATTAGGAATAATTATGTTTCCCGAATGAGTTCGTTTGGAACTGGATCGTATTTTGAGATTCCGGTTTGTAGTATGATGGGGTTGGGGAAGATAAGCATTGGGAATAATACATATTTGTGCCGTAATGCAAGATTAGATGTATATAGCGCCGATAGAGCGGATGTAACGGGAATTCGGATTGGAAACAATTGTTATATAGGATATAACTTTTCGGTTTTATGTGGATTAGAAGTGGTGATTGAAGATAGCGTATTAATTGCTTCCGACGTAACCATTATTGGTTCAAATCACGGGATTAATCCTGAAAGTGAAGATGAATATATGCATCAAGAATTGGATCTGGGTCGAATAGTAATCGGTGAAGGAACTTGGATCGGTGAAAAGGTTATGATTCTTCCGGACGTTTCTATTGGAAAAAAGTGCGTTCTTGGCTCTGGGTCTGTAATTACTAAGTCTGTCCCAGATTACTGTATAGCTGCTGGGAATCCGGCAAAAGTTATTAAAAAGTACAATTCTGTTTTGAAAGAATGGGAAAAATGCAAGTAGTTATTTTGCATACAGACAGTAGATTCATGGTGGTGGGATAATGAAAAGGTGTTTAATGATTGTAAGTTCTAAATCCCAATTGATTCAAGCGATTCACATTCGAAGAACAATGTTGTCGGGATGTGATGTGGATATGGTTCTGGTTGGCGACAAGTTTGATGAAGGCATTACAGATAGGCTGAGTTTGTTTTTTGATCATTCATGGTGGTTTAAGGATAATTACTATACTCAAAGAGAGTTTGTTGGCTTTTTTTTCAATCCCGAAAAGGCGTTGAAATTTAAGATTGATAAAGACATTAAACTGGATTACTCGGACATTTTCAATTGGGATCCGGGATGGATATTTTATTATTTTGTAAAATATGAATATAAGTATAATAGGCAATATAGATGGCATCTATTGCAAGATGCTTGTGGAAATTATGTGATGTCATCAGTATGCTTATTTCCTATAGATCAGCCTAGGAACATAGTTGAAAGAATTAGCAGGTTTTTTGATACAAAGATTCTGGGACTGTTTCCTAAACAATATGAAGATGAGTATATATGGAAACCGGAGTTAAAGATTGTTCAATACGATCATAAGACTGTTGATGTTCCAATCATTGATGTTAGTGATAATGAATATGTTGCAAAGTTGAATTATGTCTTTGATTATGA
>JAEEGL014980245.1_pt1 | contig 14439 bp, 10 predicted proteins | sample 9134231 | NCBI WGS metagenome assembly JAEEGL01 (sample SAMN16246548, study PRJNA631951) | gut metagenome | biome: gut microbiome; feature: rumen; material: fiber-attached | host: Bos | place: Iran: Karaj | collected 2018-10
CACAATTACATGTAAAACAGAGGAATCTCACTTTTCTTTGTATGTCTTTTTTGGCTGTGGTGCTATAATGATTGTTTGGAGTTAAGAAAGGAGATGTTTTTTTGTCAAAAGAGACACAGGGCGAAAAGCCCGAAGGCAACAGTTTTATGATGAAGGTGGCCACTTTCATAGTGGACAGGCGAAATCTTTTCTTTTTGATTTTCGTGCTGGCTATAATCTTTTCAGTGGTGGCCATGAATTGGGTGAAGGTGGAAAATGCCCTGGCGGCTTATCTTCCGGAATCCACCGAGACAAGGCGGGGACTCGACCTTATGGACGAGCAGTTCACCACCTATGGTACTGCGGATATCATGGTGACCAACATTACTTTGGAGGACGCTAAAGATATCGCTGAAAAGATAGAGGGCATGGATACCGTAGCGATGCTGACATTTGATGAGACGTCGGATCACTACAACAATTTCTCGGCCCTTTACAGCATCACATTTAAGTATGTTTCGGACGATGACAGGGCGCTTGAGGCTTTGGATGAAGTAAAAGAGATGCTCTCGTCCTATGATATATATGTTTCCACCAGCATGGGCGATGCCTCGGCGGAGCAGATCACAAATGAGATGAACACGGTTAGCGTTATAGTGGCTATCATTGTGGTGTCCATTTTATTACTCACCAGCGAGACCTTTGCGGAGGTGCCGGTGCTGCTCTTAACCTTTGGCGCGGCGGCTATTATAACAAAGGGCACGAACTATCTCATGGGCACGATATCATTTGTGTCGGATTCGGTGACGGTCGTGCTGCAGCTGGCCCTTTCGGTGGACTATGCCGTTATCTTTTGTAACAGGTTTAAGGAAGAGCATAAGAGGCTGCCGATCCGTGAGGCGGATATCGTGGCACTGAGCAAAGCGATACCCGAGATAAGCTCAAGTTCCCTCACCACCATAGGCGGTCTTATCGCCATGCTGTTCATGCAGTACGGCATCGGTGCCGATATGGCGGTGTGCCTCATAAAGGCTATCATATTAAGCCTTTTGGCAGTGTTCCTGCTGATGCCGGGACTTATCATGCTCTTCGGTGAAGCCATAGATAAGACAAAACACAGAAATCTCATTCCGAAGATCCCCTTTGTGGGCAAGTTCGACTTCCTCACGAGGTTTGTGGTCCCGCCGCTTTTTCTGGTGCTTCTGGTGGGCGCATATATCATGCAGAGCAAGTGCCCCTATGTTTACGGGTATTCCATGCTCAAAACTCCGGTTCAGAATGAACAGCAGATCACGGACGAATATATCGCCGAAAGTTTCGGAAAGAGCAATTTTGTGGCACTGGTGGTTCCGGCGGAAAGCTATGAGACCGAGGCTAAACTCATAAGATCTTTGGAGGAATTTGACGAGGTCGATCATGTGACGGGCTTATCCAACACGGAAGCAATGGACGGATATAACCTCACGGACAAGCTGACGGCCAGGGAGTTCGCGGAACTTCTGGAACTGGATTATGAGGTGGCGGAGCTTGTGTACACGGCCTATGCGCTGGAGGATGAAAACTATGCAAAGCTTGTGAATGGCTTTTCGTCCTATGCCGTACCTCTTATAGATATGCTGATCTTCGTTCATGACGAGGTGGACGAGGGTTATGTGGATCTCGATGAAGAAGTGCGGGACACATTGTATGACGCCTACGAAAAGATCATGATAGCCAAAAATCAGCTTCAGGGTGAAGAGTACAGCCGTATGCTGGTGTACTTAAATCTCCCGGAAGAAGGGGATGAGACCTTCGAATTCATCGATACCATGAGGGAGACCGCAGAGCATTATTATCCGGACGGACAGGTGATCGTGGTAGGTAATTCCACCAGTGAGTATGATCTTTTCAAGACTTTCCAGGTGGACAATACGGTTGTCAGTGTCGTGTCGGTGCTGGCGGTTTTGGTTGTGCTGCTGTTTACATTCCAGTCTGCGGGTATGCCCGTGCTTTTGATCATGGTCATCGAGGGAGCTATCTGGGTGAACTTCTCTTTCCCGGCGGCTACCGGAGACAACCTTTTCTTCATGTGCTACCTTATCGTAAGTTCTATCCAGATGGGTGCCAACATTGACTACGCCATCGTTATATCGGGCCGTTTCATGGAACTTAAAAGTCAGATGTCCAAGAAAGAGGCCATAATAGAGACCATGAACTTTGCTTTCCCCACCATCGTGACCAGCGGTTCCATGATGGCGCTGGCAGGCATAGTGATAGGTCAGATGTCATCGGACGGTGCTATCTGCGGTATCGGTCAGTGTTTAGGCAGAGGAACCATCATATCCATAGCCATCGTAATGTTCGTGCTGCCGCAGATATTGCTGCTGGGCGAGCACATAATAGAAAAAACATCATTCAAGGTTTCGATGCCCATCCATACCGAGCAGCTCTCGGGAGTTGTGCGCGTGAACGGACTTATGCAGGGCAACATCAACGGTTATTTTGTGGGTGAGATCAGAGGCGTGATCTACGGTGAGGCTAACGGTATAATGCAGTTAGCCGAGAAAAGACAGACCGATGATGAAGTGGCAGAAACGGAGGTGACGGATCATGAATAAAAAAATGATGAGTCGCACCGTAGCATTTGTGATGATGTTCATAATGGCATTTTCGCAGGTCGTTTTTGTTTGCGGGAATATTTTTGCCGCAGAAAATGACGGCAGGTGGGACGCTGACGTGATAGAGATCTCTTCACAACAGGACTTAAAAACCCTGGCAGAGCACTGTCATGAGGACGGATGGTCAAAGGGCAAAAACATAACTCTTGCCTGTGACATAAAATTAAAAGGTGATGATTTCACTTATATCCCGTTTTTCAACGGAACATTTGACGGCGGCGGACACGTGATCAGAAATTACGAGTACCGCGGAAACGGCTTTGTAGTCGGTTTTTTCAGATATATAGGCAAAGAAGGTGTCATAAAGGATCTGAACATCTACGGAACGGTGGTGTCGGATGATGACGATGAGGCTGTAGGCGGATTCTGCGGTGTCAATAACGGCAGGATAAAGCGCTGCGCTTTCCGCGGAAACGTGGACGGTAAGACACAGACAGGAGGTATCGCAGGCATAAATGACGCGGGCGGTGTTATCAATGACTGTGTGTGCAGCGGACGCATTAAGGGTTATTACTACACGGGCGGTATCGCCGGCGAAAACAGAGGCATCATAAAGGAAAGCCACAATGTTTCAAATGTCAACGATGACAGCGACTGGGTAGAGGAAAATGATGCTATAGGCCTGGAGATCTTAAACCAGATCGCTTCAAACGAAACGACGGTGAAGATCGAAAGCGGTACGGATACAGGCGGTATTGCGGGATATTCGACGGGTGTTATCGCTAATTCCGTAAATGACGGCGTTATCGGATATGCTCATACCGGTTACAATATAGGCGGCATCTGCGGCAGATCCTCGGGTGTTGTACTGTCTTGCGAAAACAACGGAAAAGTGTATGGCCGTAAAGATATAGGCGGTATCGCGGGGCAGCAGGAGCCGGATATCCGGATGAACAAGACCGGAACCCTCACAAAAGAGGTGGACAGGCTTTATGAGCTCATAAACACGCTGCTGGATGATATCGAGGCTGCAAATCTCGGGCTCAACGGTGAGACCGATGACCTGAAGGCGTACGCAGACGGCACGGTAACCTCGGCCGGCAATATATCCGGCATAGCGACTGATTATGTTAACGGGAACACGGAAGTCATAAATTCACTGGTGGATGAGGCGGATTATGTCATGGACAGCCTCCCTGCTGTTTTGGAGGAACTCAAGACCGCTCTTGATATCGCCGCATCAGCAAATAACGACATGAAGACTCTGACCGGAGATGTCAAGGCTGCGTCGGATGCTTTTGACAAAGATTACACGGATGTGTCGGATAACCTGATGGCTGTTATGCTGGATTTGGACGGTATATCAAAAGAGACGGCAAACATCACAAAACAGCTGGAAAAGATAGATAAACAGATCGACGATGCCTATAACACGGTGCAGAGAGATCTCAACGAGATCGAATCGATCCTGACGGATGCCGACGGCAATCTGAAGCCTGGTCTCGGCAGCGAGGATATACAGAGAGTAGCAGATCTTTTGAAAGATATAAAGGATGTGAAGCTGCCAAGCGCGAGCGGACCTGAAGCATCTTCAATAAAACGTTCCGTCTCGACTATAGAGGCATTAAACGAGCATATGTCGGAATATGTGGGATATCTCGACGTGGCTTCCGATGCGATGGAAAAAGACAGCACAGCTTATGCAAAAATACTGTCTGACGATATTCAGACTGTGTCCGACGACATGGAAAGCGTATTTTCACATCTTTCCGGTGCGGTCAGCGGTCTTAATGACATCCTGGTGTACATCAATGCGCTGGATGATGTGTCTCTCAGCTATCTCGGAGATGATTTCACATCGGAGACAGACAACCTTAAGACCCAGCTTAACGGCGTTACGGACAGTCTTAAGCGCATTGCTGATTCCGGTGCGCAGTACGGGACGGTAATAGATTCGGACTTAAAGCTTGTAAATGAGCAGATAAATGTTATTTACAACATTGTTGCGACTGAAGTGGACGAGCTTGAGGTGTCAGATTCCGACAGCCTTGAAGATTTTTACAAAGAGGTTGAGGAGGAGCGACTGGATGACATCACAACGGGGCGCATGGATCACTGTGTCAATAACGGTATCATAGACGGTGATATCAATATTGGCGGTGTTGTGGGCGCCATGTCGGTGGATACTGACGACCAGGAGGAAAATGCCGCAGGAAGCCTGTCTTTCAGGCTTAATTACGAATATACCACGGCGTGCCTTGTGAACGGCTGCAAAAACTACGGCAAGGTTACTGCGAAAAAAGACGGTGCGGGCGGTATAGTCGGTTTTGTGCGCATGGGAGCCGTGAGAGACTGTGAAAGTTACGGCTGGATAAACAGTACCGAGGGCGGATTTGTAGGCGGTATCGCAGGCGAGTCCACAGGCACGATCTTAAGCTGCTATTCTCTCTGTCGTCTTGAAGGTGACAAGAATGTCGGCGGAATTGCAGGATATGCTCTGACTTTGAAAAACTGTTGCGCCATGGTGGATCTTCTGGAAGCTAATGCGAGATTCGGAGCCATTGCCGGTCAGCTGGAGGTTGAAAAAGACAACACTTCCGTGTGGGCAGGCGTTGTAAGCGGAAACATGTATGTTTCCGACGAAGTTTACGGCATAGACAACATAGGCTACGAAAACGCCGCTGAAAAGATAACTTACAAAGAACTTCTGGAGATACCGGGGCTCCCGGATGATTTCAAGCATCTTAAGGTTATCTTTATGATAGAGAACGAGGTCTACACCGAGACCGAGTTTGAGTACGGTACAGAGACTGCGGAAGTGGTTTTCCCGGACTTCCCGAAAAAAGAGGGTTCCTACGGCGTGTGGGGAGAGATCACCCGCAAAAAGGTAAAGAGTAATATCTATGTCGAGGGCGAATACCATGACATTATCAGCACTCTGCCGGCAGAGAGTACGGTAGAGATAACCGACGGGCTTATAAATGCAAAAAGGATCCTTGCGTACGCAGAGGGTAATTTTACGGAAAACACTGTTTTTTCCGCTAATGTAAAATATGATGACAGTTATGGCTCGCCGCTTGAGGATAAGCCGTTTGTGGTGTATAATGTGAATCTGGGTGAGCTTGAACTTGCCAATGCGAGCATTTTCCCTGTCAGGATCTACAATCCGTACAGCAAGGTCGTAGTTTACGAACTTAAAAACGGCAGCTGGCAGGAGACGGATTTTCTGAACAGAGGCGGATATATCCAGGTTACAATGCAGGGACGACAGGGGACCTATGCATTGGTCGATACGGCCATACATGTTCCCACATGGGTTTACATCGTCTGTGCATGCTGCGCGGGTGCATTGGTACTGATTGCGCTGTTTGCCATCGTCATAAAACTGAAAAGACAAAGAACAAAAAAAGGAGAAAAGGCAGAGTAAAAGATAGTGTTTTTTTCTCTGAAATGTGATATACTGTTTCTTGTATTATTTATTTCGACAAATATTTGGAGGATAATATGGGAAGAGCAGGGAGCGGGAGCAGCTCACACAGCAGCAGTGGCCACAGTGCCAGCGGGCATCGTGTAAGCTCGGGCAGATCCCACAGCAGCTCACGCAGCCATTCCGGAAGCGGTTCATACAGCCGGTCCCGTAGCAGGTCCTACGGCGGTGGCGGTTACCGTGGATCCCGTGGATACAGAGGTCACCGCGGATCGTCGGGAGGTTACCGCGGAGGCGGAGGATCGTGCGGAGGCCTCGGATGCGGTGGCGTGCTGGCGGCGATCGCGGCGTTAGTCGTGATCATATTTATCGCCATTGGGGGTAAAGATGAAGGCACTTCTTCATCAACCTATCGTGTTGAGGATCCGGTAAGCTCCATAGTTCGAGAGAAACTCAATACCGGAAGCACATTTGACGATGACTGCATCACAGACGAACTGGGATGGTTTGAAAATGCTGATTCCGCAGGGAAGGCGCTTAAGAACTTTTATGACAAGACCGGCGTTCAGCCGTATATATATCTCAGGGGTTACGATGCGTCGCTTGCCGATGACGATGCCAAAGACGACTGGGCGGTAGATTATTACGAGTCCACCTTCGAGCGGGAAGATGTTTTCCTGTTCGTGTATTTCGCAGAAAAAAATGCGGATGAAGATGTGGGATACATGTGTATCGTTCCCGGAACCGAAGCGAAGTCGGTAATGGACGAGGAAGCGCAGAATGTTTTCTGGGACTACATCGACAGATACTGGTACACGGATCTGTCAACCGACGCTCTTTTTGAAAACGTGTTTGACAAGACGGCGTCCGTCATAATGTTTTCCGGTGAAACGCAGGCAACAAGTACAGAAGGGTAACTTTCCGGTCATATTCAGACCGGCATATTATAGACATTAATGGGAGGTAAAAAAATGAGTTTATCAGAGACACTGGGACGTATCCCGAAGATTTTGGAGGCAAACATCAACGCACTTTTGGACAAGGCAGAGGATCCTGCAAAGATGATCGATCAGCTGCTCATTGATTACAAGAGAGATCTTGCGGATGTTAAGCGTGATACGGCGGCTGTTATGGCCGATGAGAAGATGGCTGAGAAAAAGCTGGCTGAGTGTGACGAGAAGATCGCCATACAGCAGAAAGCTGCCGAGAATGCTTTGAGAGCAGGCAACGAGGCAGATGCGAGAACCATCCTCTCTGCAAAACAGAGCCTTGAAAAGACAAGAGAGTCCCTGGTTGAAAACCTTGCCATTGCACAAAAGAACAGCCAGATGATGCAGGAAGGCTACAACAAGCTTGTTCGTAACATCGAAGATCTCGAAGCCAGAAAAGATGCTGCAAAGGCTAAGATCTCCATGGCAAGAGCTCAGGAGCAGATCAACAAGACTGCTGCGAAAGCCAACAGCACCATCAATGTGGACGCATTCAACAAATACGAGCAGAGAGCAGAGCGCATGCTGGCTGAGGCAAATGCAAATGCAAAACTTGACGCTGACAACATCTCTGCAGAGAGCCTTACAGAGAAGTACACATCCGGTGCAGAGTCTCCCTCGGTTGATGCTGAACTTGAAGCACTTAAGGCTTCACTGGGCATGACAGAGCAGGCGTAATGATATTAAACGGGGAAAACTCATTTCATGAAAGAATTTGATATGGCCGCACTGATTGCGGCATCGGATCAGATAGCAGATGACATACAAAAGGCAAATGTCGGCTCGATACAGGCTTCCGAGACTACGCTCAAGGAAAAACTGCATTACGAGCTTTTGATGTTTGCCGTTTTTTTGGTCGACGCAGACGGTAATATCACCGAACCTGAGCTCAAGATCATAAGAGACATCTTAAAAGTTGACGTCACGCAGGAGAGCTTAAGAGTCATAAAACGCCGTGAGCATATTGATTATCTGGATTACAAATTCAGGACAAAAGTTCCGAGTTCCATAAAATATGCCGTTTTGGCGGATGCGGGCAAAAAACTCATGCCGGATCCCTACAAGGGCCAGAAAGCCATGATGCTGTATGACACGTTCAAACTTTTCGGGCAGAGTATAATCTCTGTCCAGGATAAAGAGGCCGATGTGGTCACGATGTCATGTTTTACCGCATATGTGGAGGTATTGGAAAAGTATCTGAATTCCTATGCGGTATGGTTCCCGGCAAACCAGAAATCCTACGCGGTCATAGAGCCTGCGGTGGAGGACAAGGAAACAGCCGAGGAAAAGGCAGAACACTTGGAGGAACTGCTGGCGGATCTTAATTCTCTGACGGGACTTGAGAGTGTGAAACATCAGGTCAACAGTCTGGTCAACCTTATCCGTGTGCAGAAGATGCGAGAGGCAGCGGGACTTGTTGTGAGTGATGTCTCAAAACATATGGTGTTCATGGGAAATCCCGGTACAGGTAAGACCACCGTTGCGAGAAAACTTGCTGATATATACAAATACCTTGGTGTCCTGAAAAAAGGACAGCTGGTTGAGGTGGACAGAGGCGGTCTTGTGCGCGGATATGTCGGTCAGACCGCAACACGCACGTCTGAGGTTATATCCGAGGCTTTCGGAGGCATTCTTTTCATCGATGAGGCATACACTCTTACGGTTGGAAAGGGCGAGGGCGATTTCGGACAGGAAGCGGTAGATACGCTGCTGAAGGCTATGGAGGACCACAGAGACGAGCTTGTGGTCATAGTGGCAGGCTACAACAACCTGATGGAAGAATTCTTAAGTTCTAACCCCGGACTTAAATCGCGTTTTGCAAACTATATTTTCTTTGACGATTACACCGCCAAGGAGATGATGGAGATATTGCTCAACAATCTCAAAAAGCAGCAATACAAGCTGTCTGAGGCTGCACAGCAAAGAGCGATGGAGATATTTGAAAAACGTGTTGAGAACAAGCCGGAAAACTTTGCCAACGCCAGAGATGTCAGAAACTTTATGGAAAAAGCCATTTCAAACCAGGCAACGAGGATCGTGGGCGTAACGAATCCGGACAAAGATGTTTTGACTACAATCGAAGTGGAAGATCTGCAACCCTTCGAATGATAAACGGGAATTGCAAAAGCAAGATATATATACAATCAACAGGAGGTAACGAATGGAACAGTATGAAATCGTAGACAGTGTAGAAAAACTGGAAGCGGCGTTAAAGCGTGTTAAAAAAGCGCAGCAGGAGTTTGCAACCTACACACAGGAACAGGTGGATGCCATATTTTTGGCCGCAGCCACGGCAGCATGCAAAGCCAGGATACCTCTTGCAAAACTGGCAGTAGAGGAAACCGGCATGGGTATCGTGGAAGACAAGGTGATCAAAAATCACTATGCTTCCGAGTATATTTACAACAAATACCGTGATACAAAAACATGCGGAGTAATAGCAGAAGACAAGGCATTTGGTACTAAGACCATTGCAGAGCCCATCGGAGTTGTAGCGGCAGTAATACCCACCACAAACCCGACGTCCACGGCTATCTTCAAGACTCTTCTTTGTCTTAAGACACGCAACGGTATCATCATAAGCCCCCATCCGAGAGCAAAAGGCTCAACCATCGCAGCTGCAAAGGTTGTTTTGGAGGCAGCGGTTGCGGCAGGCGCACCGGAGGGCATCATCGCATGGATAGATGTACCGAGCCTTGATATGACTAACGTTGTTATGAAAGAAGCTGATATCATATTGGCGACAGGCGGTCCCGGAATGGTTAAGGCTGCATATTCAAGCGGCAAGCCCGCTTTGGGTGTCGGCGCCGGAAACACACCTGCCATCATCGATGACACAGCCGATATTTTGCTGGCAGTAAACTCTATAATCCACTCCAAGACCTTCGACAATGGTATGATCTGTGCTTCAGAGCAGTCTGTCATTGTTTTGGATAAGATCTATGATGAAGTTAAGCGCGAGTTTGCAACCAGAGGCTGCTACTTCCTGAATCCGGAAGAGACAGAGAAAGTCAGAAAGACCATTATCATCAACGGCGGTCTGAACGCAAAGATCGTCGGCCAGAAACCGGTAACCATCGCAGGTCTTGCGGGCGTTACGGTTCCGGAAGGAACAAAGATCCTTATCGGTGAGGTTGAGTCTGTTGATCTTTCCGAGGAGTTTGCTCACGAGAAGCTTTCTCCGGTTTTGGCAATGTACCGTGCAAAAGATATTCAGGACGCTTTCGGCAAGGCTGAAAGGCTCATCGCTGACGGCGGTTACGGTCATACATCATCAATCTATCTTAACGTTGGAACAGAGCAGGAAAAGCTCGCAGAATTCCAGTCACGCATGAAGACCTGTCGTATATTGGTCAACACACCGTCATCACAGGGCGGTATCGGTGATCTGTACAACTTCAAGCTTGCGCCGTCACTCACCCTTGGCTGCGGCTCATGGGGCGGCAACTCGGTATCCGAGAATGTAGGCGTAAAGCATCTTTTGAATATTAAGACCGTGGCTGAAAGGAGAGAGAATATGCTTTGGTTCCGCGCACCGGAGAAGATATATATCAAGAAGGGTTGCCTTCCCGTTGCCCTTGACGAGTTAAAGACTGTGATGGGCAAAAAGAAAGCCTTTGTCGTAACCGATTCATTCCTGTACAACAACGGAAATGCAAAGCCCATAACCGACAAGCTGGAGGAGATGGGCATAGCTTATACTTGCTTCTTTGATGTTGAGCCGGATCCGACTCTCGCTTCTGCGCTGAAAGGTGCTGAGCAGATGAGATCATTTAACCCGGATGTTATCATAGCACTGGGCGGCGGTTCGGCAATGGATGCTGCAAAGATCATGTGGGTTCTTTACGAGCATCCGGAAGTTGACTTCATGGATATGGCAATGCGCTTTATGGATATCAGAAAGCGTGTTTACACCTTCCCGAAGATGGGCGAGAAAGCATACTTCATAGCTGTTCCGACATCGGCAGGAACAGGTTCGGAGGTTACACCGTTTGCGGTTATAACCGATGAAAAGACAGGTATCAAGTATCCGCTTGCGGACTATGAGCTCCTGCCGAACATGGCTATAATAGATACCGATTTCCATATGACAGCGCCTAAGGGACTTACCGCTGCATCAGGTATCGATGCCGTTTCCCATTCTCTTGAGGCGTACGCTTCAATAATGGCAACAGATTACACCGACGGCCTTGCACTTAAATCTCTCAAGACCGTATTTGAGTACCTTCCGAGAGCTTATGAGAACGGCGCGACAGACGTTGAAGCCCGCGAAAAGATGGCGAATGCGGCTACCATGGCAGGTATGGCTTTCGCCAACGCATTCCTCGGCGTGTGCCACTCAATGGCTCACAAACTCGGTGCATTCCATCACATTGCACACGGCGTTGCAAATGCACTTATGTTAGATGAGGTATTGAGATTCAACGCTGCCGAAGTTCCTACCAAGATGGGTACGTTCTCGCAGTATGATCATCCGCATACACTTGCCCGTTATGCTGAGGTTGCCGATTATCTCGGACTCGGCGGAGCTAACGACACCGAGAAACTTGAGAACCTCATAAAGGCAATCGATGAACTGAAGGAAAAGATCGGTATCAAACCCACCATAAAAGATTATGTTCCGGACGAGGAAGACTTCCTTGCAAGACTTGACGACATGGTAGAGCAGGCGTTTGACGATCAGTGCACCGGTGCAAATCCGCGTTATCCGCTGATGGAGGAGATCAAGCAGATGTATCTCAACGCTTATTACGGCAGATCTTTTGTTGAAAAAGATAAGCCGGGCGCAGAGCAGGTAAAATAATCGAGGAGGGATAATACATGAAATTAGATAATGTGATCGCGGAAAGAGGCAAAAAGACCGTATACCGCGATGGGGATAAATGTATAAAGGTTTTCAGTGAGGACTATTCAAAGTCCGATATTTTGAACGAGGCGCTCAACCAGGCCAGGATCGAGGAAACGGGGCTCAACATTCCAAAACTTTACGAAGTTACCGTTATCGACGGAAAATGGGCTATAGTTTATGAGTATATCGAGGGTAAGACTCTGGCACAGCTCATGGAGGAGAATCCCGACAAGATCGATGAGTATCTTGATCGTTTTGTGGATATCCAGCTTGAGATACAGAGCAAGAGAAGCCCGCTTCTTACAAAGCTTAAGAGCAAGATGAACAGAAAGATCAGCATGACAAGTCTTGATGCTACCACAAGATACGAACTTCACACCAGACTTGAAGGTCTTCCAAAGCATGCAAAGATCTGCCATGGTGATTTCGATCCTTCGAATGTCATCATAACGGCGGACGACAAGGCATATGTCATCGACTGGGCTCATGTTACGCAGGGTAACGCTTCTGCGGATGTTGCAAGAACTTACCTGCTGTTCTGTCTTGAGGGCAAAAAGGAGATGGCTGAGAAGTATCTCAATATCTTCTGCAAAAAGAGCGATACCGCAAAACAGTATGTTCAGAAATGGATGCCCATCGTGGCAGCTTCCCAGTCAGTTAAAGGAAACGAAAAAGAGCGTGAATTTTTGCTTAGCTGGGTAAATATTGTGGATTACGAATAAATCAAATATAAAAATGCAGGGCGCGTAAGCCCTGCATTTTTCGTTTTTATTCTTTGATGATCTCGGAAATCTTACCGTCAGCGATGGACTTATCAACCCAGAGGGAGAGTGTGTCCACCGACATGGATATCTTGGACAACTGACCACGGATCTTTTTGAAGTCTTCGTATTCGTCTTCGGTGATCTGACCGTCTGCAGTGATCTCGATAAGTCTGTCTTTCTCTTTGTTTATGTTGTTGAGTGTTGCTATCATTTCCAATATGATGCCGGACAGATCTTTCATCTGAAGTTCGGGCACATAGATCTGACCGATGGGACACTCGCGTGAACAATAGTAATTGCACATCTGAGGCATTTTGTAAGCCTTTGACATGGCTAAAACATCCTCCGGATGCGGGACCATTTTTTCACTCTCGATCTTTTCGATCTTGTCGGGTGATATGAATTCCAGCAGTTCTCCGGCCTGTTCACGTGTGAGATCCAGGGCTTCACGGCCGAGCTGATAAATGTTTTTGTTTTCACGTATCGATCTTTTTCCCATGATAACTCCTCCGAATTGAAAAACTATATTTTTTATATCGTATTACAGAGAAAAAATCAAGTTGTCAGAGAACCACCGGAATCCGGTGTTTTATATATTAATTTCCGGAAAAATAGGTGAGTTCGCATTCGCGGGGGAGACCGCCTCCGTCTACAACAAGAAGAGCGTTATCTTTTGATACATACTTGTAGTAATTTGTCTTTGTATCGGAGCCGTACCAGCTGTCTTCCCTGATGATATTGTTGTCACACAGATACATATAGTATCCGCCGCCTGAAGCTACTATACGAAATGAACCTTTATCACTGTGCCAGATATACAGTTCAGTGAATTTTGTGATGCCGTCTTCGTTGAAACCTATCAGGAGCTCATCTGTTCCGTCGTTGTCAAGATCAATTAACAGGTATCCGAATTTGTATTTTTTATCTTTCATCTCATCACATACAAAAAGATCGGATCTCTCGTTTTTCCAATCGGAATCAAATCCATTTGAGTAATATGCAAGAGTCTCTTTGTACCAGTCTTTGGGGGCTTTATATCCGCACCCGGTGAGCAGTATACATGCCAGCATCAATGACAGAATCTTTTTCATAATCCGTTTCCTCTTTAATATACGTATAAAATGATTTTCTTAAAAAGGATAACATCCGAGGATTTCCTGTGCAATATGAAATGTGCTGAAATTCTTGGATTTCTTCGTGACTGTGCACAATTGGTGTGGTAAAATAACGAGGAAAACAGCCATCATGCTTGCATGAATGGATGTTTGACGAGTATCTCCATCGAGACGACAGTCGAGATGGTATAACAATTACATAGAATAATACTTGCAATATAATGGAGGAAGAACATGATGAATAAGAATGTGTCAAAGAGAGTACTGTATACAGCCATCGGTGCGGCAGCCATTGCAATTGCTGTATCACCCGCGCAGAGCGTAAAAGCTGCGTCTGCGGAGACGCTGCATGGCAATATAGAGAAGGAAAGTAAAAATACGATCATGGCGGAATACTATGCCGACTACGACGGGGATGGAACGGAAGAGATGTTTGCCGTTGTGGGAGACGACGACATGGGTGGCGGAATGTACATATGGTTCGCCAATGATACTATGACAAAATGTGTTTTTGATGACGGAGACTCGTTATATTTTGAAACACAAAATGAGCGGGTATGCGAAGTGAGCGACAGTCAGAAACTCTTTATCATGGAGCATGGTGGATACGGAAGCGGCTCTCATTCTCTGTGATATTATCTTAAAGACAAGGAAACGGTAAGGTTGAATGTTTCCGAAGGTCTGACACATGTTACTGGTGCTGATTTCAACATATATCC
>JAEEGL015039899.1_pt1 | contig 14439 bp, 12 predicted proteins | sample 9134231 | NCBI WGS metagenome assembly JAEEGL01 (sample SAMN16246548, study PRJNA631951) | gut metagenome | biome: gut microbiome; feature: rumen; material: fiber-attached | host: Bos | place: Iran: Karaj | collected 2018-10
TATTTCATGAAAAGAAATATGTGAAAAATATTATCTAATGAATTTATAACTTCATTTATTATTCTTTTTTCAAAATAATAAATATAAATATATAAATGAATTCTTTTTATATTGATATTCATTTGATTTTTTTATTTTTGAAAAAAAAACACTATAAAAAATAAAATAAATAGAAATAAATAAAAATTGATTTAATTTGTATAATTATAAAATTATTTGAATACATTATATTAGTTTAAATAATTTTTTCAATCTCTTTTTTTAAAAATAGCAATGTTCAGGAAAATTAAAAATAATAAATTAATTGAAAGATTAAATTTTTTTAAATGATAGGTAAATATAAATATTGTAATAATAACATTCGTAAATATTGGTATAAATTATTATAAAAATTTTTTGAAAAATAAATTTTTTTATAAAATAAAAAAAAAAAAATTATTTAAAAATCCTTAAAATATTTAAATAAGTATCAAATCATTCTTTTACAAAATTATCAATAATTTCTACAGTCTTATCAGAAAATTCCTTATTAACACACATATTATGAGGGCATCCCTGAATAATTTCAAATTTAACTTTACTAGCATTAACCAATCCTTTTATTAACTCATCTTGATCTTTTTTAATAAAACATCCATCTTTATCACCCCAAACAACACAAACATCACATTTAACATTTTGGACAAAATTACTATTATCAAGAGTTTTTAATCCATCAAAAATATAGGTAATAACATCATATTTTAATTCTTTACATTGAATATAAATAGCATCAGATAATATTTTATCATCAGATTTACACCAATCTCTCAAAAAAGAATCAGGATAAATTTTAGTATTATCATATCCATGAATTCCTTTAAAATCATCATATCCTTTAAAATAAATTTCCAATCCTTCACTATTTGATCCATCAAGAGCACTACCTAATAAAATACATTTATTTACTTTAAATAAAGTAGATATTCTCAATGAAATAAAAGAACCAAGTGAATGACCAGCTATTGAGAAATTTGTAATATTTAATTGAGTTATAAAATCTTTTATATCTAAAGTATATTCTTCAAGAGTATATTTATTATTTTTTGGTTTTGGTTTATCACTTTTTCCATGTCCTCTTAATTCTGGAATGTAAATTTTATATCCTAATTTTTCTAATTTTGGTGCTATGAAAATAAATGTTAAACGACTATCTGTTGCTCCATGAATTAATATTATGTTTTTATCTGAATTTTCTTTTCCCATTGTCATATAACATAAATTTATTCCTATTGATAACTTTATGAAATGTTCTTCCCAATTAACTTTTATGAGACTATCCCATTCTTTATTTTCTGTCATTTTTTATAATTGATATTTTTTTATTTATTCCTTTATTTAATTTTTATATAAATTATTTTATCATTTTTAATATAATTTTTAAGTATAAATTATTATTAATTGTTTTGTTTTATTTTTTTATGGAAATCATTAAAAAATATTTATTATTTTAATTATTTAAAGTTTGACATGCAACTAAATCTTTATTTTTTCTTTGATGATAAATATCTAATATCAGCCAACAAATTGGGCACCAAATTAATTTTAAAGTTTCATTTTTTATTTTATTATTATCATTATATGATTCTTAAATTATTTTATTTTCTTCATTATCAACAATAATCATATAATCTCTTTCTCAATTATTATCTTTAAAATTTTAAATATGTTTCTTTCTTATAATAATAATTTTATTATTTTGTTATTGAAGTAAATTTTCATTTATTGAGATTTAAATATATATTTTTTGTGAAACATAACAATAATTTTGTATAATATCATTTTCACCTTAAAAAGTATATTTATAATAGTTATTCAAATTATTTGGGTTAACAAAACACACATTGCATCAAAAATGTTTAAAATTTCTTCCTCATGATTTAACTCATTTATTTAAAAATTTAAATGATTTTAAGTTAAAAAATAGAAATTTTATTATTAAAGGAATTTAAAATTATTAATTATTTAAAATCCTTTTTATTTGATTAATAAATTCATCATCACTTATATTTTTTGCCCATTCAGGAGTGGGAAATTTTATTTTAGATATCATTTCTTTTATTTTATCTGAATTTTTTAAAATAAAATGTTTTGAATTTGATTCCATTTCTTTTTTTTCATTTATGTTCTTTTTTTCTAAATCTGGATATATTTTACTTTCTTTAATTTCTTTTTTATTTTTTTCCTCTTCATTATCTTGTATATCACTTTTATTCTCTTTGGGATTTTTTTCTTCTATTTCTTCTTCGTCTTCAAAAACTTCATATTGTCTTTTATTTTCATAATTTTCCTTTTTATTTTTTTCATCATTTTTATAATCTATTTTTATATTTTGATTTCTATTAATATTATTAAATATTTTATATTCATTTTCTAATCCCATTAAAGTATTATTAGCCATTTCTTCAAAATTTTCAGGAAATTCAAATTCATCAACCATATTCTAAAATAACATTATAACATAAAGATTAAAATATATATAATAATAAAATTCATTTTGATTAAAAAATCATTAAAATTATTTAAACGAAAAATTATTTGTTTAAAATATATATACATTTTTTCTAAATCTTTAAAAATCAAACATCATTTATAAATCAAAAATCAAGAAGGTATTAATTAATTATAAAATAACTTTTATCAAATCTTTTATATAATTTAATATTAAATAAAATTATTAAAATAATAAAAAAGATAAATCAAAAATTTTTACATAAGAATAAATTTATACACAATGAATTTATTATATTAAACAAAAAAAAATTATTTATTTTAAAACGTTTTTAATTATAATATATTAATATTTTTAAAGAACAAAAATTAAATTTAAATAAAGTAATATATAAGGAAAAATATTAATACATTTATGTCTCAAAATAAACGAATAATAATATAATTAAATTTTAGAAAAATAAAGAAAAACTTAACATTAAAAAAACTAAAAAAAAAAATGAAAATGCACTTCAATTTATTTTAACAAAATTAGATAAAATAATTTATATATTTATATAGGATATTGATTAAATTCAAAAGAATTATTTCTTATTTTTTTCTTGCCTTTCTTTTTCATAAGATGCAGAATCAAATTTTTGCCTTTGATTTTCTTTTTTCCTTTCTTGAACTTTTGGTTCAATATTTTCACATTGTTTAGCTAAATCATTTAAATCATAATCCATTCCCTATAAATTTAAAAAAATATTATTTTACTTCTCCTTCTTCTTCTTCTGCATCATCAATATCAATTACAATTCCATTATCTTCTTCGTCGCTCATTTTTTTTATTTATTAAAAATAAAAAAATGGACTATTTAAATAAAATTACAGAGAAATTATTTTTTTATTTTATTTAATGTTTTTTTTTATAAATTTTAATTCATTTTTATATTATTTTTTTATTTTTAAAATAATATGTAAAAATTCAATTAGTTAATAAGCAGTTTTAATATATCAATTAAAATTGAATTCAAATTATTGTGACACAAATAATTTTTGATTAATTTAATAAATTTTTTAAAATTCTAAGAATATAATTTTAAGTAAATATTATAACTTATATTTTGATTAGAATAAAAAGATATAAAATAATATATTAATTAAACATTATATAATAACTAATTAAATTTAATAAATATTACATAAAGATTCTTCCTTGAATGGATATAAATTTCCTTCATTATCTTCTAAATTTTCTTTATTTATTTTTTTTGGATAAGTTTTACTTGGTTTTTTATTAAATCCCATTTTTGAAATATTTCTTTCATTAGGGTTCAAATTATTTTCTTTTTTTTTATTAATTCTATCATACATTTCATCAATATTAAAGTCTTTATTAATTGGTAATTCAAAATTTAAAGGAATAAGTTCACTAAAAATCTTTTCTTCATTATATTCTCTATCTTCAATATTATCAACTGATAAAGTTGTTAATTTTGATGTACCAAATCTAATTTTTTGATTTATTGAAAGCGATTCTGGAGTACCTAATTCCATAAAAACAAAAATAAAATTTTAATTTAATATAACAATTATAATAAATAAAAAAATAATTAATAATTTAAACTATTGAAAACTTTTTATATAAATTGTATTAGAAAAGAAATAATTTTTATTATAATCTATAAAATATATAATTTATTAAATATATTTTTAATTGATTTTTTTATTCTGCTTTACTTCTATTTTATTATTATTATTAACATTTATATAATTAAAACTATTATAATTATTTATTATTACACTTTGATTTGGTTTTGAAGAATATAAACTTCGAACATTCCCAACAGAATTATTTTTGGCTAAATGTTTTGAACTTTTTCTTGAAGTAGATTTTTTTAACTGTTGATTAATATGATTATTACTTGAAGATGGATTAATTTTATTTGTATTTGTTTTATTCTTCTTTTGAAAATCTTTTAAATTTTTTTCATTAATTTGATTTTTTCTATCTTTTTCTTTTTCATTCTTTACTAAATTAAATGATTTACTATCATCAAAACAAAAATTACTTTTATCATTCATTGTTAAATTACATTCTTTCTTTTTTTCTTTTTTATTTTTCAAAACTGAAATATCAGAACTTTTATTTTGAACTTTTGAATTTGACCTTGAAGTTTGTGAAATATTTTTTGAAGAATAAATATCATTTTTTTTCACATTATTTTTTTTAACATTTGAAGTATTTATATTTTTAGGAAATGAAGAATAAGAATTGGTATTTTGGTTTGATTTAAGCAGAGTTTTCCTTTTTAAATTAGAAATATTAGATAAACTTTTCTCATGATTTGTATTATTTCTAATAAGTAAACTTCTATTTATTTCATTTTTTATATTGTCTTTGAGTTCTTTTATTATTAAGCTATTTTCATTAAATTTATATTTATTATTTAAAAATTGGTTTTTATACATTTTAATTTTTTGTTTTTTTTCTTCAATCTCATATTGTTTATTTTTTAATTCATAATCTGCTACTAATTTTTTTAATGTTTTATTTTCTTTTTTAATATTATTAGATAAATTCAATTGTGTATTAAATGTTTTATTATTATTTAGATTTAATTGAACACTATTTAAATAAGTCAAATGTCTATGATGAAACTTAATATTATTTTCTTTTTTTTCCCTTTCCATTTCATCTATTAAACATTCTAATTCTTCAATCCTTAATTTTAATTGTTGCTCTCTCTAAATATTTATATATTAAAAATTTTAATTTTTTCATTTACCCTTATATGAGCTCTGATGTCTTTCTCAGCTTTAATTAATAAATTTTCGTATAATTTTAATCCATTAATATCATTTTGATCATTATTATTTTTATATTCTTCTCTTTCTTCCTCAATTTGTATTTTTTGTTGATATTTTTCTTCTGCTTTTAGTTCTGCTAAAATGTCTATTGAATTTTGAATATACTCTATTAATTCCAATATTGGAATTTTTTTTAAATTATTTGATTCTTTTTCTAAAAATAAATCATTTATTTTCTCTAACTTTCATTTTATTATTAAAAAATTATTTTTTACATCATCCATTTTTCTTACTTTTACAGTTAAATAAATTTCTATCAATTTATTCTGTATTTCATTGATAGACATTATTTATATTATTTATTTTATTAAAAAAGAAGAATTTTTTAATTAAAAAAAATAATTAATTTTACTACATATCATCAATAGTTTATTACTTTATTTTATATAAATATTTATATAACAAATATCTATAAGATGAATTTCCTTTTAGACTTTCTTCAATTGTCGAAGGTGTTTTTTTTATAGATGAACTTTTTAGAGTTTGAATAACTTTTTCATCAATTTTAATGAAATTATTTATATAAGATTCATAAATATTATTCTTTTGAATAGAAAAAATATTTTTTTCATTTTTGTTTATGTTTTCAAAATTTAATCTTTTGATAATTGAATTCAATTATACTTTTTCATCCATTTCATTTTTAAATCTATCATTTAAAATAACATCTTGAAATAAAATTTTATTTATATCATTTAAAGATTCACAATTTGAATTATTTAATGAGTCTTTAATACTTTCTATTATTTTATTATTATTTTTGGTCAATGATAATTTTTTTAAATTAATACGTTTTTTTTTACATTATTTTTATTTATGATATCTATATTTTTATTATCTCTATGAGTTTTAGATTTAATTGGTATTTTATATAAAGAATTATTTTTTTTTTCGTTATTAAATGTCTTTAATCTTTCACTTGATAATCTTTTTAATTTATCAAAATAAGCACATTCATTGAAATATATTTTTAACTGAAAATAACTAGTTTTGTTAGTTCTTTGAAAATACATTTTAAACATATTTTTCTTTTCAATAAAATTTTCTCTTCTTATATTTTCTTCATATAATTTTTTTTTTATTTATATTTTTTTATCTTTTTGGAGAGCGAAGCTATGTCTTAAAGAATTTTCAACAGATTTGTTAATTACATTTTTTGTATCATTTTTACTGAAATTCTTCAGATTTGTTAATATATTATTAGAATTATAATTTAAATTTAATGATTTTTCACTTAAAGTATTTTTTTTTTACATTGATTTTTTTGTTTTGAGAAAATTAATTTACTTCTTATATTCAAATATTGTAACCCTATAATGTAATTTGATGATGTTTTTAATCTATTATCATTTTTTTGTTTAATGTTTTTTTTATATTTATTTAACGAATTTTGTATTGAATACTTTTGAGAATAACTTGTAGTTTTATTTTCTATTTTTTTTTTAGTTTGATTAATTAAGTTTGTTTTATTTATTGAAATAGATAATTCTTTTTTTTTTCTTTCTGAAAATTTTCTATTTTGTAATTTAGGATTAGATGATTTAAATAATTTAGTTTTATTTTTTGAATGATTATTTAATGTTATTAAATTTGAATTTTTTAATTTTACATTTTGAATTACATGACTATCATTAATATAAGATTTGGCAATATTATTTAATTCCTTTTTGAAGAAAATTTTTTTTATCTAAACCGGTTATTAAACTTATTGGAGCAATTTTCTTTATTTTAGTTAAAAATCCTTTTCCTTCTCTAATTTGTTCATTATAATTCATTTTTTAAGCTTAAAATTAATATTAAAAATTTTAAATTTTATTTTATTTTTCATAAAATATTTAATTTCACTTAATTTTAAATTTAAAACATATGAAAATAAAAAAAATTATACATATATGGACTTTTTAATTGTTTTAATGAGGAATATTTTAATCTATTTTGAAATAATAATATATATTTCCAAAAACAAAATTTAAATAAATTATATATTACTAAAATAATTTTAATTAAACAAAATATTTTTGAATTCAATTTAATTGTTAAAAATATAATTGTATTTATTTAATATTTTATCAATTTCTTTAATAAAAAATGAATATTACAAAAAATCAAATAACTCTAAATTATTATTTAATAAATAAAGATTCTAATAAAACTTAATAAAATTTTTAAAAAATTAAATTTTCAATTTTTAACATCTACTACAAGAATGATATCCTTGCTGAATAGCATCTTTTTTCTTAATTGGAATACAACTATTCCACAAATATCTACAGTATTTACTATGATAACAACTTCCTGAACTTGTTACATAAACTATTTCATTTCCTGCTGATTCTGAATATTGAGTTTGAAGAGAAACTAAACTTGAATTTAAAGTATTAAATGAATTATTATTATTATTCAATATTGTTGATAATTTTTGTTTACTTTTTTTTATTTCTTTATCAGTTTTTTTCTCATTTTTCTTTTCAAGATCTTTTTTTAAATTTTCAAAAGGGTCTATTTTACGTGTTTCTTTTATAGTAAATACATTTGTATTATTTCCAAATAAACCATTTTGATTATTTCCAAAAATATTATTTGATGAATTGGAAAAGAAATTATTATTGTTCAAATTTTTATTTGTATAAATATTTTTATTGTTTTTATTTAAAATTTCAATTTTATTTTTTTCATCTTTTTTTTCATCTTCTATATTTTGGTTTGGGGTAAAAATAATAAATTGATTTAAATTATTATATATTTCATCTTTTAAAAGATTAATAGCTTTATCATTTTGTGCCTCATAAGATAATTTAAAATTAATATCTTGAAAATTTAAATTTTTAATAGATTCAATAATATTATTATTAGGATAATTCCTTGCTAATTTCATATATTGATTCATTTTAACATATAATTTTTTGATAGATTCATGATCATCTTTCATTTTTTCAACAGCTTCTTGAATATTAACTTTAATTCCATTTAAATCATTTATAATCTTATTAATAAAATCAATAGTTTTTTTAGAATATTTATTAAGATAATCCTTTGAATCGTTTATTAAATCTTCTAAATTTTCTTGATAAAAAAATTTAAATAAATTTTTTTCTCTTCTCCATTTATCTTTGATTTTTTCATAAGAATGTTTATTATGATTTTCTTTTATGCATTCATGACAAATAAATTTTTTACAATCTTTACAGAATAAAGTTAAATTTTTATTATGTTCATTACAAATTTTAATTAAATTTATTTCATTATCACTTAGAGGATGTAAAATCTTATTTTCTTGATGCTCATTTATACATTCATTACATAACCAACAATGACATTTTAAACAATACTTTTCTCCGTTCTCTTCTTCATGATTTTTACATTTAAAAGAGATTAAATTTGAACTTATTAAATTATTTTTATTTAAGAAGTCATCTAACAATTCATCATTTTTTTTCAATTCATTATTTTCTAATATTTCATATTTTATTCTAAGATCATTTAAAAATTTTGATTTTTCATTTTTATTTTCATTAGTGTCATAATAAATACAAGAAATATATGGAATTGTAATTTTTTTTTTTATATTTTCTTGTTTTTTAAGAACCGCCCTTCTGCTCATATTTTTTTATAATTTTATCCTTTTTATTTCTTTAAATAAAAATACATAAATTTAAAAAATAAATTTAATATGTCACAACATGTAAATTTCAAAATTTTATTTCTTAGGGAGCAACTCTTCAAAATTTTAATACTGAATTAGTTAAATCATTAGAAGGATTAAAAGAAAGAAGAGATAATATTTTAATTGAAATTAAGAAAGATGAAGAAAGAAAGAATGAAATTGAACAATTTATTGAAAAGTTAGAATCTGAATTAGAAGAATTAAATGAAAGTCTACAAAAAAAAGCTGAAGTTAGAAATGAATTTGATAAAGTTATTTCTAATACAGAATCTGCATATTTTAAAGTAATTTTTTATATATATTATTTTTTTAGATTTTAGAAGGAAGTCAATCACTTTTAGCTATTTTGAAAAGAGAAGAATCAAATTTAATGAAAAAAATTAAAATAGATAAATAGGTTTTTTTTTTAATTTTTTATTTAAAATAATTACATTTTTTTAGATTTTTTCTCTCAATTTTTTTAAATTATATTTATATGATAAATACTGGATTTTAAAAAAACAATTTATAAAAAAATATTTAATAAAAATTCTTACAAAAAAAATATAATTTATAAATTTCAAATTAATATTTAATGATTTGAATTTTGAATATTTTTAATTTCATTTTCAGTTAAAAAAATTGGTGCCATAAGTCTTCCAAAAAAACCTAAAGTTTGTTTTGGAACTTCAATCTCTTTATTATTTTCTGCTTTCTTCTCTTCAATTAAATAAAGTTCTTTTTTGATTTCATTTTCATTATTAATGTTTTTATTTACATTATTATTATTGATATCATTTTTTTTTTCTTCAAATGAACCTTCAATTTCTTCTAATAATTTTTTATCTTTTTCTAATTTTTCATGCTCTTTATTTAACATTTCATTTAATTTTAAATTTAATAAATTATCATCTGTATTTGTTTCTACATCACTAGTCTCTTTTTGACTTTTCTTTAACTCATCCATTAATTCTTTTAATTTATTTAATAATTCTTCTTTTTCTTTTTTTAATTTTTGAATTGATTCTTCTTTATTATTTATTTCTATATTTTTTTCATTAATTAAATTTTCATTTAAATCTTGATTATTTTGTAATCCTTGATTTACAATGTCAAAATTATTTTTTAATTTATCATATTGTTGTTTTAAACTCTCAAAATCTTTTTTATTACTTTGAATTATACTTTCATTTATATTTTTTTCTTTTTGTAAATTATTTATATTTTTGTCTTTTTCTAATAGTTGATTTTCTAATTTTTTTAAACTTTCATCTTTTATATTTATTTTATTTTCAAAATCTTCAATTTCTTTTTCTCTTATTTCAGATTCTTCTTTCATTGAAGATAAAATTTCCATTAATTCTTTTATTTTAATTTTCAATTGTTCATTTTCAGAATCATTTGTTTTTTTTACTGTTAATTGTTTATCCATTTCTATTATTTTTTTAATTTGTTCATCTGATTTCAATTTAATTTTATTTAATTCATTTTCAAAGTCATTTTTTGAAAATTTCATTGCTTCCATTAATTCTTTTAATTTTTCTTTTAACTTCAAATTTTCTTTGTTTAAATTTATAATTATGGTTTCTTTTTCTTCATTTTTTAATATTATATTTTTATTTTCAATTTGATTTTCATTATTGATTTTTTCAAATTCTTCTTTATTTTGCATAATTTCTTGGGTTAATTTTAAATTTTCTTCTTTTATTATAGATAATTCTTTTAGTTTTTCTTCTGATAACATTTTATATTTTTCTTTTTCTTCTTCTAATTCCTTTTCATAAAATAATATTTTTTCTTCATATTTTCTTTCTAAATCTTCTTTCTCTTTTAAATAATTCTTATTTGTACTTATTTCTTTTTCAATTTTAAGCTTTATATTTTCTTTTTCTTTTTCAAGAGAAATTTTTAAATCTTCTTTTTCTTTTTCATAAATATTTTTAATTTCCTCTTTTTCATTATCAAATTGATTATTTAATTCTTCTTTCTTTTTTTCATAATTATTTTTAATATCTTCTTTTTCTTTATCATAATTATTTCTTAATTCTTCTTTTTCCTTCTCAAAATTATTTTTCATTTTTTCTTTTTCTTTTTCATATTTATTTTTGATTTCTCTTTTTTCATTTTGGAATTTATTATTTAATTCAATTTTTTCATTTTCAAAATTATTTAATAAATTTTCTTTTTCTTTTTTGAATTTTTTTTTTAATAATTCAGATTTATATGTGATTGCTCTATTTTTATTTTCAAAATCAATAGTTAAAAAAGATTGTTTAGCATTATTAATCATAATTTCATTTTGTAAATTTAATAATTCATTTGAACAATATGAATTTATTGTTTTTTCAGTTTCTAATTCATTCTTTAAGCAATTAATATTTGATAATAAGTTTATAATAGTTTTTGAAATTACTTCATCAAGATTTTTATGATTAATTTGTGCAAAATTATTAATATTTTCTTGTTTTTGTTCTTTTAAAAATTTTATAATTCTTTCATTCATATCTTCATATTTTTTAAGTTTATATTCTAAATTAATTATTTTAATTTTTAAATTTTCTTTTTCTTGAATTAATTGATTTTCTTGATTTTTAATTTTTTTATCATGATCATTATCCAATATATATTTAATTAATTGTTGTTTCATTTCTTTATGATTTTTTTTTAATGTTGTTATATTTTTATTATATAAAGCCCTTTCATTTTCTAATTTACTTACAAAATTATTGATTTCTTTTCCACTTTCAGAAAGTAACTTATCATAATTTGAATTCAATTGATTATTAACTAAATTTAAGTTTATAATTTGATTATTTTGTTCTTCAATTTTATTAGATGTTATTTTCAAATTATCATTTAATTGATTTAGTTTATTTTCATATTTATTTATAATTTGTTTGTTTTTCTTTTTATCTTCATCAATTTTTTTTTCATAATCTAAAATTTTTTTTTTTAATAATTCACCTTGTTCTTCTAATTTTTTTGTTTTTGATTGATAAAATTGTTTTTCTAATTTATTAGCTTCATTTTCACTTTTTAATTCTAAATAATCACTATTTAAAATCATTTTTTCACTTTCTAATTTTTCAACCTTTGAATTTAATAAAACATTTTCTTCATTTTTTTCAGTATCATTTGAATTTTTATTTTCTTTTTCACCTGTATTTTCATCAACTAAATTTTTATAATGTTCAAATAATTTTTTATATTCTTCTACTTCTTTTTTTTTATATTCTAATTCATCATTTATTTTATCTAAATTTAATTTTAATTCTAAATTTTCATTAATAAAATTTTCTATTTTTTCTTTTAATAAATTAGTACTTTCTTCATAATTTTCTTCATAAAATTGAACACTTTCTTTTAATTCATTTATTTCTGTTTGATAATCTTTTTCTAATTTAAATATTTTTTCATTATATTCACTTTTTATTTTTTCAATTTCAAATTCTAAATTTTTTTCTTGAATTTGAGTTAAATCATTTGGGAAAAATGATGGTTCTTCTCTATGAGATAATTCACTTAATAAATCTTTCATATCATTTTTTTCTGCTTCTTTATCTTCTTTTAAATTATCATTTTCTTCTTCCATATTATTATTTTTTTCTTCCAAATTATTCTTTTTTTCTTCTAGATTTTCAATTTTATTTTCTTTTTCTTTTTTTAAAATTTTATTATCTTCAATATTCAAAGTATTTTTGTTATTATTATTAATATTATTTTCATCATTAATATTTTTACCATTATTATCATCATTATTAACAATATTATTTTGAATATTTTCATCAAAAGGACTTTTTTTAGTATCAGATTTAAAAACTTTTTTTTCAATTGGAGTTTGAGAAATTTTTTCCTCTTTTTTATCTTCTATTTTATTTTCTTCAGGAGGATGACTATTAATATCTTCATTTAATATACTTACATATCTGTTAACATTTTTTCTTTTGTTATTTTTATTTCCTTGTTTTTTTGATTCAATTTTTGGAGGAGGTAAATTTGGTTTTTCTTCTTCTTCAGGTTCTCCTTCAATTATCCATTTCTTTTTTACTGGATCATAACTATATTTTGGTTCATGTTTATTTAAATGAACTTCTGGAATGTTATCATCTTCTTTTTGAAAGAGTTTTTTTATATATTCCATCAATCAATTTTTTTAATAAGATATTTTTTATTTTAATTCTTTTATATTAGAATATTTATTTAATTTTATTTGTTTTTTTATATTTTTATATAAAAGTAAGTTTATATATATAACAAATAATATAATATTTATTTTACCAAAAATATATACCAAATTTATATTTTTATTTTCAACTTAATTAAAAACTAATTATATATTATTATTAAGTCATATCATTTTAATTCTTCCTTATAGAAAAAAGCATATATAATAAAATTTAATATTTTGGAAATTTATAGGAAAGAAATGTTTTATTGATATTTTATCAAATTGAAAATATCATTTCCGTTTTTCCAAGGATAAATAGAACAATTGACTATATTTTGATTCCTATTTTTTATTAAAATATTATATAATTTATGGTCAATTCTAGTATAAAGAATATCATTATTACTTAATCTTTTTGCTAAACATAAATCATTACTTCCATCACAAATAAAAATTATTTTTTTAAATTTTCCTTTTAAAGACTGATTATAAATATATGTCTTACATTGATTTTTATTACAATATTTACAATTATGTCCATAACCCACAGGAATTAATTTTAAAATTGAATCTTTATCTAAAATACTTTTATTACATATAATTTCATCAAAGCATTTTTCAATTCCATTCGCATGTAAAATTGCATGAATATTATATTCAGTTGAACCTGATAAGATAATATTATAAAATTTATTTTTATTTTCCCCTAAATAATTACATAAATATTTAAAATCAATTGTCAAAGGAATTGAGGAAACAAATTTATTAATATCATTTATTGAATATCCTTTTTGTTTCATTTGAATATAATTATCTTGCATAAATTGTAACCAATCATTTTCTTGATAAAAAGTATCAGGAAGGGATTCTGCAACTTCTGGTAAGAAATGTTGTAGTATTTCCCAATCGACATCTACATCTACTAAAGTGTTATCAAAGTCAATAATAATAAGCGTTTTATCCATTTATTTTGTGTTTTAATTGTTTTTTTTATTATGTTGTTTAAATTATTTTTAATTTAGAATATTTATATTGTTTTATTTGTTATATATTTTTTTCTTAATATTTTTATTTTGGTTAATAAAAATAAATTTTTGTTTTTATTTTTATTTTATTTACAATTAAAATTTGATTATTATTTATTTTTTCAAGGGGGATTGGGGATTGGGGATTGGGGATTGTTGATTGCGACCAATCGCCGATACCCAATTCGCAAAACCCCAGGCCCAATCCCCATCACCCATTACAAAAAAAAAAATATTATCAAAAAAAACAAATTTCCCCA
>JAEEGL015204364.1_pt1 | contig 14439 bp, 14 predicted proteins | sample 9134231 | NCBI WGS metagenome assembly JAEEGL01 (sample SAMN16246548, study PRJNA631951) | gut metagenome | biome: gut microbiome; feature: rumen; material: fiber-attached | host: Bos | place: Iran: Karaj | collected 2018-10
GACCGCTGCCTGCCAGGTGCCCCAGCCAAGAGGAGCGAAGATCCATGCGATCGCGTTGCCGATTCTGGCCAGTATGGACAGATGCAGTTCTTCTTCTGCCAGCATTCTGAAGCCTTCAGGCGTAAATCCGAAGAAAGAAGTGAACCAGACAACAATCGTTGAGAGCAAAATGATCGTGCCGGCTTTCTTGATAAAGGACCAGCCGCGCTCCCACATGGACCGTAGCACGTTCTTCAAGGTCGGCATGTGGTATGCCGGAAGTTCCATAACGAACGGGGCGGGCTCGCCTGCGAACATCTTCGTTTTTTTCAGCATGATGCCGGAAATAACGATCGCAGCCATACCGATGAAATAGGAACCGGTCGCGATCCACGGACTTCCGTTGAAGATGGCGCCAGCAATCATGGCTATGAAGGGCACTTTTGCGCCGCAGGGGATGAAGGTCGTCGTCATGATCGTCATTCGGCGGTCGCGTTCATTTTCAATCGTACGGGAGGCCATAATGCCGGGAATGCCGCAGCCCGTGCCGATGAGCATCGGGATAAAGGATTTGCCTGAAAGACCGAATTTCCGGAAGATACGGTCCAGTACGAACGCGATTCTGGCCATGTAGCCGCATGCCTCCAGGAAAGCGAGAAGCAGGAACAGAACGAGCATCTGCGGAACAAAGCCGAGGACAGCGCCGACGCCGGCGACGATGCCGTCCAGAATTACGCCGCGTACGACAGCGCCCGCGCCTTCTTCAGGGACGTTGAGCGCGTTCAGGAGTTTTTCCACGAGAACGGGAACACCTGGAACCCATACGCCGTAGCTGGCAGGATCAGGCTCCTCGCCATAGCGTTCAAGGACTTTGGCCGCATCATCGTATTCCGCAAGACTGGCTGTCAGGGTTTCTGTCGCGAGCGTTTCCTCGTCTTCCACTTCATATTCGAAACTGCCTTCCGGTGCGGCTCCGTGTTTCTCCACATAAGCATCATATCCGTCGACGATATGGGAAGCGTTGCCGTATTCTTCGGCGACTTCCTCATATGCCGCGGAACCGATGCCGAACAGATGCCATCCGTCTCCGAACAATCCGTCATTCGCCCAGTCTGTCGCGGGTGCGCCGACACCGACCATGGCGATCCAGTAGACGAGGAACATGATCGCCGCAAAGATCGGAAGACCGAGCCAGCGGTTGGTAACGATCTTGTCGATCTTATCTGAAGCGGTCAGGCTTCCGACATTTTTCTTTTTATAGCAGGATTTCAATATGGAAGCGATATACAGATACCGCTCGTTGGTGATGATCGCCTCCGCGTCGTCGTCCAGTTCTGCCTCCGCAGCCTGGATGTCCCTTTCAATATGAGACATCGTGGCACTGGGGATATTCAGTTTTTCAAGCACTTTGTCATCGCGCTCGAAAATCTTAACGGCGTACCAGCGCTGTTGCTCTTCCGGAAGATCGTGCAGGCACGCTTCTTCGATATGTGCTAGCGCATGCTCCACGCTGCCGGAGAAAGTGTGCATCGGCACGGTCTTTGTTCCCTTTGCCGCCTCGATAGCGGCTTCGGCCGCTTCCATGACGCCGGTTCCCTTCAGGGCGGATATCTCGACGATTCTGCATCCGAGCTGTCGGGACAGCTCGGCAGTATCGATTTTGTCTCCGTTTTTCCTGACTACGTCCATCATGTTGATGGCAATCACCACGGGGATGCCAAGCTCAGTCAGCTGCGTGGTCAGATAAAGGTTCCTTTCAAGGTTGGAACCGTCGACGATATCAAGAATCGCGTCGGGACGTTCCTCAATCAGGTAGTTCCTTGCCACCACTTCTTCGAGCGTGTAAGGGGAGAGGGAGTATATACCGGGAAGGTCGGTGACGGTAACGTCATCGTGCTTTTTCAGTTTGCCTTCCTTTTTTTCAACCGTGACTCCCGGCCAGTTGCCAACGAACTGATTGGAACCTGTGAGAGCGTTGAACAACGTGGTTTTTCCGCTGTTCGGATTGCCCGCAAGGGCTATTCTAATATTCAAAGGTAGCTCCTTTCTTTGACGGCTGGTTTCAGACAGCCGCTGTTCATTATTCCACTTCAACCATTTCTGCGTCGGCTTTCCGAAGGGAAAGCTCATACCCGCGGATCGTAATCTCGACGGGATCGCCCAGCGGCGCGACTTTTCGGACATAGATGTCGATTCCTTTTGTAATTCCCATGTCCATGATCCTGCGTTTGATTGCGCCTTCACCGTGAATCTTTACGACTTTGACGGTATCGCCGATGTGTACGTCTCTTAGAGTTCTCATTCACCAAATTCCTTTCCGCTGAATTATATTGAGCCGCAGCTGCGGCTTCACACCATGATCTTTCTTGCCATTTCCTCGTTGATCGCCACTCGGGTATCCTTCACGTTGACGATGATGTTTCCCGCCATGGAAGTGATGATCGTGACGGTTCCTCCGACGACAAAACCGAGATTTTCCAAATGCTTCTTTGTCTCGGGACTTCCCCCGACACGCTTGATAATGTTTTCTTCCCCGATATCCGCGAGGGCCAAGGGCATCATAGACGATTCTCCTTTGGTTAGAGATAACTAACCCATGATCATTAAAATTGGCTGGCAGTTAACAACTGCTAACCATCAACTGCATTATAGTTAGACATTACTAACTTGTCAAGAATAGTTATAGATTTTTCGTTGTAAAACAATCTGTTATCCGCAATGATGCGGTTTCCGGGGACATCCGCGGAATCGTTGCGGAAAAGAGAAAAGGAAACAACAGGGCAGGTTTAAAAAGGTATCCCGTGACGGGATACCGAACTGCCGTGACCAAAATCGCAATTTAATCGGGAACTATGATTTTAAAAGCGGCGTGCCGATTTACGATACGGGATTCCAGAAAAGCTCCTCCGCTTTCGCCATCCAGAGTCCAGGCGCTTTCGGAAGGGCTCCGGAATGTGACATCGCTGACTTTCCTGTAATAGATATGCTTGTCGTCCGTGGATTTTGTTGACAGGCAGGTCAGGATCTCGTTCCAATCCGTCAGCGTGACGGGATAGCGGATCAGGAGCATTTCGAAGTAACCGTCGTTCAGACGGACTTCGGCGCCGGGAAGAAGTTCATGCACGCCCGCAACGGATTCAGAGTTTGAGATCATGCCAAAAATGAAATCGTCCTCGATTCTTTCACCGTCTGTTTCAACGGTCATATGCACCGGTGAAATGTCCATGAGGGTGCGGACCCCCTCCATGATATAGGCGGCATGGCCGAATATGTTTTTTGCGACCTGATCGGTCGTATAGGGAATGGATGTGAAGGCGCCGAAAGCGGCGACATAAACGAACGGTCTTTCATTGAACAGACCGACATCGCTTTCCTGCTCCTTGCCGGCAAGCAAAATCTCGGAGAGCTTTCTGATATCTGCAGGAAGTTTGAGACTGTAGGCATAATCGTTCGTGCTTCCGGCGGGAATATATCCAATCGTTCTTCCGGTACCGCTTTCCAGAACGCCGGAAACGACCTCGTTCAGCGTTCCGTCTCCGCCGTAACAGATGACAGCATCATATTCTTCTGCCTTTTCCTTGGCGATGCGTTTTGCGTCTCCCGCGCTTTGGGTGATATAGACAGCGGGAACGATACCCGCGGCGGAAAGCCGGTTCACGACAACCGGAATGTGCCTCTGATACAATCCCAGCCCTGCTTTTGGATTCACGATAAGTAGCGGTCTGTTCACAAAGCCCCCTTGCAGAAGACGCTTATTTTACATGCTCATTATAATACGTGCGGGTCGGAAAGAAAAGGCACTCAGCGCGCGGCCGTTCCTTTCAAACGCATTGGACGCAAAAGCGCAAAAGAAACGGATCACGATTCGGAAACAGGCGCATGCAGATTCAGTTCGGTACGGTTCGGTACGTGTTTCAGGTAATAGATCAGAATGAGCGTGCTGCAGAGGACCCAGCCGGCAGGGTAGGCCAGCGTAACGACCGTCTGCGTGTTTCCGATCAGCCTGGTAAGCGTGAAAAGGTAGATCTGGCGGAAAACGACGAAGGACGTGAGCATGATCACCATCGGCGCGCGGGAATTACCGGCACCGCGCAGCGATCCCGCAAGGACCTGATTGATGCAGCAGCAGACAGTGAAAGGGGTAATGGTGTGCAGGATAAAGGTCCCAAGCCTTATGACTTCCTCCTTAGGATTAAAGAACCGGATCAGGTAAGGCGCGGTGAACAGAATGATGACGGAAAGAAACGCCGTTACGGAAGCGGAGATAATCAGCGCGGATCTGGTTCCTTCGCGCGCCCGCTTTGCGTCTCCGTTCACCAGATTCTGCCCGACAAAAGTCGTAGCGGCAAGCGCGACGGATTGCATCGGAAGGAACATCAGATTATCCACCTTCAAATACGCACCCCAGCCGGACATGAAATCCGCGCCGAACTGATTAATGTACCCCTGAACGAACACGTTGGAAAAAGCGGTGACCCCCATCTGGAAGGCAGCGGGGATTCCGACATTCAGCGTCTGGCGGAGGATTTCCCCATCGATCCTCAGCTCCTTCAGGACCAGTTTCACGCAGGTATCCGTTCGGAACAGAACAACGACCACAAGTACGGCGGAAACCAGTTCGGATATGACTGTCGCGTAGGCAACGCCCGCAACGCCCATTTGAAAGACAAGCACAAACACAAAATCGAGCGCGATATTTGTCAGGCAGCATGCTACGAGGAAATAAAACGGACGAAGCGAGTCACCAATCGCGCGCAGGATGGAAGATCCCATATTGTAGATCAGAAGCGCGGCCATACCGCTGAAATAGATGGTGAGATAGGTCTGCGATTCGGGAAAGACATTATCAGGCGTCCGCATGAACCGGAGCATGACAGGCGTCATCAGGATTCCCGCTATGGTAAAGACAACGCTCAGAAGGATCGTCATCAGTGCGGTCGTATGTACTGCGGATTTGACGCGGTCATATTTCTTTGCTCCGAAATACTGGGAGATTACGACGCTGGCACCGGATGAGAAGCCCATGAATACACCGATCAGAAGGTTTATGATCGGACTGACGGTTCCGACGGCGGAGAACGCTTCGTTGCTGACATAGTTCCCGACGACCCATGAATCGACAGTATTGTAAAGCTGCTGAAAAAGATTTCCTACGAGAAGCGGAACGGAGAAGATGATGAGGTGGCGGAGGATGTTGCCCCTCGTCATATCAACGCTGTCCCGGTTTTTAAAAGAAATCCTGTGCATGTTCCGCCCTGAGAAATCGTGTGTAGAAAAAGAATCCTTTGTTCCGCTTATTGCGGATCCCATCGAAAGATTGTCTTTTTATTCTGTCACTTTTTAACGGAGGAATCAATCTGAAAACCGTGATTCGCCCCTAAAAGAATGAAGAGAGGGGACCGCATTGAACGGGAGAAGACAGGAACGGACAACCGGCAATGCATACGATTCCATGAAGAATCCTAGCATCTGCATCCAGCATGAGACAGTATTTCGGCATTTGTGATATACTGAATAAAAAAAGGAGACCGGCATGAAGGAAGTATATGTTTTTTTGAAAAGGTGCGGAACGTATTATCTTGCGACTGACGATAACGGGCAGCCCCGTGTCCGTCCCTTCGGGACAGTCGATCTGTTCGACGGAGGCCTTTATATCCAGACGGGGAAAGTGAAAGATGTTGCCCGACAGATATTTGCAAACCCGAAAGTGGAGATCTGCGCTTTCAATGGAAGCGAATGGCTTCGCGTCCGCGCTGAAGCGAAGGAAGACGACCGCAGAGAGGCAAGGGTGCACATGCTGGACGCGTATCCGGATCTTAAGGCAATGTACAGCCCGGACGACGGCAATACCGTTGTATTCCGGCTGTGCAATGCGGAAGCGACGTTTTCCTCATTTACAGCCGCTCCACGCACTGTAACATTTTGAGCGCCATCCTTCAGACAAGAATTAACCGAGACAGAAAGGAAGAGACAGCATTATGACTTGGGACAGAAATAAATTCAGATGGACCATGCTGGCAATCGGTATTATCAGTGTGTTGCTTGGCGTTGCAATGATCATATGGCCTGAAGAGGCGCAGAAATACTTCGCGCTGGCTATCGGAATCGCGTTTCTTGCAGCCGGCATTCTGAATATCATTCTTTATTTCGCGAGAGCGGTGCCGACCGACGGTATGAGCTTCGCTTTTGCTTCCGGCGCGATTTGTACGCTGCTCGGAGTCGTGTTCATCGTGAATCAGACGGAGGCACTTGCATGGATGATCGCGATCGTCGGTTTCTTTATCATGGCAGGCTCGCTTCTTCATATTCAGCTTGCTATGAATATCCGCAGACTCGGCGGGGCGTATTACCGGTATCTGCTGTTCGCCGCTCTGTTTACGCTGGTGGTCGGCGGCGTGTTCCTGTTTGTTCCGTTCAAAGCGGGCAAGCTGCTGAATATCTTTGCGGGGATCGCCCTTGTGGTCGACGGATTGATCAGAATCTGGTTTGTGATCCAGATGATCATCGTGACCAGAAGAGCGGCAAACGGCAACCCGCAGGGGAACTCCTCGACGGTTGTCTTTTCGAGTTCTGCCCCGGCGGGAGGGGATTCTTCGCCGGATCAGCAGATCAATTCCTGACGGAATCTGTCATACTGTATCAGAAAGGATCCTCTTCCGGAGAGGATCCTTTTTTTTGTGCTTTCATGGATTGCGCGGGACTGGGAAATCCGATATAATATTACTTTCTTGAAGAAACGCAGCTAATCAAAGAAATTGTATAAGGAATTGAAGAATGAGTCAGAATTATGATGTGGTAATTGTCGGGGCAGGCCCCGGCGGCATTTTTTCGGCGTATGAGCTGTCCATCCTGAGACCGGATCTGAAGACCGTTGTGCTGGAAGCGGGAAGGCCGCTTGAGCAGAGACATTGTCCCATCAACGGGACAACAGTGCCGGGATGTGTTCACTGCCCCAGCTGTTCCATCATGAACGGGTTCGGAGGAGCTGGCGCATTTTCGGACGGTAAATACAATATTACAAATGAATTCGGCGGCACGCTCCACGAGCATATCGGGAAAGACAGAGCGCTTGAACTCATGCATTATGTCGATGAGATCAATATCAGGCATGGGGGCGGCTGCACAAAACTGTACAATGCCGCGGACAGCGGTCTCAGGACCACGTGCCTGCAGAACGGGCTGCATCTGCTGAATGCTTCCGTCAGGCATCTCGGTACGGATATCAATTACGACGTTCTTTCATCCGTTTACGATTATCTGAAAGAGAAAACGGAGTTTCATTTTCTGGAACCTGTCAGAGACATTACGGTTAGGGAAAACGGATACGAGGTGATAACGGATGCAGGGACATATTCCTGCAGGCAGTGCATTGTGTCCGTCGGAAGAAGCGGAAGTGCCTGGATGGGTGGCCTTTGTGAAAAGCTGAAGATTCCCACTCTGTCCAACAGGGTGGATATCGGTGCGAGGATCGAATTGCCCGCGGAGGTGTTCAGCCATATCACGGACAAGGTGTACGAGAGCAAGATCGTATATAAGACGCAGCAGTATCAGGATCTTGTCAGAACGTTCTGCATGAATCCGAGAGGCGCGGTCGTTGCCGAGAATACGAACGGAATCGTTACGGTAAATGGCCACAGCTATGAGGACGAGTCGAAGAAAACGGAGAATACCAACTTCGCACTGCTTGTATCCAAACACTTTACGGAACCGTTCCATGATTCTAACGGATACGGGGAAAGTATCGCACGTTTGTCCAACATGCTGGGAGGCGGCGTGATCGTACAGCGGTTCGGCGATTTGATCCGCGGTCAGAGGAGCACGGAAAAGCGTATTCAGAAAGGTTTTATCGTACCGACGCTGAAAGCGACTCCCGGCGATCTCAGCCTGGTCATGCCGAAGAGGATTCTGGACGGCATCATCGAGATGCTCTATGCTCTCGATAATATCGCGCCGGGAACCGCAAACGATGATACGCTTCTGTACGGCGTGGAAGTGAAGTTCTACAACATGGAAGTGCAGTTGGATGAAAATCTGGAGACGAAGTACAGGGGACTGTATGTGATCGGGGACGGAAGCGGCGTGACCCATTCGCTGTCACATGCCTCCGCCAGCGGCGTGTTTGTGGCTAGAAGGATCGCGGAAACGGTCTGAAGATACAGAATCAAAGGGAGAACGGGTAAAACCGTTCTCCCTTTCTTTACGGATAATTGTTCTGTTACAGCAGACATCTGCTCCAGACAGCGTTATGATCCGACAGTTCTTCTCCGGCAAACCTTTCAAGTGAGCATCCGGGCTTCGCAAACCCGCAGTCTTCCCGCTTTGTGGATACGGTGCGGCTTCCTCCGCAGCAGGCGCCCCGGAGCAGAATCCAGTCCAGGCGCAGCGGGAGATCTCCGCCTTGCGGCAGGGGCTTGCGCCGCGTCGGCAGCGGCGATTCGGGAACAGGTGTATATCCGGCCGACACTGCAGCGGGAAGGCATCCTTCTTTTTCGAAGACATCTTCGAGACAGCTGCGCTGAAGCAGAGAATCAGAAGCGATCCGCTGGATCTCCGCCTTATCACGCCCGTCGAACGTATTGGTATTCAGATCCCCGCCCAGAACCACAGGATGATTTGCTGAAAAGGAATCCGCTGCGTCCAGAACGGTCTGCAATTGATGCTTTCGCCCGATCCCGTTCGTCCGGTTCTCAAGATGGATCGTTCCCACCGTAACGGATTGGGTTCCGAGATCCAGATCCGCGAGGATGGCAAGTCTGCCTCCGATTCTGCGCTGCCGGTCAAAATACCAGTTGTATTCTTCCGGAAGACGGACAATCCGAGACCGCTTGATGGGAAAGCGGGAAAAGATAGCGTTTCCGTGATATCCTTTTTCATCGTTCCGATTGACAAGCTCTATGAATTCCAGACCGAAAACCGCATCCATACCGAGACGCTCCGCAAGAGCTTTCGTCGTGTTTACCTGACCGGAACGCGCACAGCCGTCATCCAGCTCGTTTGCGAGGATGACGTCGAACGGGCATGCCTCCGGACTCTGTTCGAGAAAATCTGCTATCTCGTTCAGATGGACACCGCGTTCCATGTTGAATACAAGAACGTTCAGAACTCCGCTGAAAGGGGGAACGGAAGTAACGCAGCACGTGAGTTCCGTTTCTTCAAACTGAGGGATCAGGGACATGACTTCCGTCTGGGAGGCATGCTCCAGAAGCGACCCGAGCCTTTGACGCTCGGAGTGAGGGATTGCAATCATAACAGGAATCCTTTCTAAATCCCGGCATATGGCCGTTTTCTGATACGATAGATCCGACGCAAGAGAACCGGAAAAGAAAGAATCACGAATGCTTGGAGGCAAGCCTGCGGAATTCTTTCGGAAGCATACCGGTCATATCCTTAAAAGCCTGCGTGAATTTGCTCTGGTTCCGGTATCCGACATCCGCTGCAATCCCGGCGATCGACATATCCGAATGAGCGAGCATTTCCTTAGCGGACGCGATTCTCCGCTCTTTCATATACCTTGCAATTGGCTTTCCGTAAACTGTTTTGAAAGTAGTTTTCAGCGTGGTCTGATTGATCAGAAACTGTTTTGACAGTTCTTCCGCGGTGTACCAGGAGCGGATATTTGCTAGCAGAAAATCGTGGACGCGCATGACGGTCTGGATGTTCGTATCATAATCCTGCGGGCTGACCTGTTTCTGCTCAGCGGGGCAGGAGACTTCCGCGATTTCCTCAATCATTTCATGCAGGATCTGCGTCCTGGGGGTATGGGCTGCCGTGTAGTAGACTTCCTTTCCTTCCCGCCTGCTGATGATATACCCGGAGGTTTTCAGAAGTTTGAGATGATGGGAGACGGCTGCGCTCGTGAGATTCACAAGCGCGGAAATGTTGATCACGCATTCCTCACAGTGACAGAGGAGCCAGAAGATCTGCACCCGTTTCGCGTCGCTGATGATTTTCAGAACATCCGCAATGGTCTCAAAAATTCCGCCTGACGGCATCCAGGTTTCCAGCTCTTTCGGCAGATTGCCGTGATCGTGCGGCAAAATGATCTTTTCCATGAAGTCACGCCTCCTCCTTCACTTATTATTATATCCTATTACGTCATTCCATGTTCAAAAATAATCCGTGCGTACATTTAAATTTACCAATCAGGAGGCATTTATCCCGATGTGTTGACGGTCGCTTAACTGTTAATTACAATCAGGACAAGATTTGATCGGAAGATTAAATGACTGTATCGGAAAGGCGGAAACTGATATGAAAAAAACGTATAAAATCGAAGTGGACTGCGCAAACTGCGCGAATCTGATGGAAGACGCCACAAAGAAGACTCCCGGAGTCAAAACCGCAGTCGTGAATTTCATGACGCAGAAAATGATCGTGGAATTTGAAGAAGGTCAGGATGCCGCTGCCGTGATGCAGGAAGTTTACCGCAACTGCAAGAAGGTCGAGGAAGACAGCGAGATCTATCTGTAATTGGCTTATCCGCAAGAGCGGACGGATTCGCAGGAAGCGGACGGGTTGATCATGAATAAAAAGCAGAAACAACTTTTAATACGATGCATAGCCGCTGCGGTCTTGATGATCGTGCTTCATTTCATTCCCGCCGAGGGTGTGCTGCGTTTTGCGCTTTATCTGATTCCGTACGGGATCATCGGGTACGATATCCTGAGAAAAGCGTGGAAGGGCATTCGGAACCGGCGCATGTTCGATGAAAACTTTCTGATGGCGGTCGCTACGATCGGCGCGCTGATTCTCGGGCTGATTGACAACGGCGACTATGTGGAAGCGGTTGCCGTCATGCTTTTTTATCAGGTTGGGGAGCTGTTCCAAAGCTACGCAGTCGGAAAGAGCCGCAGGAATATCAGCGCCTTGATGGACATTCGGCCGGATTATGCCAACATCGAAAGAGACGGCAGACTGGAACAGGTCGATCCGGATGAAGTCGAGATCGGGACGGAGATCATTGTCAGACCCGGGGAAAAGGTTCCTATCGACGGAATCGTAACGGAAGGCAGATCCACGCTCAACACAAGCGCTCTGACAGGAGAAAGCGTGCCGAGAGACATCGAGGCGGGCGCAGAGATCATCAGCGGCTGTGTCAACCTGACGGGCGTTCTGAAGATCCGCACCACAAAGGAATACGGGGAGTCCACTGTTTCCAAAGTGCTGGATCTAGTGGAGAATGCGAGCTCCCGCAAATCCAGATCGGAAGATTTCATTTCTAAATTCGCAAAGATCTATACGCCTGCTGTGTGCTACAGCGCGCTTGCGCTTGCGTTTGTTCCTCCCCTTATCGGACTGGTTCTTCCGAACGCGTCCCCGAACTGGACGCAGTGGATTTACCGTGCGCTCGCGTTTCTTGTGGCGAGCTGTCCCTGCGCGCTTGTGATCAGCATACCCCTCAGCTTTTTTGCAGGAATAGGCGGAGCGAGCAGAGAAGGCGTTCTTGTCAAGGGGTCCAATTACCTGGAAGCGCTGTCCAGAACCGGATATATGGTGTTTGACAAGACGGGAACCCTGACGCAGGGCGTGTTTGAGGTGACCGCAGTCCATCTGGCGGAAGGCGCTCCGGAAGAAAGCAGGGTGATGGAGCTTGCCGCGCATGCTGAGAGCGCGTCCCCGCATCCGATCAGCAAGAGCATCCGTGCCGCTTACGGAAAGGAACCAGACACCGGCCGCGTCACGGATATCAGAGAGATCAGCGGCGGCGGAGTGGTCGCATGTGTCGACGGGATCGAAGTAGCGGCCGGGAACGCAAAACTGATGAACGATCTTGGCATCGCATTTGAGAAAAAATGTGACGCGACTGGGACGATCGTCCATATTGCGATTGACCGGGTATACGCGGGACATATTCTGATCTCAGACAAAGTAAAAGCTTCTTCCGCTCAGGCGGTACGTTCTCTGAAATCATCCGGCGTAAAGGAAACCGTTATGCTGACTGGCGACAGCCTTTCGGTCGCTGAGACCGTGGCGAAGGAGGTCGGAATCGACCGGGTGTACGCGGAACTGCTTCCTGCGGACAAAGTCGAGAAGGTGGAGGAGCTTCTGAACGGAAAGCAGAAAAGCCTGAATCTGGCTTTCGTAGGAGACGGAATCAACGACGCACCGGTTCTCTCCAGAGCAGATATCGGAATCGCGATGGGAGCAATGGGATCGGACGCCGCGATCGAAGCGGCCGATATCGTTCTGATGGACGACGATCCGATGAAGATCGTGAAAGCAATCCGGATCTCTCGCAAGTGCCTCCGAATCGTGCGTGAGAACACCGTTTTCGCGATTGCGGTCAAGATTATCGCGCTGCTTCTCGTGGCGATGGGAGTCGCGAACATGTGGATCGCGGTGTTTGCCGACGTTGGCGTCATGATCATCGCCGTGCTGAACGCGATTCGAGCGCTGTTCGTTCGGAATCTGTAATCCGTTTTATGACGCTTGTTTCCGGATCCTGTGCGGGTCCGGTTTTTTTATGGATCGGATGAAAAATCCGGAACAGGGGCGACGGAATAACGAATAAATCCGCCGCGCTGTGAAAAACCCGTATTCCACAGATCTTTCAGCGGGAGCCATTTCGCTTTTCCGTACGTGACCGCCTTAACGAGAGTTGAGGGGACGTGCGCGTCATATCCCGTTATGAGGAACCAGTGCCAGACATAATCGCTGAATGCGCTGTTCCGGTGATTCAGGATCAGCGCGGGAACGGGATACCCCGAATCCAACTGCTCTTTTATAAAAGCATCGGCGGCGTCGGACGATTCCGCACCGTCAAAGGGAGACATGGACAGACGGGTCTCTCCGCGGTCCGAAAGATAACGGCCGTATCCTTCTATATAGATGTCCAGACGGTTGATTCCGGTCATTCTCGGCCAGAGGTATTGCTCCATTTTGTGCGCGAACTCGATATAGGATTCCTTCGTCAGATGTGCGGGATCATAAGGATAGACAGCGGAAAGATGGAACTGTCTCGCAAAATAGATACTGCTGTCGCATGCTGTAGCGGCACCGCAGCCGCCCATACGCATTTTGAAGGTTCTGAACCAGTCCTGATTGCCTCCGTAAGAATCGCCGATTTGGAAGTAGGGTAGTTCTATGACGTGTCCCCCGGGCAGATCCAGCCGATAGACGAGCAAGTCTCCCGCTTTTTTCAATCGGAAGCCGTGTCTGACCGCAATTCTGACAGATGCGGCCTGATTCGGATCGCATTCGATCACGAGAGCCTTCAGGTTCAGCTTTTTCGCGTAGGAGATAAGAACGTCGGTGAGTTCGCCGGCGAATCCCTGACGCCACAGACTCTTTTTCAGAACCCATCCGATCTCGTAACTGTCCTGATCGAACGGATGGAAAATCAGGTATCCGGCAAGTTCTCCCGAGTTTCTGATTTCGACAGCCCAGATCAGGGGATTCCTGCAAATGCCGTACCGGAAGAGAAACGACCGTGATTTTTCAGGGGCGAAAGGCGGCTCCAGATATTTCATGACTTCCGGGTCCGACAGAATCCCGCTCAGATCTTCCAGATCGCTCTCGAGGAACGGGCGGACGGTACAGCGAACGGTTTCAATCAGGGCTTGCGGCATTCGCGGCTTCCTCCCGTTCTTTACTTTCCGCACTTTGAATCGCGGTCAGAATACACAGGGACAGTCCTTTTGAGCAGGTTTCCCGATCGAGGATCCCGACGGGCGGAACGTGGATAAAACCGCGCAGGATGTTGTTTCTGCACCGGCGCATCAGAAGATAGAAAAGATCATTGCAGACATACGTACCGGCCGTGAAGGAGACGCTCGACGGGATACCGGACTGCCGGACCGATTCCGCCATTTCGCTGACCGGAAGAGAAGAAAAGATGCCGTCCGGCCCGGTTGGATCGATCCGCTCAAAGAAAGGCCGAGAACCGGCGTTATCCGCTATGCGAGCAAAGCGCAGATTAACGGCAATCATTTCCGGCGTGATCTCCTTTCTTCCGGCTGCGACGCCTGTGCATATGATGATGCCGGGATCGACGGATTCCGCTGTCTGCAGCATACGGCTTCCTGCCAGTCCGTACACGACGGGCAGCTGTTCTTTCAGTATTTTCCAGCCGGAGAGCTTGTCGGGGAGAAGCCGTACGGCTTCCCATGACGCATTGACTGATTCTCCGCCGAAGGGTTCGAAACCGGTGATATATACGGTTCGGGTCATGTTCGACGACCTTTCAGCTTATTTCGATTCGGGGAGGAGACCGGAAGGGAGCACGGGTCCGTTTCCGGATGATTCAGGATTTCTTCCGTCTTGAGGTCTTTTGCCTGGATTCCAGATTCTTATAGTAGATATAGCCGAGGCCTTTCATCACGAGACGGTTGTCGATGACGATGGAATGACGGCAGTGCGGGGCGACCAGCCTGCCCATGCTGCCTGTGGCGATGATCATTTCGGGGTTTCCGAGTTACTCCCGGAAGCGGTCGATAATTCCGTCCACGGCGCCTGCGGATC
>JAEEGL010485579.1_pt1 | contig 14438 bp, 15 predicted proteins | sample 9134231 | NCBI WGS metagenome assembly JAEEGL01 (sample SAMN16246548, study PRJNA631951) | gut metagenome | biome: gut microbiome; feature: rumen; material: fiber-attached | host: Bos | place: Iran: Karaj | collected 2018-10
TCTATGAAGTTTGCCATTGCGGCTACACCACCTGATGAAACGATACCGAAAATAACCATTACAACACCAAGTCCTAAGCCGATAAGTGAAGCTATATCCAAACTCTCACCACCTTGCAAATGATATTAGAAACTAGCCTCTAATGCGAAAATCCAGAATAATCTGTATAGAATTACTCGGTATACACTTTTGTGATTATTTTACTAGATTTGTACATTATTGTCTACTTTTCTTAGTAAAATGGTCGCATATTATTGTGTAATTTTTATGTCCAAACCACTAAATATTGATTATTCACAAATTTTTCAGATTTTTATAAAAAATTAAGAAAGAGAGGGCTATGCCCTCTCTTTCAAAAAATGTCTATAAATTATCTCTTAAGGTTGATTAATTCTTCAAGCATGGTATCTGAAACAGTGATAATACGTGAGTTGGCCTGGAATCCACGCTGCGTGGTAATCATGTCTGTAAACTCGCTTGAAAGGTCTACGTTAGCCATTTCAAGCTGTCCAGTATTCATTGAAGATCCATCAGCAGAAATATCAATACCGATACCATCGAACTCACCAGAGTTAAGTGTTGTATCGTAGCAGTTATCACCCATCTCCTCCAGACCAGAAGCATTTGCAAACTGTGCAGCTGCAATCTGTCCTAAAAGAACTGTATTACCATTACTGTAAGAACCGAAAATCTTACCATCATTCTGTACTGAAAGGCCGGTCATTGTACCAAGTTTCTTTCCTTCACCTCTCATTGAAGAACCATCTGGAATACCACGGTTTGCAACAACAGTTGATGTTCCCTTGTTATCATAATTCAAAAGGCTACCAAACTCGATTTCAATGTTTGACATAGCATTGTTAACAAGCTCACCAGTTCTAGGATCTGTATCACTTCTGTTAGGTCCAACAAGAGCTGTATTAAGCATTAACCTTGTTCCGCCGGCATTACCAGCTGAAATAATTGTACCCTCCTTAGTATCAAACTGAAGACCATAGTTAACAGTATTAAATGACATCGTTACCGAATTTGTGCTTGATTTTGTAGATAAATTTAGATTTGTATAATCTGGATCACCTACTAAATTTTGTAAATCATCAGCAGAAACGCCAAAAATATCAGTCAAAGTGAAGCCCTTATCTGCAACAGATTGAGGATTACCTTCAGCTGCACCATTTACAAGTCTGTCAAGAGTAACCGCTCCACCTACTGCAGCCTGATCCATAACATACTTATTTGCATTATTAGCAGGATCCGTAAAGACATATTTGCCTAAAGTATCGTCCCATGCAACATTTGATGATAAGGTATAGCTCTTAGCTGTTGTACCAGCTACACCAAAAACGTCCTCAAGCCTTCCACCCTGAGCTATATAATCCTTTAACAAATCATTATTATCCTGATCAAGGATACTTGTAAGCTCAATAGTGTATTTTCCAAGTGTTCCATCAGCCTTCTTAATAGAAAACTTTGCTGTGTAGGAATAACCTAAATTGTCGTACAGTGTAAATGTTCTTACATAACCGCCTGAGCTTTCAAACTGACTATCATTCTTATCGATAACACCTGCAAAATTAGCTGCTGTAGTAGCTTCAGGTGCAGAAGTAAGATTCTCAGTCTTCATTACTCTCAAAGGAGAAACTGTATCCTTGATAATATTTGATGGATCCTCAGGGTCTACCTGCCATCCCATTACCAAGTATCCAGTTGTAGTCATTGCAAGGTTACCATTTCCATCGATATAGAAAGAACCTGCTCTGGTAAATAAATTCTTAGAACCGTTGTTAACGATAAAGAAATTTGTAGTATTTGAATCTGTAAGTCTGATATCAAGTGCATCACCTGTAGACTGTGCAGCACCTGCAGATGTGATAGAAACTTTGGTTGCACCATTAGTAACACCAAGACCTATCTGCTTAGCGTTAGTACCACCACGTGTTGCTGTTGCACCTGATGCCTGCTGTGTAGTTTGATACATGATATCAGAGAAAGTTGTTGCAGAAGATTTAAACGCAACAGTGTTAACGTTAGCGATATTATTACCGATAACGTCCATCTTAGTCTGGTGTGTCTTAAGACCTGCTACACCAGAGAAAAGTGATCTCATCATAACTAATGACCTCCTCACGGGAGGTGCTGTCTGTCGCTTCTGTCAGTCAGCGACAATTAGCTTCCATAAGGTCCAGCTAAACTATAACAGCACCATCAATATTGGTAAAAATGTTCTCATCTGATTCAGTCTGGTCCATAGCTGTAACTACAGTCTGGTTTGGTACATTTACTATAAAAGCTAATGTATCAACTAGTACTAAAGAATCAGTAATCCCTTTTTCAGAAGCCTTCATGACTCCTTCTTCTAGCCTAAGGGATTGCTCCTCCGTGAGCTCTATATTTCTGTCATCAAGCCTTTGTGCAGCGTGCTTGGAAAATTTAAGTTCTGAAGCACTTTGAAGCTTCTGCTTAAATATATCCTCAAAACTTGCACCATTTAAATTGCCAAGTGGCCTGGACTCAGCTGCTGGATTGAGATAGGTTCCAGCTACCTTCTCGATGGAGGTAAAATTTGGATTAATATTTAAATTACTCATATATGCCTCCTAAACTAAACCTCTTTTGCATCATTTGTGTCAATCTTATCTGTAGCTTCTGTTTCCTCAGCCTTATTCTCTTTTGTCTCCTCAGTCTTATTATCTGCTTCTGAATCTTTGTTTATTAGCGTGTAGTACTGAGTGACTGTCTCTGCATACTTCTTCAAAAGCTTTTCATCCACGCAGCTCCTGTCATATTCATCCATCGCACTATAGATGCCAACCGCTTCTGTAATACTATCTCCAGCCTTTACTGTAACTGATTCCTTATCAGGAAGCTTCTTAATTGCGTCTGTAAGAAGATTTGCAAGATATTTAGCGTTGTAATAATCTGTGTCAACTACAGAAACCATCTTTGACATTTCATAAAGCTCTCCATCAATAGAAAGCATCATTCCCTTTTTATCATCCTTCTGAACAAAATCAACCTTTCCGGCTATCTCCTGTCCATTTACATTAAGTGCAACTACCTTTCCAACAATACTATTACTTTGGATAGTCTCCATGTTGTTCTGAAGTGACTGCATAGCTTCAACCTGTGTGAATGAAGCCAGCTGCGCAACATATTGACTATTATCACTTGGCTGCAATGGATCCTGATATTGCATTTCAGCTACAAGTAGCTGTAAAAACATATCCTTGTTGTATCCTGTATCACGCTTTTCCTCACTTTTTGAAGTAGTAACAGACTGATTGGCTTTAGTAGTATCCTGTGACGCCTGTGTCTTGGTGTATTCACCATTTTTAACAGCACCAACTAATAAATTATTATTAGCCATCAAAAACTCCTTTCCTTCAGATTAAGCCATAAAGTCTAATGTACCTCCATTATCCTTCATCATCTGGGCTATCAAAACATCCTCCTCTGACATTAATCCTGATAAATCATCGAGACTGTTAAGGTGTATTCGAGTACTTCTTCTGGCGGATTGTTCTGAATGTTGCTCCTGATTTCTTGAATCATCCCTTCCATTTTCATCAAGATTTCTTTCAAACTCGTGAGTTCCTACGGAAACCTCAATCGAAGTAACCTTTGTAGAGCTTTGATTCATTTCTGTTCTAAGAGCTGCCATCTGGCTTTCAAGAGCCGCTTTTACTGCATCATTTTCTGTAAAGATTTTTGCAGTAATTTCACTACCCCTCTGAGTAACCTCCAGGTAAATCTTTCCTAATCCTTCAGGATTAAGTGTCATTTCCATGGTGGTCGATTCTGAATCTGTCATTACCTTTGCCTGTTCAACTAACTGATTGACGATATCTTCAGACTTTACCATTTCCCCAGTTGGTAAAGTAACAGCTGAATTTTCAGGTACGTACTGTAATTGAACATTCTGCTGAGGTGGAAGAATTCCATCTTCTCTTACAATGCGAGATTCATTTTGTTTTACCTCTGGCATTTTAAAATTGCTCTGGGTATTTTCTTCCTTATTTTCATCTTCAGGCTGGTTATTCTGTTGCTTAGGCTGTTCTTCATCAACCTTTAAATCTTCAGCAGAGTCTATTACAGGTGTTGATTCTTCTATAACCGGTTCCTCATGCTTTTCTAAAGGCTTTACCTCTTCCTGTACAACCTGTACTGTAGGTTGTTGAGCCACTTCCTGAACAGGTATTTCTTCTTCCTCTGCCACTATTTCAGGTTGGGAAATTTCAGGAATTTCTACCTCTTCAATAGTCTGAACAACCTCATCGATTTGCATTTCTGTTTTATCGATTTGTGTAACCAGTTCCTTAAGTTGAACAAAGGAATTATTTGTTTCTTCAAATAGCTGGTTTGAAAGGTCTGTAGCTTTTTCTAAAATCTCAGCAAAATCATCACTTAACACAAGAGTAATAGATTCGGTCTCTCCTGTTAATTCTGATACAAGCTGTGCAAGGCTTTGTGGATTAAGAAGATCAATAAAGGTTAGCCCTAGGTTTTCCAGTGCCTTCTCGATGTCTTCTTCGGTCACATCGAGTTGGTCTTTGATTACTTCCTTGACTTCCTCTACTACCGTCTCAATTTTTTCTGCAACCTCTGTTTTTTCTGTCAGTGGCTGTTCTTCCTGTTTGGTAGTTCTAACACTTGTTGTAGAACTATCTACTGAAACCGGCTTCTTTTCACCCTGTTTCTGTGGAAGTGCAGAATTAATATCAGAGCCTACACTTGGGACTTTATCAGCAACGCCCTTCAATGTCTTTTCAAATAGGCCTGCATCTACATTATTTGTAGATTTATCAGATGTCAGTGATACATCAATCTGGCCAATCTGAACCAGCATGTTAGAAACATTGCTACTCGTCATGTAATCCCTCCTTTCACATATTCTGTTTTCAAGTTGCTATAAAACGTATCGTTAGGATTAAGGCTCCATCATTTTTGTAAGTATTGCTGCATTTTTCGCATCCATTGCTGAAAGAATACTAGAACGTGTACTAGCATCCATTGCCTGAAGAATCTCACAAACCAAATCGTAATCATCTGTCATCTCATCGAAAATTGACGCTGCATTTTTAGCTTTCATACTAGTGTAAGTCTTTACGTAATCTTCGATTTCCTTGTCGGTTTGTAGCTGCGAAATAACCTGTTTATAGATTGCTGCAGCGTTGTCCGGCTGGATGGATTCATAATACGTCTTATATTCATTTATATCGGGTGCATTTTCGGAAAAAACAACCTCCTCGTAAAATTTTTCTTTGATTTCTTCGAAAGCTGCTTCATTAGCTTTATACTCCGCAAGCTCTGCTGATGCAGCCTCTAATTCCTTTATATAATCACTGTTTTCGTTGCCAGCTGTCTTGAGCTGCTCAACTTCAGTTTCAAGTTCTTTTATACGCTCTATTGCCTTCTCCACAGTATCATACTGTGAATAAGGGTTATCCTCTACATCCTGCGGTAAGTATTCTTCAATACCTGGTAATATCTGGTTTACATAAGGTACATCCTTGAGCACAGGAAATAGTATTGATGAGCCAAAGCCACCAACATCCATCTTTACAAGAAATGCAAAAATAACAAGCCAAATAAGAAGAATGAGCAACACAACAAAAGCCATGATGATTCCACCACCAATTCCTAAGCGTTCCTCATCCTCTGGCAATACCTCACCATTCTTTTTGGCTTCCTTACGTCTTTCCTTTTCAGCTTTTTTAGCTTCTTTTTTTGCTTCTTTTTCGGCTTTTTTATCAGCCTTTTCATCACCTGTATTAGCAGCTGGTGCTGCTACTTCCTCAGGTACCTGTGCTTCATCTGCCATAACTTACTCATCCTCTTTTTCTGTGTTGAAATACGTGTAACTAACCAACTCATCCGTAATTTTACTTTCCTCACGGTCTAGCTCATCTAAAAATTCCTCAAAGGCATGTTCTCTCAGCTTTTCATGCATCTTTCTTTCCATCATAACTGCATTAAGCTTTTTTCGGGCATTTTCCATTGCCTTTTGCGCCTTTGAAACCTCAATCATTTGGTCTCGAAGTGCTACTTTCATGGAAGTGATTGCACTCTTACATGTTTTAATTGCTTTAATATCAATATTTCCAATAGATAACTCTTTAAGCTGTCTTTCGTAAGCAGCCTGCTTAATCATAAGCTGTCTTAATTTGTCCTGCTCCTGATTAAATCGGGCTGTTGCCATGCCAAAGTTTGCCTTCTCCTGCTCCTCGATTTTCTGCTTGAGTTCAAGAATATTTTGCATTCGATAAACAAACTTTGCCATTATCATCACCTCTATTCAGCGAAGATTGCAGTCATCATTTCAATTATCTCATCATAATCAAATTTGTCATGAGTAGCTTGCAGCAGGAACTCATTCACCGCATCTATCTTTTTGATAGCATAATCTATTGCTTTGTTAGAGCCATTTTTATATGCTCCAATGTTTATCAAATCCTCAGCCTCCTGATAGGTAGCTAGAACATTTTTTAGCTTTCCTGCTATAGCCTTATGCTCTGGTGTTGCCACTGCAGACATAACTCTGGATATGGACTGCAAAACATCAATGGCTGGATAATGATTCTTCTGTGCCAGCTTTCTATTAAGCACAATATGCCCATCTAAAATCGAACGTGCTGTATCAGTAATTGGTTCATTAAAATCGTCACCATCAACAAGGACTGTGTATAATCCTGTTATTGAGCCCACCGATGAATTTCCAGCCCTTTCAAGCAAGCGTGGCATTTCAGAATAAACTGATGGAGGATAACCTCTAGTTACTGGTGGTTCACCAGATGCAAGACCGATTTCTCGCTGTGCCATAGAAAATCGTGTCAAAGAATCCATCATAAGAAGTACATCTTTCCCCTGATCTCTGAAATACTCAGCAATAGCGGTGGCTGTAAGAGCCGCTTTCTTACGAATAAGAGCTGGCTTATCAGAGGTTGCACATACAACCACAGATCTGGCCATACCCTCAGGTCCTAAATCATTTTCAACGAATTCGCGAACTTCACGACCTCGTTCACCAATAAGCGCAATAACATTTATCTCAGCTTTTGTATTTCGCGCAAACATACCCATCAACGTAGATTTACCTACACCAGAACCTGCAAATATTCCAATTCATTGTCCCTTGCCAACAGTAATAAGTCCATCGACAGCCTTAACGCCAAGCGAAAGAGGCTCTTTGATAATTACTCTGGCCATAGGATCTGGTGGATCTGCCTCTGCCGGATATTCCACAAGATTCTCAAAATCAGAAAAGTCGTCTACATCAGATGGAACTCCAAGTCCATCTAAAAGATGTCCCAAAAGCTGGTCTCCAACGGCTACACCAAGAGGATGTCCGGTATTTTCAACCATACAGCCAACACCAATTCCTTCAACATTCTCGTAAGGCATCAAAAGCAGACGTTTGTCCTTGAATCCGACAACCTCTGCTTTAATACGCTGATCAGAGCCCTCCACGATTATTTCGCACAAATCGCGAAGCTTGGCCTCTGGTCCCACTGATTCAATTGTAAGTCCAACAACCTTTACAACTTTGCCAAGAGATTTAAAGTAATCCTTCTCTGTCAGCTGCATCAATAATCCCTGGTCCACTTTGCCTCCTAGCTTAGGGCTCTAATTTCCCTGATAAGATTATCTAACTCTGTATCAATGCTACAATCAAAAATACCACCGTCTGTCTCAATAATACACTGACTATCATTCAAAAGTGGATCCGCTATAATATCTAGTCCCACTTCAGCTCCAACTTTCCCTTGAATTTCTTCCTTTTTTCCTTTTATAAATTCTGCGTTTGCATCGCTGACCTTTATTTGCATCTGTCCCGTGCGTTCAATTTTCATAATGCAATGATCTAACAGGTGATATAAAACATCCTTTTTTCCAGAAAGCTCAGCATCAAAAACATGTTCAAAGACTGGGAGACACATCTCCACAATCTCACGTTCCATCTCTATCTGCTTCTGCATGTACTCATTTTCAATACGCTGAATTTCCGCCTGCATATTACTCTGTGATTCCTGAAGTTCACGGGCAGCTCTTTGAGTACCTTCGTTGTAGCCCTCCTTCTCGCCATCCTGACGTGCAAGATTACGCATAGCATCAGCATTAAGCTGAGCAGCATTTAAAATCTCCTCAGCCTGTGCGTTTGCATCATCAATAATTCGTTGAGCCTCCTCATGGGCTTCAGCCAGAATTTCTTCCTTAGCAGGACCATAATCAACAGTTTCTTCCTCTTCATCCTGCATAATGGTATCAGCTATACCTAAGAATTCATCTGTATCCATGCCCTCAGGGATTTCCGCTCCAGATTCGCGCATAGCTTCTAAGCGACGCTCACGCTCTTCGTCCAGTAGCTTTTGCTTATATGCCTTTTCCTGCTTAAGAATGAGTTCCCTTGCCAAAGCATTAGAATCAATGACAAGTTCGCCTGTTTCACCTGTTTCTTCGTCTGGCTCATTTGGAGCAACCAAAAAACCATAGATGACATTGTTACTAGACAATGAGCTCATCTCCGCCTCCTCTTGAAATTACAATCTCTGCAGAATCCTCAAGCTTTCTGATAATACCAACTATCTTCTGCTGAGCTTCTTCAACATCCTTCATACGAACAGGACCCATGAATTCCATGTCTTCCTTGATCATAGCTGCAAGACGAGAAGAAAGGTTCTTAAAGATTGCAGATTGAACCTCATCATTAGCTCCCTTAAGGGCAACGCCAAGATCTGAGTTATCAACGTCTCTAAGCACACGCTGAATAGCTCTGTCGTCCAGAAGAAGAATATCCTCGAATACGAACATCTTCTTTCTGATTTCCTCAGCAAGCTCTGGCTCTTCGATTTCAAGAGACTCCATGATACGTTTCTCAGTACCACGATCAACTGTATTAAGGATATTAACTACCGCATCTACGCCGCCGGCGATAGTGTAATCCTGATTAATAAGAGATGAAAGCTTTCTTTCAAGAACTCTCTCAACCTCTTTGATTACCTCTGGGCTGGTTCTATCCATTAACGCAATACGTCTGGCAACATCAGCCTGTTTTTCTGGAGGTAAGGCGCCGATAATCAACGATGCCTGTCCAGCAGACAAATAAGACAGAATCATAGCGATTGTCTGTGGATGTTCCTCCTGTATAAAGTTCAGCACCTGAGAAGGCTCTGTTTTTCGAATAAATTCGAATGGACGAACCTGTAATGATGCTGTCAGCTTTGTAATTACATCCTGAGCACGGTCATCACCAAGAGCCTTCTCAAGAAGTTCCTTAGCATAACCGATACCACCTTCGGCAATGTATTGCTGAGCAAGACATACCTGATAGAATTCTTCAATTACCTCTTCCTTGAGCGCAGGAGAAATACTTCTCGTATTTGCAATCTCCAGTGTAAGTTCCTCGATTTCCTCTTCCTTGAGATGCTTAAATATCTGAGCTGATTTCTCTGGTCCTAGGGCGATTAAAAGTATAGCGGCTTTTTGAACGCCATTCATGTCTTCAGTTGCCATAACCTTATCCCCAATCCTCGTTTAACCAATTTCTCAGAAGCTGAGCAACAGCCTCTGGTTTCTCATCCACAAACTTTTCAATAAGTATGCGTGCTTCAGATTTCTCTGTGTACCCAATATCTTCAAGCTCCTCCTCCTCTTCCTGAGCAGTTGAAGCAATAAGATCATCAATAGTAAGCTCCTGTTCCACAGGCTCCTCTTCTTCAGTCTTAAGGCTTCTAAATACAACAAAGCCAAGCATTGCAAAGATAAGAGCTGCAAGTACAATCTGAATGATATCTGTCACTGAGATTGGTGGTCCTTCAGAATACTGGAACATTGGGATCTCATAAGCCACAACCTTTACATTGGCAGATGGAAAACCAGTAGTTCTGGCAACAACCTCTATGATGTCATCAGAAACTTCCTGTTGAACAGGATTTGAATTCGCTTTTACGAATTCGTCAAAGGTCTGTCCTGCTTCTTCTAAGGTTCCATCCTTTTCCATCTTATCTTCATTGTAAATTGCAAATTTCTTGCAGGTTACAGAAATTGAAGAATCCTCTAAGCTCTGTTTACCTATCTCATCCTTATGAGTTGTAATCCTTTCATCTGGGAGATAATCCTTCTCAAAATCCTCTGTAGATGCCTGAGTCTGGTTTTCATCTTCTATTACATAGGTGGTATCATCATCATTAGAATCAGTTCCTGGTACGCCACCGCTACCACCAACAGAACTAGAGCTGGAGCCCTTTTCCCAATCAAGATAGCCCTCTGTACGTCCTTCATCTACTGAATAATCGTAGTTTACATAGCTATTTTCATCAAAGCTCATTGACAGGTTGACACCAACAGAAACAGCGTCATAAAGATTCGTTCCCTCAAGAACGGTCTGAACACGTTTCACAATTTCTTCTCGAGCTTTATCTCTCGCATCCTGATTAGCTGAAGCGGAAGCTCCTGCTGTTCCAGCTTTTGCATTTGGATACAATAGATTTCCTTCTGTATCCATGATTGTGATGTTATCGGTTGTTTCATTAGCTAGGTTCGTAGCTAAATGCCTTGCCATACCTTCTATAGTTTCTTCTGTTATAGGTGAATTTAGAGTAAGAATTACCGAAGACCATCCCGGCTGATTTTGGGCGATAAGAGTACCATCATCCTCTGGTATATTAAGAGTAACTCTTGCCTTATCAACCATCTCAAAGGCCTCAAGATCAGAAGCAAACTGCTCCTCTAAAACCTTTTTGTATTTTTTTTGCTTGTCCGCTTCGGTAGCTGAAAAACCACCCTCGAAAACGTCATCTAAAGAGTATTTTGATGTAGGAATTTCATTAGAGCCAAGAAGAACATTGGCACGACCTTCATCCTTCTCATCAATGAAGAATGTAAATCCATCCGGAGATGTCTCGTAACCAATCTTTTCTCCTTCAAGAAGTTCTTTAACGGCAACAGCCTGCTTACCATCCTCGCATGCTACCAGCTGAATCATTGTAGGCCTTGTAATTACAAAAGCCAAAATAGCAAAAGACACAATAACAACAGCAGTAATTGAAATGATCAATATCTGCTGTCGTTTTGTAAACTTTCTCCACCACTCTAAAAGTCTGTTTAAAATAGCCTGAATTTGTTCTGGCATAGACTCTCTCCCCTACAACACATTAAAAAATACCATTCTCCGAAATTACCATAATAATCTCTCGGTGCTAAAGCACCTATTCTTCCAAGGAAAAAGTGCCATTTGTAATTTGCCTACGGCAAATGGGCACTTCTTGAGCATACTTTTTTATAACAGGCAAGCTGTTAAAAAAAGCATGCTATACTTGCATCTGCATTATCTGCTGATAAGCATCAAGAATTCTATCTCTTACTGCTACAGTGTACTGCAGTGCAGTATTTGCCTTCTTTTCTGCAATCATTAAATCGTGTGTGTTATCAGATTCTCCTAGCTGCAACGCAATCTGCTCACGATTTACATTCTTTTGTAGGGCATTAGTCTCCTCTAATAACCCCATAGCCGAATCAAGCATGCTCTGGAAACCTGTTGTAGCATCTACCTTTGGAGTTCTTACGTCTTTTACAGGAGTTCCACCGTATAAACTCTGAAGTGAAGAAATATCCATAGCTGTCCCCCGTCATATTCTACAATCATTTATCGTTGACCAATCTGAATACCATATCCAGCCATAGATTTTATGGCATTGAATGCTGTTACGTTAGCCTCATAAGAACGGCTTGCATCAATAAGATTTGTCATTTCAGTAACTGTATTAACATTAGGGTATCTAACATATCCGTTCTCGTCTGCATCAGGATGAGATGGATCATATTCCATAATAAAATCTGTTTCTGTGTCCTCAGAAACCTTGCTGACCTTTACACCGTTGCCGTAATAATGTAATTGTTTATCCTTTAATATGTTTCTAAAGTTTGGTATGCCGGAATGATAATTCTTTTCCTTAAAGGTAACAATCTTTCTTCTGTATGGACCACCATTTTCAGTTCTTGTCGTACTTACATTTGCAATATTCTCAGCAATAATATCCATACGAAAACGCTGAGCTGTCATTCCTGTAGCGCAGATATCAAAAGGTTGAAATAATCCCATAAGCACCTCCTAATAGAACTCACTATTTGCTACAAACAATTGAAAATCTTTCGAATTCGTTTGATATGCTTGTGGTGTACGCTTGATAACGAAGTGTTTCTGAGGCAAGCTCAACATTCTCTGTATCCGGATCAACGTTATTTCGATCCAATCTGTAAGAGAATGTCTCGTAATCAATGTACTCAAAGCCGTCAACATGATTGCCATTATCATCAAGCTTGTTGACAGCTCTGTCCAGAGTCCTTTCATGGGTTCCCAACAATTCCTTTTTCAAGACACTTGCAAATTCAATATCTTTTCTCTTATAACCAGGAGTATCTTCATTGGCTAAATTATTCAGTATGAGTGTCTGTCTGCGCCAGCTGGCATCAGCAGCACAATCAAGAGCATTTACGTAAGAAAAAGCATCTGACATAATCATAGCAACACACCTCCTAGATTACTTTTAACTAAATTATAAAAGAAGTTATCTGAAAAACAAAGCATTTTTACTATATATTGTGTAAAATCGCCATTTTTTAACAATTTGTACACAAAAAGGACTTAAGTATTTCTTAAGTCCTTTTACTACATCAATCCATTTATATAAAACTAATGAATTATTTATTCTTCTTAATTTCCTCAAGCTCATCAAATACAACATCGTTAAGGACCTTAATATATGTGCCCTTCATACCTGATGAACGAGACTCGATAACACCTGCTGACTCAAACTTACGAAGAGCATTAACGATAACAGATCTTGTTATACCTACTCTATCGGCAATTTTCGATACAACCAACACCCCTTCATTACCATCCAATTCCTCAAAGATGTAAATGATTGCTTCAAGCTCTGAGTATGAAAGTGTTGAAATAGCACTCTTAACAACCTGGAGCTTACGATTCTCTTCTGCAGATTCCTCGTTAACTGAACGCATCATCTCAAGACCAACTACTGTTGTACCGTACTCTGTAAGGATGATATCGTCAATATCGTACTGCTTGTCAAATCTGTAAACGAAAAGTGTTCCAAGACGCTCGCCAGCAATATCAATAGGTGCGATAATTGCAGAATACATATCAATATCAGCCTTTTCAAAGCCAAGAGTTTTAAGATTTACATTTTCTTTAGTTGAAAGAATAGAAAGTAATCTCTCATTTAATAGTGGATCGATAAATCCACCAACCTCATCAACGATAAGCTCACCGATTTCTGTTGTGTTTGGAAGGTGCGAAAGACCAAGAACCTTTCCCTTCTTAGAAATAACAAGTACAGAAGAATCAAGGATTTCTGTCAATACTGAACAAATATCATTAAAGACAACCTTTGATGAATTATTGTTGTGAAGAAGCTTTCCAATCTTTCTAGTCTTGTCTAATAACTGTACACTCATTTAAATATATTCCTCCTAAATAAAACAAAATGCAAACCTTTCATAGCACCTGTTTCCCCTGACTTCTGAAGTCAATTCTGAATTGTTCCAATTATAGCACTGATTCAGTTAAATTTCAATTAATTTCAGAATATTTTAACTATTCACATATTAATTTTGACTCTGGACAAATCTGCACTCGTCATTACCACAAACAAGCTTATTGCCCTTCTCAACCATGTATGTGCCACACTTTGGACATTTAACAGTTGTAGGCTTTGACCAGCTAATGAAATCACACTCTGGGTGATTAGCGCAGCCAAAGAACTTTCTGCCTTTTTGAGATTTTCTAATTACAACATCTCCACCACACTTTGGACAAGGAACTCCTATTTTCTCCAAGAATGGTTTTGTATTACGACACTCAGGGAATCCTGGACATGCCAAGAACTTTCCATGAGGTCCAAACTTGATTACCATGTTTCTTCCGCATTCCTCACAGATAACATCAGTAACCTCATCATGAATTTCAATCTTTGCAAGCTCTTCCTCGGCAATTTTAACTGCCTTTTCCAAATCTGGATAGAAGTTTCTAACAACAGACTTCCATTCAACTGTGCCCTCTTCAACGCCGTCCAAAAGAAGTTCTAAATTTGCAGTGAACTTATCATCAACAATAATTGGGAAAGAATCAACCATAATTGAGTTAACTACTTCACCAAGCTCGGTAACAAAAAGGTTCTTAGCTTCCTTTGTAATATAATGTCTCTTTAAAAGAGTTGTAATTGTAGGCGAATATGTACTAGGTCTACCAATTCCAAGCTCCTCTAAAGTCTTAACCAATGATGCCTCAGTAAAATGTGGCGATGGCTGGGTAAAATGCTGCTTCTCCTCAAAGCTGTCGAAGGAAAGCTTTGTTTCCTCTGTAAGCTTTGCAAGTGGATGAGTCTTTGAATCTTCCTCATCATCCGCAGCTGTATAAATCA
>JAEEGL015324072.1_pt1 | contig 14438 bp, 10 predicted proteins | sample 9134231 | NCBI WGS metagenome assembly JAEEGL01 (sample SAMN16246548, study PRJNA631951) | gut metagenome | biome: gut microbiome; feature: rumen; material: fiber-attached | host: Bos | place: Iran: Karaj | collected 2018-10
CGACGGCGATGACGAGCAGGCCGAAGAGGAGGTGGAGGAACACCTTCTTCGCGCCGCGCACCCGCACGAACCTGCCCCCGTGCGCGTCGTGGAGATGGCCGTTGACGCGCTCGACGCCCGACCTGGCGCGGTAGCGCGCCTTGTCCGCGGGGACGATTTCGGACTCGCCGCTCGGCCTCGGTGGCCGAGAGTTTCGCCGCGTCGCCGCCCCTGCGCTGCCGCGCAGCGAATGACGAGCGCCAGCGGCGCAATGACGTAGCGCGGCGAGGCCGCGCAATGATGGGCGCGCCTTGCGGCGCGAATGAAGGGGCGGTGGCTTGCGCCGCTCCGGCCGACGTATGTCGTCCTTGCGTTCGGCGTGAACGACGCGGGCGGCCGTTTGTTTCGTTCATAAAAGGTGCGGGAACATGCCGGAATTCGCTCATAAAAGGTGCGTCGACATGTGGAAATTCGCTCATGAAAAGTGCAAAAGAACTTGCGTTTCCCTTCGGAATCTGATAGCATGGTGTAGTGCAGGGGATTTCTCTTCATGGACTACCTAAGGCGAAAAATAGACTCTTTTCTACTTGAATGGAAAGCTCGGAACCATCTTCCGCTTCTTGTCAAAGGCGCGCGGCAGGTCGGCAAGACGGAGTCGATCATCCACTTCGGCAAGGGGAACTATTCCTCGCTGGTCTATGTCAACTTCGTGGAGAAGCCGAAATTCAAGGCCATCGTTTCAGGCGGCTACGACGCGGAGAGCATCGTCCGCGAGATGACGAACCTTGACGCATCGTTCAGGTTCGTGCCAAACGACACGCTGATCGTCTTTGACGAAATCCAGGAGTTCCCGGACATAGCGACCTCGCTGAAGTTCTTCAAGATCGACGGGCGCTTTGACGTTATCGTGTCTGGTTCGCTGCTCGGCGTCCACTACCGGAAGATAGCCTCGCTTGCGGTCGGCTACCAGGAGGATTTCGAGATGCGGTCCATGGATTTCGAGGAGTTCCTCTGGGCGCGGGGACGCGGCGACGATTTCACAGACATGGTTTCCGGTCGCATGAAGTCGCTGGCGCCGTTCACGGACGCGGAGGCGCTCGCCTGCCGCGAGCATTTCCGCGAATACTGCATCCTGGGCGGAATGCCCGGAGTGGTGTCGCTCTTCGCCGAACAGGGCAACTACCAGGGGACGCTTGAACGCCAGCGATGGATCCTGGCCTACTACCGCGCGGACATCAGGAAATACTGCGAGGGCCTGAACCAGGCGCGGGTCGTCGAGGCATACGACGCCGTTCCCGCCATACTCGGCCGGGAGAACAGGAAGTTCCAGTATGCCGCCATAAGGCATGGCGCCAAGGCGAGGGACTACGCCGGATGCATCCAGTGGCTGGAAGACGCGGGACTCGTCTCGCGTGCGTTTCTTCTGGGTTTCCCGGAACTGCCAATCAAGGGGAACCTCGACACTTCGACCTTCAAGGCCTATTTGCCGGACACGGGCCTGCTGCTTGCGTCGCTTGACGAGGAGACCGTCGAGGACTTCAAGGCGAACCGCAACATCCACACCTACAAGGGCGGCATTGCCGAGAACATGGTCGCCGAGGCGATTTTAAAGGCCGGAAAACCGCTTTGCTACTACAAGAGGGAGAACGCCACGCTTGAAATGGACTTCTTTTTGAGGACGGCGAGGCATCTGGTTCCCGTTGAGGTCAAGGCGACGGGGGGCCGCTCCAAGACGCTCTCCACCCTTATCAAGGGCGAGCATTACCCCGACATCGCATTTGGCGTAAAGCTTACGGGCGGCAACATCGGCTTTGAGAACGACATCTACACCTTCCCCCATTTCTGCGCGTTCCTCGTCCCGCAGTTCCTCAGCGAACTGGAACGCCATTGAAGCCGTAAAAAAGCACAGGCAACAGAAGACCGCGTCCCGGGGACTTGCGCAATGGAGCATTCGAACGCGAGAAAGATTGCAGAGGCCATCCGGCGCGAGATGGCGGAGGGGCGGCGCCTGAGTCGAGGTAGGCGATCAAGGCGTCGGCAATGGCGTCGGTGTCGCGGACGGGGTCATGCAGAATGAAGTCGATCGGGTCGGGGTGCACCAGCCTGTTCCCCTTGAGCGCCAGGGTGATGACGAGGACGTCCCGAAAAACAGTTGACAAACTTCCAATAATAACTTACAATTCATATCGTGTTTTGTGGCGCCGAACCCCAAAAACAAGGTTTGGGCTTTATGCAAAGAAAACGATTCCCGCTTGAGCGAAAGCCGCTCTTCGACAAGTCGCCGCGCGAATGGACGCGCAAGCCATCGGCCATCGCCAGGCGGAAGCGCCTGATTGCCATGAAGGCCGTCTTCGACAACCTCCGTTTCAGCATGCCATGAAAACCATGAAATTCGCGACATTCGACCGCATCATCTCGCCCGAAGTCGGCGCCCGCATCGCCGGCTACGGGATTGACCAGTTCTCCGTCTGCAAGGCCGACGACCTCCACGCCGTCGGCCTCCTTGCCGACGACGGGGCCCGCCGCGTCCTGATCGTGGCCTTCGACCTCCTCGGCCTCGACCGGAGCTACATCCGCCAGCTGCGCCGGAAGTGCGCCGACATCCTCGGCATCCCGGTCGCGTGCGTGATGTTCTCCTGCACCCACACCCACAGCGGCCCCGAGTCCCGCACGCTTGGCAGGCTCGTCGAAAAGCTCAACACGGCCTTTCTCGAGAAGCTCGACGCCACCGTCTGCGACGCCGTTTCGAACATCGGCGAGCTGCGCGACTGCAAGGTGGCCTTCTACTCGATCCAGGTCGACGAGAACCGCAACCGCCGCTACGTGACCGCCGACAACCGCGCCTCGTTCCTGCCCCACCGCAAGGAGATGACCCGCCTTTGCGACGGCATCGCCGACAAGGAGCTGGGCTGCCTCTACCTCCTCGACCCGAAGACCTCCGAACCGCTCTTCGTGGTCGGCAACTACGCCGCCCACCCGCTCGCCGGCCACGCGCCCGGCATCGGCGGCCTCCGCATCTCGGCCGACTTCCCCGGCGCCTTCCGCGACTACATCAAGTCCGAGACCGGCGCCGACGCGATGTTCGTCAGCGGCGCGGCCGGCGACCTTGTGCCGAAGGAAGACGAGCTGGGCATGGACGCCGTCCGCCGCATGGGCGTAAACCTCGCCAAGGCCGCGATCATGGGTCTCATCGACGCGCAGCGAAACCCCGCCCGCTTCATCATGAAGGACCCGCCCGTCGGCGGCCTCAGCAAGACGATGACATCACGCAAGCGCAACAAGTGCAAGGGCCATCTTACAGCCGAGCATGACGCCGGGGACACGGTTGACATGGAACTCCAGGCCGTCGCCATCGGCGACGTCTGCTTCGTCGGCGTCCCGGGCGAGCTCTGCAACGAGTACGGCCTTGAGATCAAGTGGCACAGCCCCTTCCGCAAGGCCTTCGTCGCCTACTGCTCGACGGCCTACCTCTGGTACATCTGCCAGACCAACCTCGTCGTCGCCGGCGGCTACGAGGGCGATTGCCAGATTTTCACGACGCGCGACGCGGTCCGCTTCCTCCAGACCGCCACCGACGCGATGTTCGACCTCCGCGACAGCCTCTTCCCCGAAGATGCCGCGAAGGACGAGCCCTTCCCCGACTTCGTCATCCGCCCGCTGGTCGACATCCCGAAGAACCGGTGAGCGCGCTTAGCGGCGCAATTCCGCGTGCCTGTCCTCTTCCACGAGCAAGGCGCGAAGACGCGCCAGGTGCGCGGAGGTAAAGCCCAACGACGCCAGAAAGCCGCGGCACTGGACGCAGAGGCTGTCGCCGGGACGCCCGAACGGACGCAGCTCGGCGAGGAAGTCCTGGAAGAGATCGAGGCTCGTGCTCCGCTCGCCCCAGATGGAAAGGGATGTCAGCTCGTAGTCAAGCAAAAGGTCGGAATCAGCCACACCGAGGGCGGCGTTCATCACAATGCGCACCAGCCGTGCCGTCTTCTGCGACGACATGCCAGCGGTAGGTTGCGCCAAGCCGGAGGTTCGTCACGCCGCAAACCGTTCCAGTGACGATGCGGCGGATGCAATCCGAGGGGGCGCCGTCACGGACGAGTTCGACCGTGTAGCGGATGTCCGGTGGCCCTTCCCAGCGCAGGGAAATCTCCTTGGCGAGACTCCGTTCCTTTCCCTGCCGCTCAAGGGCCAGGTAGTCCACGGGGCCGGCGCCCGACTGCGGTGCGTCGAGCCGTCTGAGCCAGCGCGTTAGCGCGGGCGTGGCAAGGTCCACGGCCTCCCCGTCGGCGGGTGAAAGAAGACGAAGTCGTGGAGGCACTCCCGCGCGACGCCCCACGACCACCCCATTATTCTCGCTGGATTCCAAATCCATCCTTGTTCTCCTTTGCGATGTGGCATACTATATCCAAAGTCATACGCGCTGGCAACATTTCCCCGCGCCTCCCGTAGCGGCGATATGGTATCATAGTAACAGGCATCAACGCCCTTCCACGCTCATCAACGCTCTTCAACGATGGCAGAAAACATACTTGAAACCGTCCTCGTCTCCTCCCTGGACAAAGTCTTCTATTTGCGGCAGCTTGAGACGCCCCCGTTCCGACGGGTGGCGGCGGCACGCGGCGAGACCGCGGCCTTCCAGATCGCCGTGCGCGTCGCGCCAGCTCTCGACGCGCCTGCGTTCGCGCATGTCAGGCTTGTGGCGCCACCCGCGCCTGAAGGCTGCGAAATCACGGTGCGCGCCGTCGGCCACGTCGCCTGCACGCGCCCGGCCAACGACGACGACCCCTTCATCCTGACCGCCGGGCCCGGCCTTTTCCCGGACCCGCTTCTGCCGCGCTCCGAAATCTGGATGCGCCCCGGCTACTGGCAGTCCTTCTGGATCGACTTTCGTCCCGGCGAGAGTGCTGCCGCCGGCGTCCATACGCTCGCATTCCGGCTTGTCTGCAAAAATGAAGGCGTCGTCACGGAGCAGACCGTCGAAGTCGATGCCGAGGTCCTCGGCTACGCCCTCCCGCCGCAACGCCTCAAGTGCATCCTGTGGTTCTACGCCGACTGCCTGCAACGTTACTATGTCGTCGAGGCCTGGAGCGAGCGCCACTGGGAGATTATCGGCCACTACTTCCGCGACCGCGCCGCGCATGGCGTCAACTGCCTCCTCACGCCGCTGTGGTCCGTTCCCCTCGACACCGCCGTCGGCGGCGAGAGGCCGACATGCCAGTTGCTGCGCATCGTGCGCGAGGGCGGTGCCTACCGCTTCGACTTCTCGCGACTCGACCGCTGGATCGCCCTTGCGCGCGACTGCGGCATAGACACCTTCGAGATGTCCCACGCCTACACGCAGTGGGGCGCGGCCCACGCGCCGAAGCTGGTCGCGGAGGTCGACGGGGTCGAGCGCCGGATCTTCGGCTGGGAGACCGACGCGCACGGCGAGGAGTACCGGGACTTCCTGCGCCAGCTCATGGCCGCGCTCCTGCCCTTCCTGAGCAGCCGCGGCGTGACGCCCGCCAACTGCTACTTCCACATTTCGGACGAGCCCTCCGCGTCCAACATCGAAAGCTACGCCAAGGCCGTCGGCTTTCTGCGCCCCCTCCTCGGGGACTATCCGGTCATCGACGCGCTCTCGCACATCGAGTTCTTCCGGCGCGGCCTTGCCGACAGGCCGATCCCCGTGACGAACGCCCTTGTCAAATTCATGGGCGAAGCCGTGGCGGAGCGCTGGGTTTACTACTGCGGCAACTGGGCCGATGGCGTGCCCAACCGACAGCTGGGCATGCCGTCGTGGCGCAACCGCGTTCTCGGCGTTCTGATGTACTGGCTCGGGATGGACGGCTTCCTCAACTGGGGGTACAACTTCTGGTTCTCGCGCGAGTCGCTCGACCTGGACCTCGACCCGTGGCACGACACCTGCGCCGGCGGCGACTTCTGCGGGGGCGGCTCCTATGTCGTCTACCCCGGCCCCGACGGCCGGCCCGTCTCGTCCATCCACTACGAAGTCTTCGCGGAGGCCCTTCAGGATGTTCGCGCCCTTGACCTGCTGGAGCGCCTTTCCGGACGCGAACGCGCGCTGGACACCATCCGCTCGACGCTGCCCGAGGGCTTCGGAGATTTGTCGATGACCCACTACCCGCATGAGCGCGAATGGGTCTGGAAAGTGCGCGAGGCCGTCGACGCGGCCATCGCCGCGGCATTGTGATTTGCCCGCCATGAACTCCAGCGCAAAGAACCTCTCATCCGCAAAGAGCCTCTCATCCGCAAAGAACCTTTCGTCCGCAAAGAACCTTTCGTCCGCAAAGACCGTCGATCTCCGTTGCGAGTTCGTCGTCAACCCAATCGGCATCGGCGAGACACGGCCGCGCCTCTCCTGGCGCATGGAGGATGAGCGCGACGCGGCCCGCCAGACCGCCTACCGGCTTGTCGCCGCCACGACTCCGAAGAAGCTCGACACGCATCCCGACCTCTGGGACACGGGCTTCGTCAAGGGCGGACAATGTCTTGACGTCATCTACTCCGGAAAGCCGCTCAAGTCGCGCTCGCGCGTCTTTTGGAAGGTCCGCATCGCCGACGCCGACGGGGCGGAGACCGACTGGAGCGAGCCCGCGTCGTTCGAGCTCGGACTCCTCGGCGAGAAGGACTGGACGGCCGGATGGATTGGCCGCAAGACCGAGAACGACGGCTACTTCCAGCCCTCGCCGTTCCTCCGCAAGGCCTTCCGCCTCGCCTCCGAACCCGTTTCCGCGCGACTCTACGCGACCGCGCTCGGCCTCTTCGAGATGCGCGTCAACGGCGCGAAGGTAGGCGGCGATTTCCTCACCCCCGGCTGGACGCTCTACTTCAAGCGCGTGCAGTCGTTCACGTACGATGTGACGCCGCTGCTCCGCAAGGGGCCGAACGTGCTGGGCGGCATTCTCGGCACGGGCTGGTACACCGGGGCGATAACCCGCGACCGCTCTCAGGGCGGCAAGCAGCTCGCCTTGCGCGCCCAGCTCGAGGTCCTCTGCGCCGACGGCTCTAGGGTCGTCGTCGCAACCGACACGTCCTGGAAAACCTCCTTCGGGCCGATCCTGTCCTCCGACATCTACCACGGCGAGCACTATGATGCCACGCGCGAAAGGATCGGTTGGGACTCGCCCGGCTTCCGCGCCGCAGGCTGGACGAAGGCGCTTGAAGTGGCGCCGCCGCATATCTCCGTCGATCCCGCCCGCTCGCTGCCGATACGCGCCCAGCAGGAACTCGCCCCCGGCGCCTGCGCCGAGCCACGCCCGGGCGAGTTCATCTACGACTTCGGCCAGAACATGGCCGGCCTGATGCGCGTCACGCTCCAGGCTCCGCGCGGGACGCGCGTCCGCCTGCGCTTCGGCGAGATGCTCAACCCTGACGGCACCCTCTACACCGAGAATCTCCGCTCCGCGAAGGTCACGGACACCTATGTCTGCCGCGGCGGCGGCTCCCCCGAGACCTACCTGCCGCGCTTTACCTTCCACGGCTTCCGCTACGCGGAAATCACCGGACTCGACAAGGCCCCGGCCAAGGAGGATGTCGCCGCTGTCGTGCTGCACTCGGAAATGGAGCAGACCGGCTGGTTCACCTGCTCGAACCCCCTGGTCAACCAGCTCCAGTCCAATATCTCCTGGGGACAGCGCGGCAACTACCTCGACGTGCCGACCGACTGCCCGCAGCGCGACGAGCGCCTCGGATGGACCGGCGACGCACAGGTCTTCATACGCACCGCGGCCTTCAACCGCAACGTCGCCGGTTTCTTCACCAAGTGGTGCCTCGACCTCGAGGACTCCCAGTCGCCGGGCGGCGCCTTTCCCTCCTTCGCCCCGAATGTCTGCGCCAGGGCGGACGAGCAGGTTTCAGAGGAGGACTTCGTCGGCGGCGAGTCGGCCTGGGCCGACGCCGGTGTCGTCTGCCCCTGGAACGAGTACCTCTGCTACGGCGACAGGCGTCTCCTCGAGCGCCGCTACGCCGGCATGCTGAAATGGATAGACTGGCAGGAGGAGAGGAGCGTTGACGGCATTCTCGACCACGCCCGCTACGGCGACTGGCTCGCCCTCGACGTCTGGTCGCTCTCGCCCCGCTACGACCGCCAGCTCACCCCGCGCCCGCTTATCTCCACCGCCTGCTTTGCGCGCACGACGGCCATCGTCCGCAACGCGGCGAAGGTCTTGGGGCGCGAGGACGACGTCCGCCGTCTCTCCCACCTCCTCGCCCGCGTCAAGGCGGCCTTCAACCGCGAGTTCGTCACGCCGGCCGGCCGTCTTGTCTCCGAGACCCAGACGGCCTACCTGCTCGCCCTCGCCTACGACCTCCTGCCCGACGACCTGCGCGACAAGGCGATGGCGCACCTCGTCCGCAAGTTCGCCGAGCACAAGGACCATCTCTCGACGGGCTTCGTCGGCACGCCGCTCATCGGACCAGTTCTTTCACGCTTCGGACGCACAGACCTGGCCTACAAGGTCCTTCTTCAGAAGACCTATCCCGGCTGGCTCTTCTCCGTCCTGCAGGGGGCCACGACGATGTGGGAACGCTGGAACAGCTACACGATCGAGGCCGGCTTCGGCGACGCCTCGATGAACTCCTTCAACCACTACGGCTACGGCGCCATCGGCGAATGGCTCTACGCGACCGTCGCCGGCATCGAGCTCGACGAGGACGATCCGGCCTTCCATCATGTCGTGATAAAGCCCTGCCCGCCCCCGGAAATCAGCCTCTCGGCTCCGCCGGAGGACACCGTGACATGGGCCGAGGGCCGTCTCATGACGCGCTACGGCCTCGTCATTTCGCGCTGGGAGGCGACGCCGGAAGGTCGTTTGGTTTTCAGCTTCACCGTACCGCCCAACACGACCGCGACGATCCGCCTGCCAGGACGCAAACCCTATGACGTTCCGGCCGGCTCCTACACTGTTCGTTGAAGAGGGGATGTGCAATGTGCCAATATTGCCAGTATTGCCAAAAGCCAATGGCTTCTAGCCCATCCCGCCTGGCACCGCAAAGCGTGGCGCCTACAGCTCGTCGAGCTCAAGGCCGCCGAGTGTGTCCTCGGTCTTGTTGAAGACGTCGTTTGAGTCCGAGAGCGAGGTCTTGTTCCGGATGGCCTTGCTCATGATGCCGGCGAGGTTCTTGAGCATCTTCATCTCGTCCTTGCCCTCGATGCGGTCGCAGAGGTCGGCGGCGTCGGCGTAGGCGGTCATCGCGCGCTGGTAGTCCTTGTTCTTGCGGGCGAGCGCGGCGATGCGCTTGTGGATGGTCTTCTTGTCGGTGGTGGCGTTGCCCATGCCCGTCTCGTAGTAGAGGATTGCGCGCTTCCAGTCGCCGATTTCGTCGAGGATGCCGGCGACGAGGACGTAGAGGTCGCCCTTCTCGCGACCGGTCACGCCCTTCGCGACCGGCCCCTCGAGGAGTTCGCGGCCTATCTCGGCCGCGCCCTTGGCGTTGCCGGACTTGTATTCGGCGAGGACGAGGCGCGCCTTCGCGCGGAAGATCTCATCGTGCGGGAGTATCTGCCGTTTGCCGACGAGGGTGGAGGCGTCCTCGATGATCTCGCGCGCCTTCGCCACGCGCTCAGGCGTCGGGTGCCATTCGAAGCCATTCACGGCGATCAGGGCGACGCCTTTCCGTAGTTTCGCCAGGTGCACGTCGGAGATCGGGAGGTCTGGTATCTTCTCCGCGCGTTCCAGCGCCTGGACTGCACCGTCGACATTGCGGTACTTGACGGCGTTCGCCGCGGCCCGCAGGAGAAGTCCGTACTGTTTGTGCGGGTCGCCTTCGAGGTTGTCGGCGGCCTCCAAGTACGCCTCGTAGGCGAGATCGCAGAAGTTGCGCCGGGCCCAGGTTGCGCCGATGAAGGAGAGCATTCTGGCGCGGAGCGGCCCCCTGGCCTTGAACTCGGGAAGCGCACGCATGGTTTCCGCCGCCTCGCCCAGAATGTCGCAGCCGGGCGGCGCCCGCCAGTCGTAGTCGACCCGGAAGGCCTTGAGCATGGCGTCGCCGGCGGCGAGTTTCGTTTCCGGGGAGACGCCGTCGGCCTTGATCAGCTGGTCGATCGCGATGCGGGCCGCTGCGTCGCGCCGGTATGTCGCGAGGAGTTCCACCTTGCGGAGAATGCACTTACCCTTGTCGGCGGGCGAAAAACCGCCGGACGCGAGTTTCGTGTCGATTGCCTTGACGGCGTTGGTCGCACCCTCCGTGGCTGCGATTCTCTCGACTTGGTAGAGGAAGTCGTCGGCGGTCTCGGCGGCCGCCGGCATTGCGGCCGCGACCATGAGAATGACCGTTGCAAGTGCGAGCTTGTTCGTGGGCTTATTCATAGAGTTTCTCCGTGTCGACGTCCGTGAGGGCCTCGCGCAGGGCGAGGATGTGTCCGACGGCCTCGACGCGCATGTCGTCGAGTTCGACGGTTTCGGGGTCGATCATCTCGGCCCATGCGTAGGCGCTGCGCCCGAGGAGCTTGAGGTCGCGTTTGCCGGAGCGCATGGCGGCGCGGGCGAGCCGGCGGAGGAGCGTCAGGTACCGGATGTCGTCGAAGGCCTCGCGCACGGCCTCCCAGCCGACGGTGTCGACGACGCCGTCGAAGGTCGGGTAGACGATGCAGAAGTTGCCGTAACGGCTGCCCCTGATAAAGTTGTTCCAGGGGTTGAAGGCCTCGTACCAGCAGTAGTTGGCGAAGCCGTCGAAGTTGGACATGTAGAGGCGGATGCCCATGCTGCGGCGCCAGAGCTCGGGGTTCTCCGGCCCGAAGAAGGGCGCGGCGTAGGTGCTGACCTTGCAGCCGGCTTCGTGCCAGCTGCGGTTGGCGGTGCGTCCGATATGGGCGGGGATGTTGTTGAAGTCGGCCATGAAGCCGCACCACTCCGCGATGGCCATCGAGATGTAGGCCCGGTGGCCGTAGTGCTGGAGCGTGGCAAAGAAGGGCATCTCGCGACGGACGGTCCCGGGGCCCGCCTCGTCGACGCCGTAGCAGTAGAGCAAGGTGTCCTCGCCCTGGCGCTCGCGCAGTATCTTCGTCGTCCGGGCGACCCTGTTGGAGAAGTCCGTCATGCACTTGTGGAAGAGGGCCTCGTTCGCCTCGACGGAGATGTCGAAGTTGTACTGCTCCTTGTTCAGGTTCATGCCGAAGCACCAGGTGCTGTCGCAGCCCGAGAGGTCGCCCTTCATGACTTTCGTTTCCAGGCCGGCCTGGCGCATGAGGTCAATCTGGATGTCGGAGAGGTCGTTGCAGTCGTCTCCGCCGTAGGTGATTGTGAAAGGATCAAAGACATTGTGCTCGGCGAGGTTTTTGAACTCGGCCAGGAGCTTGCGGCATGCGTTGGAGAGGCTGTTCGCCTCGCCGACGCCGTACTGCGAGAGCTTGCCGAGCTTGTCGGTGAGGCTGATGTGGTGGTAGACGGAGCCGAAGTAGGTCTCGTCGATGTTGTAGCGCGGCGACGCCTTTGGAAGCTTGAACGGGTAGACGCGGAGCGTTACGGGGAGAGACCCGGCGGGCTTGCCGTCGAGGGTGAGGGCGAGGTTGCCGGAGTAGTCGCCGGGGGTGGCGTCCGCCGGAATGCGCGCAGTGATCCAGAGTTGGAAGAGGTCGCCGGCGACGACGGGCATCGGCTGGAAGGTCTTGGCGTCGCGCACCGGCTCGACGTCGGTCTTGAGGTGCTCCATGTTCTCGGGCGTGCCGCTGACGCTTATGTCGACGTAGCGGTCGCCGTCGGGGTCGGAGATGCGGAGGTAGTTCCGATGCCTCTCGCGGTCCACGCGCAGAAGGGCGTCGTCGTGGAGGAGGCATTCGCCGGTGAGGACGGGGAACTCCTTGCCCCCGCCGAAGTAGGAGTTCCAGCCCGAGGCGTGGGAGTGCCAGAATTTAACGGTGCGCACATCGAGGACCGAGGCCGGGAGCTTTGCGCCGCCCGGGCCGGCGAGGGCGGAGGGTTCGGCGAAGAGCTTTCCGCTTTCAAAGGGGAAGGCCATGAAACTGGCGCCCTCGATTTCGCCAAGGGTCGCGCGGATCGCGAGGCCGTTGCAGGCCTCGCCGTCCTCCGGCATGCGGAAGGGCAGCCGCTTGAGCCAGTGGTACGGATAGATTGCGATCGGCAGGAGCGGGGCGTCGACGAGCGATTGCGCCTTGACGCCGGTGGAGAGGCGTGCGAGCTCCGGAAGCATCCAGCGCAACTTCTGGAGGTCCATCCAGTCGCGGACGCTTCCGGCGTCTCCGAAAGACGCGGCTCTGGCGGCCATGGCCCCGCACCACTTTTTGAACGCCGGCGTCACGCCGGGCGTCGCGCCGGCCTTCTCGAAGGCGTCGGCCGTCTCCTTGCGGGCGGCCTGCGGGACGTTCATGGCGAGGATTTCGGACGTCTCCGGGGCGACGTTCCAGACGCGCAGATCGGCGAGGGCGCCGCGGAAGCCCTTGGCGAAGGGCTGCGCGAAGAACTTGGCGACGGGGGCCGGCTCGTCGGCGCCTATCGGGACGTCGCGCTGCGGGAAGCCGTCGAGCCAGACGGTGAAGGAGTCGTTCGAGATCGAGTAGCGGAAGGCCACGTGATGCCACACGCCGGTCGCGTCCGAGGTGTTGCCCTCCATGCGCGCCCAGAGCGCGTAGGTGCCGAAGTCGTTCTCCTTGGTCGGAAGGTTGAAGCCGAAGGGCGCCTCGCTCCAGCGTGTCTCGGCCTTGGTCGAGAATCCGAAGGCGATTGGTCCGTCGGCGAGGGCGTCGGCGCGGAACCAGAGGCTGGCGGCCATCTCGTCGCCGTCCAGTTTCCGCTCGACCTGGCGGGCGTCGACGCGCGGCGAGGCCGTGCCGTCGAACTGGACGTAGGGCATTCCGGTTGGACCGCCTGGAAGGACCTTCGCCCCGTCCTCCATGTGGATGAGGAAATCGCGTCGCGCGGAGGAGGCGACGCCGTCTTCGACCTGCGTGAAGTCCACGGCGACGAAGGGCGCCGCGCCGGCGGAGAGCGCCGCGGCGGCGAAGGGAATGAGAGTGGAAAAGAGTCGTTTCATGTCGTCGTCCCCCTAGAATGCGATGTCGTCGAGTTCGATGCCGGTCTCGACCGGCGCCACGGCATCGAGTCCGTCGGCGTCGGGTGCCTTTGCGGACGCCTTGGACGTGACCTTCTTTTTGGCCTGAGCGGAGGCGTCCGACGGCGCGGGCATGGGCTTGCCGGCGAACCGCTGCAGAAGGTAGTCTCGCCGAAGACCTTCCAGCTCGTGGGCGAGGAAGAGCAGCCGGTCGAGCTTGGAGAAGATCTCGACCTGGAACGACTTCTGCATGGTGAGGACCTTGGGCTTCTGCGGGCCGTCGCGGAGGTTGAAGTAGAGCGCGTCGAGCATGTTGTTGTTGGCCGAGATGACCGGCTGCGCGCAGGTGACGTAGAAGAGCTCGTCGCTTTCGGGGTTCTTCGGCTCGAAGGTGGGCTTTCCGGCGTCGAAGTAGCCGATGTGTCGTTCGGTGCGGTGGGTCGTCCAGCGCGTGTCAAAGTAGGTGGAGCGTTCCTTTGCGGCGGGGCCGAGCGACTTCGACATGAAGGCGGCCTCGCGCAGCTCGTCGGCGAACTTGTCACCCGGGCGTCCCCAGCTCAGCAGGACGGGGTCGTCGAGCGCCCCCCATGTTGCCGCCGCGCCGTTTGCGTCGGCATAGTCGGCGACGAGGCGCCACGAGACGGGGTACTTGCCCTCTTCGAAGGGAAGGTGGCCAAGGAACGACGTCCAGGAAAACGAGAAGATGACGCACCATCCGTTGGGCAGCGGGAAGAACTCCGCCTGAGGCTTGGGCTGGCGCGAGGCGAAACCGTTGTATTCGGGGACGAGCGACTGGACGCGCGAGCGGGGGGCGCGGGCTGCGTCCTCCTCTACGCCCGTCGGTTCGCCGCGGGGCTTGGCCTTGGGCGGGGGCGTCTTCGGGTTCATGTCGTACGTGAAGATGAGCGGCGCATGGGCGCCGTCCACGTTCTTCGGGGCGTCCCGGAGCTGGAAAGTCAGCATGCCGCCGACGTCGCCCGGGTTCCTGGGGCTGGCGACGCCCTCGCCGATGCGGAACACGGCGATGCTGAAGCCCTCGTTCGAGAAGAGGGCCGTTCCCTTCAGGGCCGGGTCGCCGGCGAAGGGCTGCGCCTGCTTCTCGTCGAGCTTGGAGAGCGCCGCGGCGATGGCCTCGGGCTTCTCGCCGAGCAGGCTCTTGACGGTGCCGCGCCGGACAGCGAAGATGTTGGCCGCGCGTGCGGAGGGGGCGAGCAGGAGCGCGGCTGCGAAGGCGAGCGCGGCGCGGGTGGTGGTCGGGAGCGTCATCTTACTTCACCGCCTTTCTGAGGATGGTGGACAGACGGTCTATCCAGGCAAGGGCGTCGAGGCGCACCGTGTCCGGCTCATCGGTCTTCGGTCGGATCCATTCGACCCATGAGAGGGCCTTGCGCCCCTCGATGCCGATCTTGTTGTCGACATGGGCGAGGTAGCGGGCCTCGATGGCGAGGCGCGTAACG
>JAEEGL010270882.1_pt1 | contig 14437 bp, 9 predicted proteins | sample 9134231 | NCBI WGS metagenome assembly JAEEGL01 (sample SAMN16246548, study PRJNA631951) | gut metagenome | biome: gut microbiome; feature: rumen; material: fiber-attached | host: Bos | place: Iran: Karaj | collected 2018-10
GAGCCGAAGACGACGTCCGCCTTGCCCGCGAGGATCGGCGCGAGCACCTGCGGGTATTCGGCCGGGTCGTACTCGAGGTCGGCGTCCTGGACGATCGTCGCGTCGCCCGTCGCCGCCGCGAACCCCGTCCGCAGCGCCGCGCCCTTCCCGCGGTTCTGTTCGTGATATAGCCGGACGATCTCGTTGTCCGCATCGCCCTCGATCGCCTCCATCGCCGCGCGCGAGCCGTCCGTCGACCCGTCGTCCACGAGGACGATCTGCTTCCGGATCGGCACCGCCTTCACGGCCTCGACAATCCTCGCCAGCGTTCGCTCCTCGTTGTACACGGGAACGACCACCGACAGCGTGAAATCTTTCGGAACATCGTTCATGGCGCGGATTCTAACACACTCGGAAAACCGGGGCAACGCCCCATTGTCGTCAATCAATGGCGGCCGGCTCCTTGATTTCCTTCCAGGATCCGGCTTCGAACCGATACGAATCGCGGAAGGAATAGTCGCCCGTCGAGAGAAGTCGGTCAAGGAATTCGTTCTCGACGAAGAAGGAACGCGTCTCTTCTTCCGTTCCATTCTTCCTGATCCGACCGCATCGCCAGTTTTCGACGAACGATTCCGTTTCAAGCATTCCCTTGAGAACCTTGGACATGAATGGCATTGGTTCAAAGGGCATGAGATCGACGTCCAGTTCGCGGAATAGTTCCGGTGCGAAGGCAGCATGATTTTTCATGCCGAATCGAGGTCCGGGATAGTGAGCTATTGTGGTGTCGTTAAGCCCCATCAAGTCTACGATTCTGCCGGAATAAGTCCGTGATATTCCACCGGCGGTAATGACGCCAAGAACGGGTTTCTTCGAAAGTCCGTTGAATATTTGGGAAAGAACGGATCCGTTATACCGTCCTGTTTTAGCAATCAGAAACTCTTGGCAGATCGGAGAGAACATCGGCCACGCCGGATTATTACCCCATTTCCTTCCGCTGGAAAGGAAAGCAAAAAGGATGAATGCGAACAGGGTTACGATTCGCGCCCAGTCGACACCCAACGTCTTCGGCCATTTTCCGGCGGCGATTGGCGCGAAGGTCGAAACGAGCAGGACGCAGAGCAACGGCCAGACTGGTTGGAAGAATCTGGCATAGCCGAAATGGTCGCCCCCAGCAAAGACCGGAGGAAGAAGAAGAACGAGACACCACGCCCACGGCAATTCGGTTCGGGAAATGCCCATACGACCGTCCCCCTCCCCCTCAAGGAATGGACGCAAGACCATTCTCGACACCACGACAACAAGGCAGACTGCCGCCAAATACGTGAACGAATTGCTCCTCACATAGTCCAGAAGATATTGCGTTCCTTCCTGGACATTGTAGACGAAGGACGGCGACACTTTCGCGTAGAACGTGTTTGGAAAAGGATACCCGAAATACAGGAGGCGGAAGAGAGTGAGCACCGCAAGGGAAACAAGAAAGGCGATTCCCCAGACAAGCTCGTTCCAAATCGACATGTCGCGGAAACGCCGGAAGATCATTGCCAGCGCAAGCCCGCACGGGACAACGAGCATGGCCTCCGGTCGAGACCAGGGAGCGAGGGCGAAGGGAATCGTGAAGGCGGTTCGTTCAAGAACGGACCCGGTAGTATTGTCCGTTTCCCGAACAATTGCCAGCGTCATCCAGGAAACTAGGAATCCCCAGAGAACGGAGTCCATCAGAGTGATGGTCATCCAAGAAACATATCCCGCGGATGAGAGGACCACAATGACATAGACGAAGAAGGCCACGGACGAACGGCCACGTTCCGGAAGGATTCTGGACAGAATGCGGAGCCAAATCCATTGAGAGGCCAGAAGCAACGTGACGGAGACGGCGAGAACGCCGGGCTCGTTCAGGCGGATCTTGAAGACCAGCGAACAAAGAAGCAGCCAGAGCATGCTGGTCGTTCCCTCGCAATGCACTCCGTTCCCGGCATAGGTGATGCCTCGGCCATTGCACAGGTTCTCGGCGTATCCGAAAAAGATATCCGCGTCGTCAACGCCGAGAAGGAATCCATTCTTTAGAAGGGCGACAGGCACAAGGAACGAAATTATAACGAGCAGGAGAATGAACGAAGAAATCGTTTCCCCTGGTTTCACGGACAGAAGATGACACAAGTTGTTTGCAGACGGTCCGTCGGGTGGTAACGTTGTTGTATTCGCAGGATTGGCGCTCGAATCTTCGCTAAGGTTTTGCGAATGAACAAGGAAGAGGAAAAAAGCGAATAGCCACCAAATCGAATAGGAAAAAACTTCAGGAATCGACAACAAAGTGTTGAATCCGACATTGAAATTACAGCGAACCCAGGAAAGGGGATTTGCCAGTGCAATGACAAGAAGAATTGATATGGTCCGGATGCGGCGGGAGAAGCATCTGGAATTGGCCCATGTTTCTAGAAGGAAGAGAATGGGGAAAAAACAAAAGAGCCAATCTTGATGCCAGAGCGGATATCCGGCGCAGACGCAGAAAAAAGTCGGTTGCAGGAAAACGAACCAATCCCGCTCCTTGCGCCATTTCCACGTCGCCCAGACACAGAATGCCAGACAAGTTGCCAATCCGAGGAAAAGTGCCGCCCTCGGAAAGAGCCACCTGTTGGCAAAGTCATATATATGGGGAGGAAAAAACGAGGTTTCAAAATAGTCGTACAATCGAAAGCGAGGAATTTCCAGAATAAGAGCGATCGGCGACTTTCCGCAAAGAACCGCAGGTGGAACCGAAGCGGCAAGACATGTCGCGACAGCAACGCCGAATGTCCTGAACTGACGACGAAAGAGGATTGGAATTGCGAACCAGATGCCTTGCTGAGGCTTAACCATCAAGAACGCCCAGGCCAGACCGGCGAGAGTCTGCCATCCCTTGTTGAGGAAAACAACGAGGCTGACAGCTCCAGCGCAGAACAGAATCGACCAATTCCCGTATCGGAACGAATATTCCCAAGCTTCCGGGGGTAGCAGGAAAAAAGAGCATACCAAAAGCAGCTTTGTCCTCCCTGACGCATTGAGTCGCTTTTTTCGATGAAAGGAGAACGCAAGAACGACAATCAGGGCACCCAGTTCAAACCCTTTGTAGATTGCGTCGGACAATTGGATTGAAAGAAACGAAAACGGGAGCATCAGCGTATATTCCCACGGCGAATAGCCGCCACACCAATGATAATCGAGGGCGTCGGCGCTCAGTTCGTACTTCAACTTGTACGGAAGATACTTATCATCTTGGATCGCACCGGAGAAAATGTCGTAAGGGTCAACATGGAGGTTCACGAGACATGACACTTCGCCATGACGAAGAACAAAATCCCAGCCGGGATGGTCGGCATGTCGTAGAAACGACAAAGCCACGTTCCGGCCCCCTGCGACCAGAACGAGACAACAAAGGATCCAACCGCCGATGTTCCTCATTCGGCGAAAGAGGGGCGAATGCGTAAATCCCCGCATTGCGTTGGATGATACAAAAATGTCCATGTCGGTTAGTGATTTTTTAGGTTCTTGCGCAACAGTACCACCTGCCAGGGCAGAGTTCGTTTATAAGAGACCACTTCCAAGTCCCCTGTTCCGCGTATCAGGCGGAGAAAGCCCCGCTTTGAATAATGATTGACATGGCCAGGTGTGTTTCCGAATTTACTCAGATACTTGAACCGACACATGTTGAGAATCCTCCAAACGGGTTCCTCAGGAACCGAAAGGAAGATATAGGCAGAACTAATTCTTTTGAGTTCGCTCAAGGCGTCTGCAGGGTTCGCGAGATGCTCAAGGACTTCGCTGCAGATGACCAATGGAACGGAATTGTCGTTCTGCCCAATTTTGTAGATGGTTCCCTTGTGGAAATAGATGTTGAGATCTCCGTAGAGGTGGATTGCTTTTGACACGACCTCTCTTTCAAGATCAAAGGCTTCGAATATAGCATCCGGGAAAATGCTTCGAGCAAATGCTGCAAATACGCCTTCTCCGCACCCAGCTTCAAGTATTAGACCGGGGGAGATTTCTCTTTTCACAATGCTGAAGAGACAAGAGGCGGTGTCGAAAAAACCTTTTACGAGCCATTTCTCAATGGGATTTCTCGAATGATACTTATCATAGAGATTTCCAGGGATATTATCCATTGCTTATTTCCTTTCGTACAGAGAGGGTTCAATGGTTTTTCCCTGGGATTTCCGCAGCAAAGAGACTTCTTCCTCCGCCAGACGTCGGTTCGCGGCAAGGAGAGTACCTACGACCGCTAGAGTATCGAGAAGGAATGCAACTGTTGCGCATAGAAGGAGCAGAACAAGCGTGGGAATGAAAAAACGGGCTCCGACGCGTTCTGCGACATAGACCAGCCAGAGGTATTTGCAACCGAGAAACAAGGCCGCTAACCAGAACGGAACGGACAGACACGTGAAAAACGCGCCGGGTCGATAAAGCACGAACATCGCCAGCATCGTTCCGCCGGTTTTTTGCAGATAGTGCGGGATGGAAGTGAAAAGGCGCGAGTTGCGCGTCTTGGGGTTCACGCGGACGTCGACGGACGCGACGCGCATCCCGGTCGCTCCGGCCTGGATGAGCGTCTCCATGCAGTAGGAGAAGCGCGAGTGCAGGAAGATGCGCTGCAGGGCGTCGCGCGAGAAGGCGCGGAAGCCGGAGGGGGCGTCGCGGACGGTCGTCTTGGAGATGCGCCGCAACGCCCAGCTGCCGCAGAGCTGAAGGAGCTTCTTGAGGCGCGAGAACTCCGGATTGTCGACGATGGGGCGGCAGCCAACGACGATGTCGGCGCGGTTATCGAGGAGCGGGACGAGGAGCTTGGCGATGTCGGCGCCGCAGTACTGGTTGTCGGCGTCGGTGTTGACGAGGATGTCCGCGCCGTGGGCGAGGGCGTAGTCTCGCCCAGTGGAGAACGCCGCGGCGAGGCCGCGGTTGGTGCCGTGCGAGACGATATGCCTTACGCCGTTTTCGCGGGCGATCTCGACGGTGCGATCGGTCGAGCCGTCGTCGACAACCAGCACCTCGATTTCGTCGATGCCGGCGATGTGCGACGGCAGGTCGGCGAGCGTCTGCGGAAGCGTGGCCTCCTCGTTGAGGCAGGGAATCTGGATGAAGAGCTTCATGGGCGGATGGCGGATGGATTGTGTGTCAGTCGTTTCCAGACTTCGCGCGGATAGCTCATAGTCCAGGCGCGGAAAATGGCAGCGGTCGGCGAGGACGATGATTCTTGGAAATCTCGTAGATCTTCCCAGTTGTAGAAAGCGGCGACGTTTGCGAAATTATGGTCGACGCGAGCATAGTAACCGAACGGGGTCTTTGCCCACAATTCCTCCTTTTCTAGTGAAGCAGTTTCTTCCATCTCGGCCTGCAATCGAATGGCGCCGTCCAATGAAGAATGGTTCCCTGCATCGGCATTGCGGCGCCAATTTCGTTCGTCCCAGTCAACGGTCATCTTGAGACTGGGAATCCAGTCCGTGGCGGGAGCGACTTCGGTGAGCCCTTCGCGCCCTGCCTCCCGCATGAAGAGGATTGCATGGTTCTGCATGCACGTGAGATAATTGTATCGGGCGACGAAATGCGGAGCATCGAACGAACAGCGATAGCGCTTTGCCGGCTCGCCCCAGAAGAGCGGACGAATTCGGTCCCGCACAAGCACGATTTCCGCGGCTTTGCATTCTAGGGCCCGCGCGCGGTCCCAAATCCAAGCTGCTCCACAGAAGCACAGACCGGCCGTTACGGCAGTCGATGCCAGACGGATGGCATTCTCTCGCATCTTCGATTGCAACCATTCCGTCCCGAGAAAAACGGCTAGGCATCCGAGGGCGGAAAACCACGGTTGGTAACGTGTGTAGCCCGCCATCCGGTCAGGAACGAATACAAGAAGAAGAAGCCCGCCAATCGCCCAGATCCGTCCTGCCGGCAAAAGAATCAGCAGTCCGAACGCAAGCCATATTCCGAGACGGATTTTCAGGTTCGGAAAGACGGCGAGTCGCCACCATTCGCAGTCCGGCGAGAAGTCTGCGCGTCCCGTCCTCCATCGGTAGAAGGCCGTTGTCGCGCTCGGCGAAAGATAAGCATGGGCTAGGCGGCCGGCCTTTCCCATCGAACGGAAGTCATCGTTTCCGTTGTCCAGATCCCATGTGAGGTCTTGAATCGGAAAGCGTTCCGCATCGACTGTTCGGTAGGGGTAGAGCGGATGTCCGAAGCATCGCCAAGCCATCCCATAGGGATTCCACGAAACCAATATTTCAAGCAGGGCCAACGTTCCCGCAACCGCTGCGAATCGTCCGGCCCATCTCTTCCATTCTCTGCGCTCCTTCCATATCATCGCGGCGGCGAAAAGAACCCAGAAGACGACCGCTCCTAGAACGCCGTTGAGTTTGAGATTCGTCATCCATACTGTCCAGACGACAAGGACAAGCCAGTCGCTTTTCCCTTTCCGCAGCGCGTTCTGCATCGCGAAAAGAAGTCCAAAAGAAGCAAATGCGAGACTCTGGTCGACGAACATTCGAAAGTCGACCATCGGCAAGATGAAGACGAGCGCGGAGCAGAGCGCCAGACGCGAAAAACCGCGTGTCGTCCGGATCGCCGAGAGGAAAACTCCGAGCCAAAGCAGGAATGGGCCGGGAAACGTCATCGCGAACGGATCGTCAACGAACGAATGAGCGACTGCCGAGAAAACGGCCAGGGTCTTCGGCTGAAACTCGACGTGTAGCGGAGCCATGCCCCAAAGATCAAGTCCGAGCGATGCCGTGATGCCTTCCGCCGTCGGATCCAAGACCGGATTCCATCCCTCAACCAGAAGCTGGATCATTGGAAGATGGTAGGCGGGTATGTCGGGACACAGTGTGTCATCCCAGACGAGCGGCGGGATCAGACATCGGAGCGCGAAGATCAGCAGTGCGAAGAGTCCCGTCGCCCGGAGTGCCGTGCGCCATTGGTCGCGCCGCGCGAACGGTGTCGCAACTACGATTGCAATCGCCGTCCACCACTGCCACGCGGCGCAGTGACCGCCGAAGAGGAACGACGTACACGCGAGGAGGACTACGAGGAGGGGGAAGACAAGAACCTGCCGCTCGAACACCTTGAGCAAGACCCCGGCGCAAAGGCGTCTATGACCGCACTCCGTGATTCCTTGCCGAATTTGCGGTTCGTGCTCTTCGAGGTGCCGTTCCATGTCGCGGATACTACCACACACTAGAACCCGAACGCAACTGTCAAACCTATGTATCGTGATTCATCATATTCGAACTAATCGCTTTGTTTGCTCCTCAATATTGCTACATCCACAAACATTCCCCAAGCTACAACCGGCGCCAGACTTCTATTGGATATGTTACGAACCAAGCATGCAAGACGCCTTGGAAACAACGGAACATATTGATGTTTTCTTGGCATGAGCTGGGTTCGCTTCTTCGGTAATACTCCGTGTAATGAGTCGTTTCCGGTGATACAACGACCCAATAGCCAAGAGGCGAATTGGTCCATGATCGATTCGCAGTATTTCCCGTCGAAGCCTCTTTCGTCTCGGGCTCCTTGCTTTGGCCGGAGGCCATGCCATTTTCGGTGCTAGGAGTGTTGCCATCTCTCCAATAGCCCGGAAGCCATTTTCGTTCGTCCCACTCCCCTTCGAGTTCGAACAACCGGACGATTCCATCCGCCGATTCAATGGTCGTGGAATCATCCCGTCCCAGTTCCTTCATGAGGAGTCTGTAGTAGTTCTCTTTGCAGGTGAGGTAGTTGTATCGCGGAACAAAATCGGTTACGTAGGATGCAATCTGTGCCCGAACCTCAATCGGTCCCAGCCAGAATCCAGTCCGAACAAGAGGATGGACAGTCTGCCGTTCGACCGCCTTGTATTCGATTTTGGGAAAACGATGGTATGCGGCGAAAAAGGCAGAAAGGACCAATCCCGCGAAAACCAACCGAGATAGAATGTGGCGTTGAAAATCGTTCGTTTTTTGGTCCATCCATTCCGCCAGCAACGCAACGGCCAGACATCCCAGCGCCGAGAACCAGGGTTGATAACGCGTGAATCCAATCATCTCTTTCGGAACCAGAAATACGAGAACCAATCCAGCCGCGCCCCAGATTCTTCCTGCGGGAAGAATCAGAAGTGTGCAGAACACCAGCCAGAGAGCAGTGCGCACGTGTGCGTTCGGAAACTCGTCCCAACCCCACCAGCTACAAAAGGGTTCAAAGTCGGGCTGATTCAAATGACAACGGTAGAACGAGATTGTCAATCGGGGGGAAAGATATGCGTGGGCGAGAAGCCCGGCCCTGCTCATTTCCCGGTAGTCGTCGTTTCCGAATTTCACGTCCCAGGTGAGATCCTTCACCGGGAACCGTTCGGCATCGATCGTCTTGAATGGATACAACGGATGCCCGTACGTTCTCCATGACGTTCCAAGCGGATTCCACGAAATCAGAGCCCACAGCAGAACAAGAACACCGCCCAACGCCGCGAATCGGCCAATCCATTTTCTCCACTCGGCTCTTTCCCGACGAATCGTGACAAGAACGAACAACGCGCAGAATACAAACGCGGCGAGGACTCCGTTGAACTTGAGGTTCATCATCCACGCCGCCCAGACCGTCAACGCGAGCCAGTCGCACTTCTTTCGCCGGAGGGAAGACTGTATCGCGAGCAATAGCCCGCAGGAAGCGAACGCCAGTTCCAGATCGGCCGGCATTCTCCACGCGACCATCGGAAGAATGCCCGCTATTGCCGCGACAAGCACCCACCGCGCGAATCCGCGGAAGGACCGAATCGCCGCAAGTAGTACACCCAACCAAAGGAGGAAAGGCCCCGGAAACGTCAGAGCGAAAGGGTCACGGATGAACGTGTAGGCGACGGCCGAGAAGACGGCCATCGTCTTCGGCAGAAAAGCTACGTGCAGCGGCGCCATGCCCCAAAGGTCGAGTCCAAGGGAATTTGTAATCCCCTCAGCCATCGGATCGATGACGGGATTCCACCCCTCGATGAGAAGCTGGACCATCGGGAGATGGTAGACCGCCATGTCAGGACAGGTCGTATCATCCCAAAGGAGTGGCGGAATTAGGCATCGCAGCGCGAACAGGAGCAGAGCGAAGAGTCCCGTGGCTCGGAGCGCCGTGGGCCACTGGTCGCGCCACGCGAACGGAACCAACACGACCGCCGCGACCGCCGTCCACCACTGCCACGCCGCGCATCGTCCGCCGAAGAGGAACGACGTGCAGGCGAGGAGGACGACGAGGAGGGGGAAGACGAGGACCTGACGAGCGAAGATTGCGACCGTCTCGGGCCGTCCCGGAGCCGCGGGTTGCGGCTCCGGGACGGTTCGCGACGGTCGAAGCGTGGATGAGGACTCCACCATGTCAACGCACGTCATTGCGGCGATTGGCCCGCGTCCGTGGTCATACGGCAACGAGGTCCTTCCGAATGTTGGCGGCAAAATCAGGATTGTTCGGCAGCGACCGCGCCGAGACGACGTCGACGCCGCACCCGAAGAGCTCTTCCAGATCGACGATGAGTCCGGCCCGGTTCAGCAGGGACGCGTTCTCGTCGAACTCGGCGAGGAAGTCGATGTCGCTCTCGGGCGTCTCCTCCCTGCGGGCGCAGGAGCCGAAGACGAACATCCGCCCCGCCCGGTTCTTCCGGGCAAGCGCGTTCACCTCGTCGCGGCGCGCAAGGATTTCGTCAAGCCGGCACATCGTGCATTTCCTCCCAACGCCCCTTAGTCTACCGAAACAGGCGAATCAATTCAACCAGATTTTCCGCCCGCGTTCGCGCGGGCCACATGGTCGCCGCCGGCGTGGCGGGGCGTCCACCCCGCCACGCCGTGCAAGGCCGCCCGTCAATCTTCCGGCGGAACGAAGTGCTTTTTGCTCGCTGCAAGCGAGCAGGCGACAAGAACTTCTTCCCCCCCTTCGGAAACTTCAACGGTGTAGATTCCCCCGCTCGGGCAGATCGGTTCCGTCTTCATGTAACTTGAAGGTCCGACGAGCTTCTCTTTCCAATCATCGCCAATGAGCGCCATCCTGTTCTCCGTCCGCCAGTTCTCGGCGGATGTCACGACGAGTCGCAGATTGGCAATGCAGGTCTTCCGCTGCGCCTCGTTGCGATTCTTCGTGAAATTCGGAATCGCGATGGCCGTGAGGATGCCGATGATGGCGACCACGATCATGATCTCGACGAGCGTGAATCCTAACTGTGTCGTTGTTTTCATGTGGCGTCAGGAGAGATGGAATTCTCAATCGGGCCGGATTCTACCAAAAACGTGCAGGAATTGGAATAACTATTTGTCATTAGACTGTTCGTTCTCTTTTCCTAGTTCGGGATTCCCCGTCAAAGTCCGGACTTTTTGGAGAAAAGGGGCTGCCCGTTCAACGTCTCCCGCATCGTGATAGGCGTTGAACAGATTCCAAAGAACGACCACGTCGTTCGGGGTGACTTTTGCGGCCCGCTCCCACAATTCAACTGCCTGCGAGGTCTCTCCGCGCATCGACAACCTTCTCGCCAGTCGGTTCGCGCATCGGGCCGCATCGCGATCCCACGGGTCGCCAAGTGCGGCCTCGAATTCCCGTTCGGCAAGTGCTTCGTCATCCAGTAAAGTGTCATAGATAAGGCCACGGAGCAAATGCAAATGGTTTTCGGGAATAATGCCCTCATTGACAGATTCCGCGCGGTCGAGAAGCGAGAACGCCTTGTCGGCGTCTTTTTCAATATTGGTGGCGTAGGCCGCCCTTATCAAATAAACTCCAGTCATTTTCGGGGAGTCGGGTCCCACGGTGTTTTCAATCTGTTTTCCGATTTCCAGGGCGTCTTCCCATCTCCCTTCGTTGACGCAGTCCTGGATTGCCCCAGATTTGTTCTGGAGGGAATCCGGAAAATTCTTTGCCGCTTCCGCATAGGCAAGATCGTAGCGCGTCCAGAGATGCGCCCATCGGGCGGCTTCCGGCACCGCGATTGCACGAGTGAGGGCAAACAGGAGAATCAGCAATAGCGCTGGTAAACGCCAGCGCCCTTTCGCCTCCGCCAGCCACCACATCGCTTCAATACTTCCGATCGCGAGACCAATCGAGGCGAGCGTGAGATAGTAGTCGCCGTAGGGGCCGTTTCCAAGTCCGAGGCAGTTGCAGACGGGCGCGAGTCCGAAGAGTGCGAAGAAGATTCCGAAGGACAGCGCAGGCCGGCTTTTCCGAATCGCCAGCGCGAAAGCGAGAATCGAGATCCCAATTTCGGCGCAACCTGCGAGTGCTGCACCGGAAACTTCGCCCCAGAAATAGCTTCCACCGACGGAGAACCGGCCGAATGGCCAGAACCAGCTCGCGACGTGCTGCATCGCGAACCAAGGCGAAGAGATAACGAGCTGTCCGCGCGTCGCCTCGATCCATCGCCCGCCCGTTGTTCCCACCGAGCCCGAGAAGTGGCGCAGGACAAGGAAAAGAAAGACGATTGACCAATGGATTCCATGCACGAACCACGCCTTTCGGTCCTGCAGGCGTTGCGGTCGGAGAATCCAGTCGAACGTCAGCAGAATGGGAGCGACGGCAACGGCGCATTCGTAGGAAACGAGGGCGAGAAAGAGGCAAATGCCGGCGAAGACGATTCGCGACGCACGGAATCGATCGCCGTCCCAAGCCTTGTCATGGAGGACAATTGACAGCGCCGCGAACACGGCCATCAGCTGGATGTTTACGCAACTGAGCCAAGCCGCGGACGAAACAAGAGTCGGGGAAAGAAGCCAAATCGAGGAAGCGGCGAGAGCCTTCCATTCGTCTTTGAAGAGACGGCGACAGAGCGCTAGCAGGGAGAAGAAGGAAAGCATGCCGATTGCGATGGCGAGGACGTGGCACCATTCGATGCCGATTGGCGCCAATCGGGAAAAAACAATCCAGAGAAGGTTTTTGACGGGGCGGAAGAGGCCGAAAGCATCGTATCCCGAAAACAAACGTAGAAAAGGAACGTTTCGGACGAAATCCATTTCGCCAGGATCGTCCGCGAGAAACAATTCCCCCGTCACGGACTGAAGCATCACCGCTCCGTAGACGAACGGGATGACAACGAGCAACGCCTGCCGGATTTTCCGGAATCGGTCGGATTCGACGACAGCATTTTCCATTGAACTTTCCTCCTCGTTTTCCCAGTTGTCATTTCGGCGTCGTCAGTCGGCGAACCCGGTCGCGCAATTCGGCACAGCGTTCGTCTTGACCTTCCTCGAAGCATGCGACCGAAAGATTCCAAAGAATCGTCACATTGTTCGGATCAATCTCAAGAGCTCGTTCCCAAAGGGAAATCGCTTCTTCCCGTGATCCCCGGAGAGCCTTCAACCTGGCCAGCCGATCCGCGCAGGCCACGAGCCCGATGTCCCATTCTCCGTCCAATGCCTTTTCGTAAAGGCTTTCGGCCGTTTCCGCGTCACCGTCCAGGATTTCGGCGATGCGTCCCCGGTGGAAAAAGACCTGGCGGCCCGTTTCGTCCGCTTCGGTCGCGGCCGCGTAGCGGTCCAGCATTCGATTCGCGACGTCCCGGTCCCGCGTGACGTTGAGCGCGTGGGAGAATCGGGAATAGTAAACGCTTCTCATCCTTGGGGAGTCCGGTCCGACCTTGGCCTCGATCCGGTCCCCGGCGGCAAGGACTTCTTCCCATCGGTTTTCCTGCATGAGGTCGAAAAGCGAACCCGACAGGTTCTGCAGGGAATCGGGAAAATTCCGGGCCGCCTCCGCATACGCGAAATCGTCCCGGGTCCAGAGGTGCGCCCATCGTGCCGCTTCCGGCACCGCCGCCGCACGGACCAGTGAGAACGCCGCCACGGCGGAAATCGCCGGAATCCGCCATCGGCCTTCCGCATCCGCAAGCCACCACGCGATTTCGATGCACCCGACCGCGAGGCCGACGGAAGAGAGCGCAAGGTAATAGTCGCCGTAGGGACCATTTCCGAATCCGAGGCAGTTGCAGACCGGCACCAGGGCGAAGACGGCGAACAGGACGGAGAAAGAGAGCACCGGACGCCGCTTCCGGAGGGCGAACGCGAGCGCAAGGACGGCGAACCCCGCCACGGCGCACGCCGCGAGAATCGCGGGGGAAACCTCGCCCCAGACGTAGCTTCCGCCGACGGAGAACCGTCCGAACGGCCAGAACCAGCTCGCGAGGTGCTGCATCGCGAACCACGGGGAGGAAACGACCAGCTGTCCGCGCGTGGCTTCGATCCACCGGCCGACCTCCGTTCCTTTCGCACCAGCGAAGTGGCGAAGGAACAGGTAGAGGAAGACGATTGACCAGTAGGACGCGTGCGGAAACCACGCCCGCCGGTTCCGCAAGCGTTCCGGACGAAGCAACCAATCGAACGCGAGCAGGATGGGCGTGACGGCGACGGCACACTCGTAGGAGACGAGGGCAAGAAAGAGATATACGCACGCGAAGACGGTTCGCGACGGGCGGAACGCCCCTCCGTCCCACGCCTTGTCGTGGAAGACGACGGCCAATGCCGCAAATATGACCATGACTTGGATGTTGAGGCAACTCAGCCACGCCACGCACGAGACGAGCGTTGGCGAGAGAAGCCAGACCGATGCCGCGGCGAGCGCCTTCCAATCCGAACCGGACACGCGGCGGCAAAGCGCCAGAACGGGGAAAAAGGAAAAAAAGCCAACCGCGATGGCGAATACGTGGCACCACTCGACGCCGAATGGTTCGAGATTTGAGAATACGCGCCAGAGCGCGTTCTTGACGGGACGGAAAAGGCCGAATGCATCATAGCCCGTCAACAGGCGGACGAAGGGGAGGGTTCTCACGAAGTCCAGTTCTCCCGGATCGTCCGCCGGAAATAGTTTGTCCGTTACGGATTGGAGCGCCACCGCCCCGTAGACGAACGGAACGAGGAAGCAGAGATACTGCCGAAGTTTTCGGGAACGGACGTTGTCAATCATTGTGAGTGGATGGAATACTCGCGATTCTATCAGAACGGAAACATGTCCGCAATCGCCTTTTCAAGTGTTGCCCGCGTCACGCAAATCCGGCATTGACCGTAGCGGAAATTGCACTCGAGACCTGATATTCAAAAAAAAGCGGGCGACCCCGAAGGGCCGCCCGGAGAGTTATGCGGAACGAGTCCACATGCTTTGGAGGCAACTACTTGTTCTCGGGAAGGACGTGCGGAGTGTCACCCGTCGACTTGCTGCAGGTGACCTTTGCCCCGGTGTCGGCAGCACACGTGACCGTGTAGGTGCCGGCGGCGGGACACTTGGGTTCCGTCTTGATGTAGCTGGTCGTGCCAACAAGAGCAGCCGTCCAAGAGGTGAAGGGCGCCATGTTGTTTTCGGTGAGGTAGTTCTCCGCGGCCGTGGAGATCTGGCGCATGTTGGAGATGCAAGCCTTGGCCTGGGACTGGTTGCGGTTCTTGACGAAGTTCGGGATCGCGATGGCGGCGAGGATGCCGATGATGGCGACCACGATCATGATTTCGACCAGGGTGAAGCC
>JAEEGL012399374.1_pt1 | contig 14437 bp, 10 predicted proteins | sample 9134231 | NCBI WGS metagenome assembly JAEEGL01 (sample SAMN16246548, study PRJNA631951) | gut metagenome | biome: gut microbiome; feature: rumen; material: fiber-attached | host: Bos | place: Iran: Karaj | collected 2018-10
TTACTACCGCCACAACGCGATGGATAACGTGCTGAACGTAACGGACTACGGCATCGAAGAGGGCTACGTTTTCTGTAACGGCAATATCGAAACAGACGGCAAGGTCACCTACTTCCCGATCTATATGCTGATGTTCCTGCAAAAGCATGAACTGCCTAAGGCGATCCTGTTCAACACCGATTTTTCGGACCTCAACGACAAGATATAAAACCGCCTTAATTCGAACCCCCGCAGATTGGTCATGATGCCAGACGCTCGAAAACAGAGCCGACGTGATACCCTGTGGGTTCGAATTGAAAGAAAAATGTTAGGAAAAAAGCTCTATGCTGCCCGAAGAAAAAGCAAGAGTCAAAATTGATAAGCAGCTCATCAACGCAGGATACTTCTGACAGACCATCTCTCCTCCTTCGCGGTGCTGCTCGCTTAAGATTCGATACCATTTCTGGAGCCTGTCAGACCGATGCTTTGCCCATGGGTTATTACCGTCCCCCACATCCGACTTCCTTCAGATTCCACCTCGCGATGGACACCCTTGTCTTTGGCTAATAGTTCCTACTGCCAAGTCTGTAGCGGACTTTCACCGCCCAGTAATCGCTCATGCCGAGCGCACACCGAAAAAGACTCATGTCCAATCATTAACAATGACATGAGTCTTTTTTGTATTCAAAAAATGATTTTACTTTTTCCTGTAAACCGTACCGAATTGATTTGAAGGCACTATTTCTATCTTTCTGGTTTTCAACAATCCATCAATTGTGCTGCTCAGTTTTTTCGTTATTCCTTTGTAACCCATTGCCTTAGATAAATCCGTAATATTCATTGGTTCTTCAGACAGTTTCTCCAAAACTCTTTTCTCATAATCCATCTTCTTATCGGATACAAAATCCGGATGCACAGGGATAATGACTGTCAGATAACCGCGATCTGCATCCATTTCAAACTGCGGCAAATCCGAACCGTTTTCCTCCAGTGATTTGAACACTGTTGGAAAACCGGTATTGCGTCCTTCTGTCAGTCTCAGCTCCTTAAGAAAATCTCCTATTCTTCTGTTTCGGTATATCATGGAACGAATATCAAGAGATTGTATTTTTTCATCTGTGATACTCCTGTCAAAACCCGGAAAACTGGTTATTTCCATACTTGAAGGTGTTATCCTTACTGTAATTGGCTCATTAATCTGATATGATCTGTGATATACGGCGTTGGACAGAATTTCTTCAACAGCCTGGTACGGATAATTAGTTATCCTCTTAGCTTCTGCTTTGTTCTTTTCTTTTATCACTTTTTCCTTAAGCACATAGTTTTTTATGTACAAAAGAGCATCCGTCAATTGTCTCTGAATGGGACCGGAAAATACCTTTTCTGTCATATTCATTCCGGTGGGGTCAGGAATGTCCACCACTTCTATTCTTGCATATCTGAAATATTTTTCGGGATGTTCAGAAAACATAAGCAGCCCTACATTCTTGGGTTTTTTGTATTCTGGAGGCCCAGACACAAGCTGCATATCCTCAGCAAGTCTGATCAAATTTTGTTCAAGAGAATAATTATATAATTCACTTCCGATTTTTTTCAGGTGTTCACGCATGAGTCCGAGATCAAGATCTTCCACTTCCGCTGCGAGATTCGGTCTGTCGTCGAATGGAATATCCGAAGAAACATAGTAGAGCTGTTTTTCTTCTTCCGATGAAGCAATAACAGTATTACTCGCTTTTCTTATGTAGTATCTCTTTTCTGTCCGCTTTTCTGACAAAGAAACAGATGCTTTATACGGACGCGAAAATCCACCCGAAACCCATATAACAATAACGTATTTATCATTGAACAAAAAAGGCTCTGCAACCGGTTGGTAAAACGGCTCGATGTAATGACAGCACTCGCGCAGTTTCTTTTCTATGGAATCTATGCGATTCTTTTCAATTCCTTTTATCGGAAAAACCGGAGATCCATTGTTTTCTTCAACACCGATAATAATATATCCACCGCCCATGTTGTCTATGTCATTGGCAAATGCACATATCGTATGAATAACTGCTTCCGGATTCCAGTCGGATTTGAATTCTATTCTGGTAGATTCAACAACTTTCAGATTAATCAGATCACTGATATTTACAGGTATTCCCATCTCACAATCTCCCTTCTCTCGACATAATAATAACACTTTTACACAATTTGTCAATAGACTCGATAAATTTTGTCGAGTCTCTCGATGTTTTTTGCGTATTTTTGTCGAGTCGTCGAGTCAAAAATACACTTCAACAAAAAATCTCATGGCATTTTGGACACGTATCCATCTGACATGAGATATATTTTTCGATTCAATTGTCAATAAGAAGAAATCGGAAGTGAGGTGTCGTCTTCTCCCTTCTCTATTTTCCTCACAACGCAGTAATAACCTGAACCGTTGTCAAGTGTGACATAGATTCTGTCACCGACTCTTTTTCCGAATACTGCTCTTCCGATCGGAGACTCTTTACTTATTGCCATTCTGTCAATATTGTTTCTCAGTGTAGTAACAAGTTGAATTATAATCTCTTCTTCATCGTCCTCGAGATACAGCGTCACCCTGTCAAAGAGTCCGATGACTTCTTTATCAGGATTTGTTTCAACTATAATCGCCGTGTCTCTCAGTCTTTCAAGATATCTTATTCTTGAGTAGTTTCGATTCAGATTCCTTTTTGCAACTTTATACTCGAAGTTTTCTGAAAGATCTCCTTGAGCCCGAGCCTCGCTCATCTCTTCTCTTAGCTTCGGTGCAAGTTCATACTTTCTGTAGTTAATTTCGTCATTTATCTTTTCTATGTCTACTTTGGTTAATTCATCTCTCATCTTTGTTTTTTCTCCTTGACGAAACAATGGCAACAACAGTTGCGATTATACCCGCAATTACACAAATTGTTATTGTAATCCCCCATACTATGGGAAGTTCATCTCTCTTTGTTGTTTCACTTGTATCTGATTCAATGTGTACATCTCTATCGTTTTCTGCTTCATTATCCAATTGAACAATCAGTGCGCTTATGCCATATCCATCCTGCATCAAATCAACAGCATTATTTGATTCTTGTTCTGGCAAACATCTGCTCACATTGTCTTCTGCGGCTATAACCGCAACACTTGTCATTGCGGCAGCTATCAAGATACAGATTATCATCAACATTATTCTCTTCATAGGTATATAACGAATTCGGTTAATATCTGACCGACTTTTCTTTCTTTTAATTTTTTTCACATATTCCAATCCATGTCTATTATATTCCAAATCAGAAAATATACAACAACATTTTGTTTTATCCCACTTGCATTAATATTAAGTGTGGTATATAATCTAGCCAACATATTCAAATAACCATTTGAATTTTCTGTTCTATTTTTTTCTAAAAAAAATACTCAAAGGCAATCACAGGGCAATACTTCTGTGTATTTGTTTTTGCGTGTATAATAGTTCTAAGAAAGGACCCTTAGTTTTACGGGATAATTATGGCTAAAATTAAAAATAAGAAACTCAGAGTAATTCCTCTAGGCGGACTTGATGAAATCGGAAAGAACTGCACTGTTTTAGAGTGTGGAAACGATATAGTCATCATTGACTGCGGCATGGGATTTCCAGAGGATGGAATGTTAGGTGTAGATACTGTTGTACCCGACTTTACATATCTAGTAGACAATAAAGACAAGATAAAAGGTTTGCTTTTGACTCATGGTCACGAAGACCACATCGGAGCTGTACCGCATTTATTGCAAAAGATTAATGTTCCGGTATACGGCACAAAATTAACATTAGGAATATTACAAAGAAAACTTGAAGAATGCGAACTTGGTTTTAAGCCCGAACTCAATGTAATCAAGATAGGTGAGATTATTACTCTCGGGGACTTTGAAGCAGAATTCATTCACGTAAACCACTCTATCGCCGATGCTGCCGCATTGGCAATTAAGACTCCGGTTGGCATGGTTATCCACTCTGGAGACTTTAAAATTGACAGCACGCCAATAGATGAGCAAATAATTGATCTGACAAGATTTGGTGAACTTGGAAGACAAGGAGTAAAACTTTTTTTGTGCGAGTCAACAAACGTTGAAAGGCCCGGTTTTACACCAAGCGAAAAGAAAGTCGGAGAGTCTCTGGTTCGGTATTTTGAAGAATACAGGAAAAAGAGGATTATAATCACAACATTTTCTTCAAATGTTCACAGAGTTCAGCAAATCATAGATATTTCAATTAAGCACAACAGGCATGTTGCCATTTTAGGAAGAAGCATGGTTAATGCTGTTTCAGCCGCTGTTCAATACGGATACATAAAGATTCCTGATGATACACTCATTGATCAAAGTGAAATAAATAACTATCCACCGGATAAAGTCACCATTATATCTACCGGAAGCCAGGGTGAACCAATGTCTGCTTTGCACAGAATGACTTTTGATTCTAAAAACAGATTTGAATTGTCTTCTTCAGATCTGGTCATTATTTCTGCTTCTGCAATTCCGGGTAACGAAAAACTGGTTGGAAACATAATAAATGCTCTGTATAAACGACAAGTTACTGTATTAACTGATTCACAGGCAATTGTGCACGTGTCTGGTCACGCATGTGCAGATGAAATTAAGATCCTTCACGCTCTTGTAAAGCCTCAATATTTTATGCCGGTTCATGGTGAGACAAGACACTTGTATGCTCACAAAGAGCTTGCCTTGCAAATGGGAATGAAACCATGCAACATATTTATTTCTGAAGTGGGTAGAGTTTTGGAAATCGATTCTCATGGCGCTCAATTCAATGGAACCGTACCGTCGGGTTCTGTCATGATTGATGGCAGTGATACTACGGACATTGGAAATGTTGTAATTACAGATAGACAAAAATTGTCTCAGGAGGGTATTGTATTCGTTTCGGCAACAATAGACACAGAATACAGTGAAGTTATATCTGGACCTGAAATTGTATCAAGAGGTTTCATCCATGAAAATGAAAATGCTGCCTTGATTGCCGAGATCAAAAACACTGCAAGAAACGCAATGATAGAAACTCTGAATTCAGGATCACTTGATTTTGCTCTCATAAGAACAAATGTTAAAAACGCTTTAAGCGACCTGATCAGAATTAAAACAAAAAGAAAGCCTATTATTATAACGATTATTATGGGCATCTGATAACAAAATTTGCAATTGTTGCCAATTGCAAATCTTTGATATATATTTTTTTATGACCGCCATTTAAAAAAAGTGGCGGTCAAACTTCTTATATCAAACCTACAGGACAATACCAATTATTCTTGTCTATTGGAAATAGCTCATCAGCCATGCAAATAACAAGTCCGGGTTTAACTTCCTTTTCAAACTTATTCAAAACATTGAAGTTTTTGCTTGGAACTGATGGGCACTTCCCCATTTTAATCTCAATTGGATAAATTGAATCAGGTCCAATCATAAGCAAATCAATCTCTTTTTTGTCAATATCCCGATAATAGTACAAATTCGCTTTTTTTCCTTCATTGGAATAACTTTTCAATATCTCTCCAACAACATATGTTTCAAAGAAGGCGCCCGAAGCATTTCCGTTCATTAATGTTTCAGCATTTGGCCATGAAGTCAGATATGCAGCCAAACCCGTATCCAAAAAATAGCATTTGGGTGTTTTGACAAGTATCCTCTTCAAATTGGAAGAATATGGTCTTAAAATGTAAATGATACCTGATCTTTCCAACATAGACACCCATTCTTTTATTGTCGGTGCGGAAACACCTACAACATTGGATATAGAATCGTATTTAAGTTCTTGTGCTGTGTTGGCAGCCATATATGTAACAAATACTCTGAATTCATCTAATTTTCCAACTTGTTCAAGTGAACTGATATCCCTTTCTATATATGTGTTCATATAAGATGAATAATAGATATCTCTATCAACGTCAGGATTCAATGCAATCTTGGGCAATCCACCTTTGAATATATCCTCGAATACTTCTCTCAATGTTCTTTTTCTATTTTTCTTTTCCTTCAGTGATTCGATTTCTGGAACAAAAGGACATTTTATATCACCATTTATTTCGCCTGTGGACAAGGGAAGCATGTCGAATACTGCAACTCTTCCTGCCAGTGATTCAGACACATTTTTCATCATAACGAATTTTTGAGATCCACTTAACCAAAACATCCCATTTTCGCCGCGTTCATCGACAATCTTTTTGATTTCCATAAGGATTGATGGTACTCTTTGAAACTCTTCGATAAATAGTTTGTTCCCATATGTTTCAAAAAACAATTCAGGATCGTTTCTAGCAAGCATTCTTACTTTCGCATCATCAAAAGAGACAAACTTCCTGTCGCTTTCTGACAAGTGCTTAAGCATAGTGGATTTTCCTGTTTGCCTTTGTCCGCAAACCATAACTACAGGAAATGTTTTAGATGCCTTCAATATTGATTGTTCCATCTGTCTTACACAATAATCCATATCGCAACTCCGATAATTCTAAAGTATACTTTATTTTACTCAGAAAAAGCACTTTTGTCAACACATTATAATCGCATTTTGTTTGTTAATAAATGTTTTTGAGCATAATTATGGCCCGAAATAATCGGGCCATTTTTGTATTTTGTATTAGCTGTGTAAGTATTCAAGATAGTCTTTTAATTCTGCTCTAGTCATCATCTTTGTGCCGTAATAGTTAACTGTGAGTCCTGACAATTTATCTGATACAGCATATGTTTCTGAATTGAACAACACGGGAGCTACAACGCCTTCACCAATGAGTTTTTCTTCTGCTTTGTGAAGCAGTTCGGCTTTTTCTTTTTGAGAAGCAGCAGCGAAAGCTTCTTCTATGAGCTTGTCATATTCTGCATCCGAATAATTAGTAGCATGTGGATTATTGACGTAATATCTTGTAAGACCTCTGCTCTCGTCATATTCAGGGTTGCCTGCTTCAATCAATCTTACAGAACCTGAGAATGCTGAAGAGAACTGAGCAAATGTATTGAATGCATATGCTGAAAGCATCTGAACATCAAGTCCTATGACATCGAAATCCCCAGTCTTGTATGTTGTCAAGAAATCGCTTGCAGCAACACCTTTAACAACAACTTTAAATCCAAGTGATTCCCACGCTTCTTTTGTTAAATCTGCTATTCTCTTTTCCTTGCTCTTAAATCCGAGCTGAGCTGAATAATAACTGTCGTTTACGTTATCTGTTAAGTAATACAGATAAATTGAATCTTGTTTTGATGGATCAACACCCTGTTTACTCAGAATGGATTTAGCTTCATCTAATTGAGAGGAAGTATCAAGGAGATTGCCGCCAACTTTTCTGAATGATGTTCCCTGTTTTGTATCAAATACCATTGAAGGGATAAGACCTGTAGCAGCCTTGGTTCCGCATCCAACAGCCTCTGCTATTGCAGCTCTGTCAAGAGCAATTGAAAGTGCATATCTTACTTGAGCATTCTGGAATAGTGAAACTTTTGTGTTGAAATAGTATGAATATGTTGAAGCCAAGTCATTTGTCTTAAGATTCTTATTGTTGTATCCGCCGACTGTTTCCTTTGTGAGGTTTGATACGTAGAAAATCTCATTGTTTACAAACATCGTCTTGATGTCTTCGTTATCTTCTTTAGCATAGACTACATCTTTATCCAGTGTTGCGTCGTAGTGAATGAATATCTTATATGGGATTACGTATTTATCCAGTTGCTCAGAACTAAGTGTCCAGTTACGATAATAGAACTTATTTCTTTCGAGTATTATTACTTCAGTCGGGTTAGTTGAGAATTTCTTTACTTTGAACGCACCGTTTGTAGATAAGTCTGTGCTTGTCTTAGACCATGTTTCTTCATATTGTGTTACTTTATTTTCACGGAGAGGAACCAGTGCCGGGCTTGCTAAGTTATATAAGAACTCGTTTTCATCAACGCCTTCTTCAAATCTTATTTCAAGAATGTTTTTACTGATTGCGACCAGACCTATATCGTCAATACCTATTAAACCCAATTTAGCTTGACGAGCGCCTTTGATGTCGTAGAGCAAGCTTGCAGCTTCTGATTGGAATTCAGGTTCAAGAATACGTTTCCATGCAAATACCAAGTCATTGGCCTGAACCAATGAACCATCACTCCAGTATGTTGTATTGATCTTGATTCTCATTACCTTTTCATCTGTTCTCTCATCGACATATGTATCATAAGATTGGCAGAGAGCCTTTTCCAAGCCGCCGTTCTGATTAACTGTAAACAGTCCCTGAAAAATGAGATTTATAAACTTTACAACATTTTCATCAAGATATGTCTTTGCAGGGTCAACATCGTAAATCTTTGTACCCATATAGATATCTATGACTGCACCATTCTTATCCGGCGCAACTATTTTAGAACAACCTGCAAGTACAAGAATCAGCATTGAAACAGCAAGTAATATCGCGATTTTCCGTTTCATCAAAAGCCTCCGTGGATTTCAACATATATTCAACCGACCATAGCCGATAATTATCTTTGTACATTATATCATTGCATGGGCGTCCTTTTCAATTATTTTTTAATATATATATCATCTTTTAAATATTTAGACAAAAACAGACCAACCAAATTATGTAACTTGCACACATTTGTTTTTTTGTAAAAAAGATATTTTTCGCACAAAATATACATAATATTTATTGAAATATTATATACTTTTGGCATATAATGTACACCATAGAATATAAGGGAAATTTTGGTGTCATGATTGAACTAAAAAAATTATTAGCAGAAAAAATAGCTTGTGTAGTCAAAGAATGCTTTGGCGTCAGTATGCAGACAAGCGATATATTCTCTTCTTTTGAATATCCTCCGGATGATTCAATGGGAGATTTGGCATACCCTTGCTTTAAGTTGAGCCCTGTTTTAAGAAAAGGACCCAATGTCATAGCGCAGACCATTTCGGAAAAATTCGTTTATCCAGAATTAGCAAAAGCCGAGGCATTGGGCGGATATCTGAATTTCTTCATTTCAGATGACTACTATTCAGACAATATAGTGCCTGGAATATTGAAAAAAGGTAAAGACTACGGAAAACTTGATTTGGGCAAAGGCGGAACTGTCGTTTTAGACTACTCCTCTCCAAACATATGTAAGCCTTTCCATGTGGGTCATTTGGGATCTACCGTAATTGGTCATTCAATAAAGAAGCTTCATGAGTTTGTAGGGTATAAATGTGTAGGAGTCAATCACTTAGGCGACTGGGGCACACAATTCGGAAAACAAATACTCGCATACAAAATGTGGGGAGATAAAAAAACTGTTGAAGAAGGCGGAGTCGATGAACTTGTAAAACTCTATGTCAGGTTCCACCAGGAAGCTGAAGACAATCCCGAACTCAATGATCAAGCCCGTTTAGAATTTCACAAACTCGAAACAGGTGACAAAGAAAACACAGAACTTTGGAAATGGTTTGTTGAGTTAACTCTTGCTGAGTGCAACAGAAGCTACTCAAGACTCGGAATTGAATTTGACAGTTATGCGGGCGAGTCTTTCTATACAGACAAAATGCCTGCACAGGTTGAAAAACTCAAGAAGAGCGGTCTTCTCAAGATAGACAATGGAGCATCAATTGTAGATTTGTCTGAATATAACATGCCTCCTTGTTTAATCTTAAAGAGTGACGGATCTACTCTGTATCCGACAAGAGACATAGCGGCAGCAGTTTACAGATATAACACATACAAATTTGACAAGTGCATCTATGTAACAAGTTCACAGCAAAAGTTACATTTCCAGCAATTATTCAAAGTAATTGAACTTATGGGTTATGACTTTGCAGACAAACTGGTTCATGTCTCATACGGAACAATCAGCGTAGATGGAGAAAAACTATCTACCAGAGCCGGAAATGCAGTTCTCATTCGTGATTTGATTGATTCTGCAGTTACAAAAGTCAAAGAGATAATGAAAGAAAAGAGCCCGGATCTTGAAAATCCCGATGAAGTTGCTGAACAAATCGGTGTGGGAGCTGTAGTGTTCTACTATCTCATGAATGATAGAATCAAAGACACAAACTTTGTAATGAGCGAAGCACTGTCTTTTGATGGCAACAGCGGTCCATATGCTCAATATACATACGCAAGAACTTGCCAATTGCTGAACAAAGCAAAAGTCAGCGCCACAGACAAATTGGTTATAAAAGAAAAATCCGAAAGGGATTTGGCAAAAGTATTATCCAAGTTCTCAGAAGCGGTATTAAGTGCTGTCAAAGATTATGAACCTTCAGATGTCACAAGATACATTTTGGATGTATGTACTGCATTCAACAGGTTCTATCACGACTGCCCAATACTTAATGCAGAAGATGAAAATGTGGCTGCAACAAGAGTTGCTTTGACAAAAGCAACAAACACAGTGCTTGGAAACGCACTGCCTCTAATATGCATGAAAACACCAACAAAAATATAGTCAGTTAAGGAGAATAATATGTCAGGTCATAGCAAGTGGAGTAACATTAAACACAAAAAAGAAAAATCAGACGCTGCTAAAGCGAAAGTCTTTACCAAAGTCGGAAAAGAAATCGCAATTGCGGTAAGAGAACACGGACCGGATCCTGTTTCAAATTCCAAACTCAAAGATTTAATTCAAAAAGCAAAATCTTTGAATGTACCTAACGACAACATAGAAAGAATTATAAAGAGAGCTTCAGACAAAGATGCAGCTCAATATGAAGAACATGTTTATGAAGGATATGGTCCATCAGGTGTTGCTGTCATAGTTGAAACAGCTACAGATAGCATAAACAGAACTGCTGGCAATCTGAGACACTATTTTGACAAGTTCGGAGGAAATCTCGGACAAAACGGATGCGTAAGCTTTATGTTCTCATCAAAAGGCGTAATAGACATTTCTGCTGTAGATGAATATGGCGACAAAGTAGTTGACGCAGATAAACTCATGGAAGATGCACTCGAAGCAGGGGCTGAAGACTTTTCTGAAGAAGAGGACAACATCCTTGAGATAACATGTGAGCCTGATGATTTAGATGCAATCAAACAGGACTTGGAAGCAAAAGGTTATACATTTGCTTCAGCTGAAGTTTGTCAGGTACCATCAACATATGTCACATTGACAACTGAAGATGCTATAAACCATATGACATATCTTCTCGATGCACTCGATGATGATGACGATGTGGTAAATGTTTGGCACAACTGGGACGGAAAAGAACTATAATATCTGAGACTAATATAGAAAAGGGATTACTACAATGATTGAAGATACAAAATATACCGTTGGATTCAGGAGTATGTTCCGCGAGTATGACATAAGAGGTCAGGTTGATGAGGAGCAGCTTAATCCGACCAACGTATACAGAATAGTTAAAGCTTACTCAAAATATTTGAGAAAGAGAAACATAACAAGAGCTGTTGTCGGTTATGACAACAGAACTTGCTCACCCTCTTTTGCTGAAGCTTCTATTAAGGCCTTGAGAGAAACAGGCATTGACGTTTATTTTATAGGGCTCACATTGTCCCCTGTAACATATTTTGCACAGTACCATCTGAAATGTGAAGGCGCTGTTATGGTAACTGCAAGCCACAACCCTGACGGTTGGTCAGGATTCAAATTTGCAAATGGTTATTCCAGAACTCTGGAACCGGATGACATCAAAGAAGTATATCATCTTCTCGATACTGAAGATGAAGAACTCCCTCTCGGAAACTATATTGAAATTGATGTAAGAGACGCATATATAGACAATATAGTATCGAGAATCCATATGGGTCCAAAAAAGCTGAGAGTTGTAATTGATTGTGCGAACGGCGGAGCAGGTCTATATGCTTATGAAATATTCCAAAGACTTGGATGCATGACATTCCAGCTCCATTGCGATCCAGATACAAGTTATCCATTCTATTATCCAAACCCCTCTGACTTAAAAGGCAGAGCAAGAATGCGCGAAATGATTCTTCACCCATATATTCATGCAGATTTGGGTATGTCTTTTGATGGCGATGGCGATAGAATAGGCGTCATTGATGAAAAAGGCGATAACATTTGGAGCGATACTTTACTTGCAATCTTAGCTAAAAAGAGATTGGAAAAACAACCGGGAGGCGCTGTTGTATTTGACGTAAAGTGTTCTCAGACATTAATCGATACGATAGTAAAAGCCGGTGGTCAACCTGTTATGTGGAAAACGGGCCACTCATACATTAAAGCAAAACTTCGTGAATCAAATGCACTGTTGGCTGGTGAGCGCAGCGGTCATATATTCATTGGTGGCGATGAGTATTATGGTTTTGATGATGCTTCATTCGTGGCAGCAAAATTACTTGAGTATTTTTCAAACACTGAAGAAACTGTTTCACAGATTATTGGCACATTGCCGCATTACTACACTTCACCTGAAATCAAGGCAACTTGTGCTGATGATGTAAAGTATAAGATAGTTGAAAAAATCACAAATGAACTCAAGAGAGATTATCCCGGAAAAGTTAACGATATAAATGGCGCAAGAGTGTCATTTGAAGATGGATGGGGACTCGTAAGAGCTTCATCAAATCTTCCGGAACTCGTTTTGATATTTGAAGGCAAATCTAAAGAAGATATGCTAAGAATAAGACAAACTATCAAGTCATATACAGATAAATATGATGAAATAGCTAAAAAATGGGATAACGACGTTGAGTGAAATAACCATATAATTATATAAGTGCTCGAAGCAAAATTGATGTGTACCCCCTTTACTGGACAAATCAGCAAAGGGGGTATTGTTTTATGCGTTACAGTTATGAGCTCAAGCAAAATGTGGCATAGAGAGGAATAGACTTTATATTATTTTCAAACCCGAAATTCTTTTGAGATATCTTAACTGCATATGAAGGTTTGTAGCGTTCAACATATACACCTAGACTTTTGGAACGATTATTAATTAAAGAATTCCCAAAGAGATTCCTCCTTCACAACAATTATATCCAAAAAAATGTAAATTTTCGACGGTTATTGACATAATATTGGAGATTGTTTTTACAAAAAATACATTTTTGTGGAGATAAGATGTCTGTACTAGTTATTAATACATGTTTTGAAGTGATTAATGTTATTTTGACTAGAAACACTCCCCCAACTGTACAGGAAGGGGAGTGTTTCTACTAAGTGGAAATCACAATCAAAAATCGTAAACCACTTTCATGATATCCAGGCTCGGACACCCGTGACTTCAGTCGTGGGATGAAAGGCGACAATTTTTGTTTTTTGTATTTGTTTCATGTATTCAGAAATGTCCTTTCTCATGCTTTATACCCCAACAGGAGATATTATATCATGTGGTCGTATTTGACCTACATTTCTTATCGGAAATTTTCTACATTTCTATACTAATATTTACACGGCTAACTCACGACTTAAGTCACAAGCGTGCGCCGCTGGGAAAACTGGTTCAGTTTTCATCAAAATCAAATAAGATTACTCGGAATTAAACAGTTTTCGGCATCGATTGGAAAAGGTGTCGGAAACATACAGATAATTCCGCCAGAGCCACGTTTCAATGTTGTTTTATCAATGACATTGAACTTCCGTATTTCCTTTTTTTCGGGGTTTGCACTCATCTTAATTTCTAAAGGATGTATCATACCGTTTTCCTCAACAAAAATGTCAATTTCATTTGCCTTGTCATCTCTGTAAAAACTCAGAAGTGCACCATCTTTTGAATATGCATAATTCTTGACCAGTTCCATGACCACATAATTTTCATAAAAATGGCCTCCATCAGCGCCTTCTTTGAGTGTTTCGGGAGTGAGCCATCTGGTCAAATATGCGCAAAGTCCGGTATCACAAAAATACAATTTAGGTGTCTTTACAAGGGGTTGAAGTTCATTGTTAGAGTAAGGCTCGAGTAAATGAACAACATCCATATCCTGAAGTATACCGATCCATTTTTTTGCAGTGACTTCAGAAACTCCTGCAGCTTCACCGAGCGTTCTGTAATTGACCAGATTTCCAATCAAAGCTGCGCTAGCGCGAATCAATCTTTTGAAGCCATCAATGTCTGTGATACCTTCAGCATTGACTGCGTCAGCAACTAGGTAATTATCTATGTACGACTGGTAATATGTTTGCGCCATTTCTCCCGTTGCGTCCTGAATATCGGGGTAACCGCCCTTCCAAATGTGATTGAACACTTCCAATACATCATTATCTGGTAGTTCTTTTTTTCTCGTTGAAAGGCTATCCATTGAGAAATCAAGCGGTACTGGATCAAGTATACCCTTTTTCTCTCTGTACGAAAGGCCGTATAATGTGAACTACTCGGCCATTGAATAACCGAGCATCCAGAGCCCGTCAAAGCCGGGATGGAGGTGGGTCCATGCCACCACTACTGCTGCCATAGGCTACGCAGCTACCTTGATTATTGTTGTGTTAGATAAACCTTTTTGATTGAGTGTTCTTATGATTCCTTCTTGTTGGAAATACAAACGCATAA
>JAEEGL012970611.1_pt1 | contig 14437 bp, 13 predicted proteins | sample 9134231 | NCBI WGS metagenome assembly JAEEGL01 (sample SAMN16246548, study PRJNA631951) | gut metagenome | biome: gut microbiome; feature: rumen; material: fiber-attached | host: Bos | place: Iran: Karaj | collected 2018-10
GGAGCGTAGCGGGCAGCTTGCGGTTTTTGTCGATGCGGACATAGAAGATGTCGTTCAGGTCGGTCTCATACTCCAGCCAGGCGCCGTGATAAGGGATGATGGTGGTGCCGTACACGGAGACGTTGGTCTTGTCCGTCTTCTTATCAAAATAGATACCGGGGGAACGGACGATCTGCGAAACGATGACACGTTCCGCGCCGTTGATGATAAAGGTGCCGCCGGCGGTCATCAGCGGGAAATCTCCCATGAAGATCTCCTGCTCCTTGATCTCCTCGGTCTCCCGGTTGCGCAGCCGCACGCTGACCTTCAGCGGCGCGGCGTACGTGGCGTCCCGGGCCTTGCACTCCTCCACCGTGTACTTGGGACTGTCGCTCATGGAGTAATCCACGAACGTCAGCTCCAGGTTCCCGGAGTAGTCCGTGATGGCGGCTACGCCCTTGAACACTTCCCGCAGGCCTTCCTCCAGAAACCATTTATAGGAATTCTTCTGGATCTCCAGCAGATGGGGCATGTCCTGGATCTCTTTGGACCGGGCATAGCTCTTTCGGATGGTTCTTCCGTACTGTACGTCTTTCGGCATCGATGCTCTCCCTTTCCGCCGGCGGGCTCCGGCGCAGAATAACCTTACGCGGGGAAACAGCTTGGTCAGCGCTCTGGAATGGTACGCCCGGGTGCGTTGAAAAAAATGTGATTACCCGGTTGATTTTTTGAAAACTTCTGATATAATGGCATCAGATATAAGGGGTAGTTTGGGCTGCGTCTCAATAACGCATGGCAAGCTATTATACCAAGTCGTCCTTGCTGTGTCAAGGGCGTTTTTTTCTTTTTTGACGATTCGGGAGAATGGATCTATGGAGCAGATCATCGTTCTGGCCGCGCTGCTGGGACTGTGCTATATACTGCTGCGGCTGGACGGGCTGATCCCCCCCGGCGGCGGTCTGATCGCCATGGGGCTGCTCCTGGCCGGCATGGCCGTGCGCTGGTGGCTGTGGAATCAGACGCCCTCCGGCGCGGAGGACGCGGTCCGGGACGCCATCCTCTGGTTCCGGGGGGCCGGGGCGTTCTGGGGGCTGCGCACCTGCGCCGAGCCGTTCTCCCCGCCCATGCAGGCGGTACTGGCCGCCTGCGCCCTCCGGGCCCGGGGCGGGCTGGACGCCTATAAATACATCTGTCTGCTGGGCGATATCCTCACCGCCTGGTTTGCTCAGCGGTGCGTAGCCAGGGTCCGGATGGATCCCCGGCCCAGGCTGAGCGTGTTCGTCTGGATACTCATCCTCCCCTCCCTCCTGCTCCAGGGCTCCGCCTCCATGGGAGAGAGCCTGCGGTGGGTGTGGGTCGCGGCCGCCGCCTGGTCCGCCCTCGGCGGGCGGCCGGGTCTCGCCGGAATGTGGCTGGGGCTGGCCGGCTCCTTCCACCCTCTGACCCTGTGTGTGATCCCCCTCTTCTGGTGCTTCCCCGCCGTGCGGCAGAACGGCTGGAGGACGCTGGGGACGATCCTCGCCGCCTATGTCCTCTCCCGGACGCCGTCTCTGCTGATGGGCAGGACGCTGGAGGATGCGCTTCCCTTCTGGCAGGACGCGGCGGTGCTGACCAGACGGCTCCTGGCCGGCGGCGCGCCGGGGCTCTATTCGCTGCCCTGGTTCGAGCTTCCCGCCTGGGCGGGGTGCGCCGCCTTCGGGCTGGTGTCCGCGCTGATGATCTTCCGTCTGGGCGGACGGGACGCGGTGCACGACCGGCGGCGGCAGCTGGCCGCCCTGGCCGCAGGCTGCGCCGCGCTTGGCGCGCTGTTGCCCTGGATGAACGTGTCCGTCCTCTACGGCGCGGAGGTGCTGCTTTCCGCTCTGTGCGCTCTGGAGGGGATGCTGATCCCCGCCTCGCTGTGCGTGTGGACCGCCTCCGCCTTCGCCCTGGGGAAGCTGCTGTTCCCGGCCCTTCTCCCCTGGCCGCTGTGGTGGGCCGCCGCGGCGCTTGGTCTCGGCCTCCTCTGGCTTTTCGGCCATGTGATGTTCAAACGGGACTGAGACGCTCTGAAATAAACCGCGCCCCGTCCGCTGTCGGCTGGATACGCTGACAGCGGACGGGGCGCAAATCATATCGGGGCGGGATGGCGGACCGGAGCCCTTTACGGCTGACGGTACCCGGAGAAGAACCGGGCCATTCGATCGCAGGCTTCCTTGAGCTGCACCAGATCCGGCAGATATACGATCCGGAAGTGGTCCGGCTCCCCCCAGTGGAAGCCGGTGCCCGGAGTGATCAGGATCTTTTCCCGCTTGAGAAGGTCCAGAGCCATCTGCTCGTCGCTGCCGATGTTGAAGCGCTTCGGGTCCATCTTCGGGAAGATATAGAACGCCGCCTTCGGCTTAACCGCGCTCAGGCCGGGGATGGCGTTGAGGGCGTTGAAGATCATCTCCCGCTGCTCATAGATCCGTCCGCCGGGACGGAGATACTCGTCCACAGACTGATAGCCGCCCAGAGAAGTCTGGATGATGCTCTGGGCCGGAACGTTGGAGCACAGACGCATCTTGGCCAGCAGATTGATCCCGTCGATATAACCCTTTGCCCGGGACTTGTCCCCGGCCAGACACACCCAGCCGCAGCGGAAGCCCGCCACCCGGTGGGACTTGGACAGGCCGTTGAAGCAAAGCGTCAGCAGATCCGGAGCCAGGGACGCCAGCGCCACGTGGGGCGCCTCCCCTTCCATCACCAGCCGGTCGTAGATCTCGTCGGCAAACAGGATCAGGTCGTGCTCCCGGGCCACCTGGACGATGTCCTCCAGCACGGCTTTGGGATAAAGGGCTCCGGTGGGGTTGTTGGGGTTGATGACTACGATGCCCTTGGTACGCTCCGTGACCTTGGCGCGGATGTCGTTCACGTCCGGGTTCCAGTCGGACTGCTCGTCGCAGAGATAATGCACCGCCTTGCCCCCGGAGAGGGTGATGGCCGCCGTCCACAGGGGATAGTCCGGCGAGGGGACCAGGATCTCGTCCCCGTTGTCCAGCAGGCCCTGCATGGTAAGGGTGATCAGCTCGCTGACGCCGTTGCCGGTGAAGATGTCGTTCATGCCCACGTTGGGGATCTTTTTGAGCTGGCAGTACTGCATGATGGCTTTTCTGGCCGAAAACAGGCCCCGGGAGTCGGAATAGCCCTCGCAGCTCCGGAGATTATAGATGAGGTCCAGGATCACCTCGTCCGGCGCGGAAAAGCCGAAGGGAGCTGGATTGCCGATGTTCAGCTTCATGATCTTGGCGCCCCGGTTCTCCATGAGGATGGCCTCGTCCATCACAGGACCCCGGATGTCGTAGCATACGTTGTCGAGCTTATGGGACTGCCCGTAATTCTTTCTCTCCATGCTGTTACCTCCGTTCATGAAAAACGCCCTGAGCCGATCGGCTCAGGGCGGAATCTCTTCCGTGTTACCACCTGAATTCGGACTTGCGTCCGCACTCGCTCCGGTACCTTCATACCGGCGCCCGAAGTAACGGTGGGCCACCGTCCGGATCTACTCGGACTATCGTCCTTTTTTCCCGGCCGCTCGGGGATGGCTTCCGAACCGCGCATACAGAGGCTCGCACCGACCGCCTCTTCTCTGGGTATGCGGTGAGGTCGTACTCTTTCCCGTCTCCGCGTTTTCCTGATTGCTGCTTACTTTACCACGGCGGCGCGTCCCTGTCAAGAGATTCCTTTTTCTCCGAGAGATCCCGGCAGGGCGTCTCCCGGCCGGTCACGTCCCGCTCAGCGACCAGACCGTTACCGAGGTGAACACCTCTCCCGCCTTCAGGACGGGGGACGGAAAATTGTCGTGGTGGACGGCGTCCGGCCAGAACTGGGTCTCCAGACAGAAGCCCTCCCGCTTTCCATAGACAGAGCCGAGCTTGCCCTTCTGGCCGCCCAGACTGTTGCCCGCGTAGAACTGCACGCCGGGCAGGTCGGTGCTCACCCGGAGGGTGATGCCCGTCCGGTCCCCGGCGGCCTCCGCCGCCTCGCGGAAGCCCCCGCCGTTCAGACAGTAGTTGTGATCGAACCCTCCCCCGGCCAGGAGCTGGGGATGGTCGGCGTCGATGTCGCGGCCAATGGCGTGGGCCAGACGGAAGTCGAAAGGTGTGCCCTCCACAGGCAGGATCTCGCCGGTGGGGATCAGTCCCTTGTCGGCGGGGGTGAAACGGTCCGCGTTGAGGCGCAGCCTGTGGCCGAGGATAAGGCCGCTGCCCTGGCCGTTCAGGTTAAAATAGGAGTGGTTGGTCAGATTGATGATCGTGTCGGCGTCTGCCTCCGCCCGATAGCTGAGACGGACCTCATCCTCGTCGCTCAGCTCATAGGTCGCCAGGATCTCCGCCCGGCCGGGATATCCCTGGTCGCCGTCGGGACTCACCAGGCGGAACGTGACGCTCCGCTCCGTGGTCTCGGCCGTCTCCCAGACGCGGGACTCGTAGCCCTCGGGGCCGCTGTGGAGATTGTTGGCCCCGTCGTTGGCGGAGAGGGCATATTCCGTCCCGTTCAGGGAAAAACGGGCCTGGCCGATGCGGTTGGCGCTCCGGCCCACCGTGGCGCCGAGGAAGGCGTCGTTTGTCCGGTAGGCGGCCGGGTCCGAAAAGCCAAGAAGGATATCCGTGCCGCGGTACACCAAAGCCATCGCCGAGGCGCCCACGTCCGTCACCGTCAGGCGAGTGCCCGACTCGTTTTCCATCTCATAGGTATGAAAGCCGCCGTTCCACTCACAGATCCGCATGGGACGATCCCCTTTCTCCTCTGTTTTACCGCCTCTTATACTATCACACCCCCGGACAATTGTAAAAGAGATTCTTTTTTCAGCTTCATTTCAGCGTGGAAATGTATTATAATGTTCGGCAAGAGAAAAGGGGCGAGCACGATGAAGATACTGATCGTGGAAGATGAAAAAATGCTGGCCGACTCCCTGAAAGCCCTGCTGGAGACCAAGGGCTTTACGGTGGAGGCGGTCTATGACGGGGAGAACGGCTGGGAATACGCCCGGACCGGCGTCTACGATCTGCTGATCCTGGACGTGATGATGCCGGGGATGGACGGCTATCAGCTGGCACGGGAGGTCCGATCCACCCGCTGCGGCACTCCCATCCTGATGCTGACCGCCCGTTCCGGCATCGAGGACCGGGTGGAAGGGCTCAACGCCGGGGCCGATTACTACCTCACCAAACCCTTCGACACCAGGGAGCTGCTGGCCTGCATCAACGCCCTGCTCCGCCGCCAGGGCAGCCAGGTGGACGAGCTCCGGTTCGGGAACACCTCTCTGGATCTGGCCACGGGCATGCTGGTGTGCGGGGAAAAGCAGGTGCGTCTCTCGGCCAGGGAGTTCGATGTGATGCGGCTCCTCCTGCAGGCCGGGGAAAACAATCTCTCCAAGGAAGTGCTGCTCTCCCGGGTCTGGGGCTTTGATTCCAACGCCGTGGAGAATCACGTGGAGGTCTACATCGGATTCCTGCGGAAAAAGCTCCAGAGCATCGGCTCGGACGTTCGTATCGAGTCCGTCCGGCGGCTGGGATACCATCTGGAGGCCGGATCATGCTGAAAAAACTTCGGATACGGCTTATCGCCGTCACCATGGCCATCGTTTTCGTTTTGCTGTGCGTCATCTTCGGCATGATCGTTCAGTTCACGAAGCAGAATCTGGAGCGGGAAAGCGTCGACATGCTGCGCACCGTGGCCAGCGACCCTCAGAGGCTCAACTGGCCGGGCACCTCCTCCCGCCTCCCCTACTTCACCGTGCGCATCTCCCTCTTCGGCAGCGTACGGGTCAACGGGACCAGTTACTACGATCTCACGGACACGGAGCTTCTGGCGGATATCGTGAAGGGCGCGCTGGACGGCGGTCAGGTCACAGGCCTGCTGAAAGACTACAGCCTCCGGTACTACCGGGTAAACTACGGCGGGGGCGAATACATCGTCTTTGCCGACGTGTCCAGCGAAAACAGCACCCTCCGGGCCCTGGAACGAAACTGCGTGTTCATCGGGCTGGGCAGCCTCGCCGTCTTTTTCCTGATGAGCCTTCTGCTGGCCCGATGGGCCACCCGGCCCGCGGAACGGGCCTGGAAGCAGCAGACCGAGTTCGTTTCCGACGCCTCCCACGAGCTGAAAACGCCCCTTACGGTGATCCTGACCAACGCCGAGCAGCTCCGCTCGCCGGATTACTCCCCGGAGGACAAGACCCGGTTCTCGGAGAACATCTCCGTCATGGCAGAGCGGATGCGCCGTCTGCTGGAGAGTCTGCTCTCTCTGGCCCGGGCAGACAACGGCGTGCTGCCCGACACCTTCTCGGACGTGGCGCTCAGCGCCCTGCTGGAGGAGACGGTCCTCACCATGGAGCCCGTACTGTATGAGCGGGGACTGGAGCTGAAAGCGGAGATCGCGCCGGACCTCCGGATCCGGGGCAGCGAAGCCGGCCTGCGGCAGGTGGCGGAGATCCTCCTGGACAACGCCAGAAAATACTCCGCCCCCGGAACGGTGCGCCTCTCCCTGGAACGGCAGGGCCGGAACCGGGCGCTGCTCACCGTTTTCACTCCCGGCGAGCCTCTGTCCGAGGAGGAGCAAAAGGCCATCTTCCGCCGGTTTTACCGCACGGACAAGGCCCGCAGCGCCGACGGCGGCTACGGGCTGGGACTCGCCATCGCCGAGGGCATCGTGAAGGCCCACCACGGAAAGATCTGGTGCGAGAGCGGAGACGGCGGCAATTCGTTCCTGGTGAACCTGCCTCTTTCCAACCAATAAATGCCCGCCGGAAGCCCTGAACTCAGTCCATCGGAAAGGATGTGCGTCGACCGGATGAAAATCGTGATCGCCATGGATTCCTTCAAGGGGAGCCTGACTTCCATGGAGGCGGGAACCGCCGCCGCGGAAGGGATATTGCGCGTGTTTCCTGCGTGCGAGACCGTGGTGCTGCCCGCGGCCGACGGCGGGGAGGGCACAACCCAGGTCTTTCTGCGCGCGAAAGGATGCGCGAGAGCGGAAGTACAGGTCCGGGGGCCTCTCGGGGAGCCGTCGACCGCCGTCTACGGCATCCTTCCCGGCGGCACGGCCGTGATGGAGATCGCCCAGGCCGCCGGGCTGGAGATGGTGCCGCCGGAAAAGCGTGATCCTTTGGAAACCGGCACCTTCGGCGTGGGCCAGATGATACGAGACGCCCTGGACCGGGGCTGTCGGGAGATCATCCTGGGCCTGGGCGGAAGCGCCACCAACGACGGCGGGCTGGGAATGCTCACCGCCCTGGGCGGTCGATTCTATGATGCGCTGGGCACGGAGGTCGGCGTTACCGGCCGGGATCTTCTCAGCGTGGATGCGGCGGACCTGAGCGGGCTCGATCCCAGACTGAGCGAGTGTGTCGTCCGCGCCGCCTGCGATGTGGATAACCCCCTCTGCGGACCCCGTGGCGCTTCCGCCGTCTATGGGCCCCAGAAGGGCGCCGATCCCGAGACCGTCGTTGCTCTGGATCAGGCCCTGGCACGGTATTCCCAGATCCTGACCTCCGCCGGCTGTCCGGACATCGCCGCGGAAAAAGGAGCCGGCGCCGCGGGCGGACTGGGATATGCCGTCCGACTCCTCCCCCGCTCGTCTCTGGAGCCCGGGGCAGCCCTTCTGCTGGACGCCGCCGGCTTGAAGGAGCATCTGGCCGGAGCGGATCTCCTCATCACCGGCGAGGGAAAGCTGGACGCCCAGACCGCCATGGGAAAGTGCCCTTCCGTTGCCGCCTCTTTCGGCAAGGAGGCCGGCGTTCCTGTGATTGCTCTGGCAGGCTCTGTGGACTCCGGCTTTCGCTCCGGTGAGGGAACGGATATCGACGCGGCGTTTTCTGTGGTACAGGGGCCCTGCACATACCCGGAGGCTATGGAACGGGAAAACGCCCGTGAGAACATCCGGCGGACGGCGGAACAGGTTTTCCGTCTTATCCGGGGCCTCCGGCGGTGAATAGATACAAAACGCCCCTCCGGTCGATCGTGACCGGAGGGGCGTTTTCATTTTATCCTGCGGCACTCCAGATAGTACCGCTTATCCTCCCCGCGGCCGATGGAGAAGCTCTTTCGGGGCAGGGCCCCATCCCGCAGGATGGAAACGAACAGGCCCGATTTTTTGACCGGCGGCAGCAAGACCGCGGCGCAGCCGGGGCGTCTGGCCAGTTCTTTGACCGCGTCGTCGCCGTGGATATAGTCGATCTCTCCGCCGTGGGAGGCCGCATAGTCCCGGCAGAAGGCGTCCGCCGCGGCGGTTCGCTCCCCGATGGTCTTTCCCGGCGTCTCCCACTCCTGCCGCCGTTTTGCCAGCATCGCGGCAAAATCCGACGTGTCGGTATGATAGATCAGCCGGTGGATGGGCATGAACTCCAGGGCCGGTTCATGGATGTTCCCCAGCTCCACCAGAGCGTAACGGGCGGGATGGGTCTCCCGCTCCGCCGGGGAAAGGGTCTCCTTCAACCGGTCCCACCAGCGTTTGGCGGCGGCCAGGGAGTGGGTCCCGGCGCCCACGGCCAGCGTCCGAGGCGCGCCGCTCAGCGCGGCGCCGCGTTGCTCCCGCGGAAGCTCCTCCTCCCCCAGGGAGTCCAGCGCGGCGGTGACGGTATCCCGAAGCGCGCCGTCCACCCGCCAGCCGGTCACATGGCCGCCGCCCATCATCAGATCAAAGTCATAGAGCTTTTTCATCCGGTGACGGGCGTTTTCCAGCGGGCCCAGCACCCGGTCGTCCCGGTCGTCCATGAGCACCATCACATGGGGCATCTCCAGCCTCGCCGCGGCCCGGACCGCCACCCGGGGAGGGATGCGCTCGGCCACCGTCCCCTCGGTGGCCCGGATGGGGGCGTCCGTCCGAGGCGCGAAATCGTATCGCTCCAGATCCAGCGCCCCCATGAGCCCGCGGCGGACCCGGCCGTCGGTCTGGGTACGTTCCAGATAGATGTAACAGTCCGGATGCTCTTCGAAGATCCCGTCAGAGAGATACTGTTCCATCATCCCGGCGATCCGCTCCGGGGCCCCGACGGCCCGGTCGGTCCCCAGCCACGCCTCCGGCAGCACCATCCGAAGAGACGATGGCGCGCCGCTCGTCATCCGTTCCACCCTCTCCCAATAGTCCGGCTGGGAGGTGAACTGGTCGCAGGCCACCACGCTCCAGAGCTTTCTGTATTCTTCCCGGGGCAGCAGTATATCGGTCGGTCGGATCAGAGACATATCACTTCTCCTGAAAAACAAACGGTGTTTTGCGCCAGTCCTCTCCGCAGAGCTGCTCCTCTTCCGCGGGGCGGCCCAGCACATAGAGGTCGTGGGCGGCGCTGCCCACGGCGAAGATCTCGTTGGCCCGGGGATCCTCCCGGCGGACGCGGGCCGCCTTTGTGATGACCGGCAGCGAGGCGGAACGCCTCATCTTCCGGAGCAGGGCCGCGCCCCGTTCGTCCATGGCCAGCACGCGAAGATAGGGCGGGACGCCTTGTGCCATACCCTCCGGGATCTTCAGCGCCGCGCACATCACCATCCGGCGGAGTCGGGAGAGGGCGTAGCGCCTGGACTTGGCGGCCATGGCCGCGGCCATGGGATCGGTTTGGGTCTGGATGGCGTCGTACAGCCGGCGCTCCAGCCCCTCGGAGGCGTCCGGCAGACGGGACAGGTCCTCCAGCGTGCGCTCCCGCAGCCGGGAGAGAACGGCGGTCCGCAGCCCGGAAGCCGTCACGGGGCCGCGGCCCCGCTCCCTCTCCCGGGAAAACACGGCCGCGCTCCCCTCCGGCAGAAGGGCGAGCCATTCCTCCCCCTTCTCCATCCGCTCCCTCAGCTCCATGGCGCTCCCCGGACCGTCGTGAACGGAGGCGCGACGGGGCACCACATGCACGGCGGGGAAAAAGCCCAGCCGCTCCATGGCCAGCAGGTATTCCACGCCCAGCAGGTCGTTGGGCCCGCGCAAAGGCGCGGCGGCGGCATCCCCCGCCAGGGAGACCACCGCCCGTTCCCGGGCGGCGGCGAAGGAAACGCCGGCTTTCAGCTCGTTTCGAAGAGCCTCGTCAACTTCCGGCCTCCGAAGGGTTTCGGCGCACGCTCGCAGCGCGGCGAGGCTCCCGCTCTCCGAGCCGAAGCAGACGCTGTCCACCACGCCGGTGGCCTGGAGCAGACCCACGCCGCCCCGGGCGAAGCCCTCCGCGGAGGACAGGCTCCACGGCACAGGCAGCTCCAGCACCAGAGACACGCCGCAGCGCACCGCCGCCTCCGCCCGGGCGAATTTATCAAAGACCGCCGCCTCGCCCCGCTGGACAAAATCCCCGGACATCACGGCCACCACCGCCGCGTCCCCGTCCGAACCGTCGGCCCGCGCGAGCCGGGCCGCCTCACGGAGCTGAAAGACGTGACCGTGGTGCAGGGGGTTGTATTCCGCGATGATGCCGACGGCGCTCATGAAAAACCTCTCACTTCTTTGGGGTTTTGGTCTTGCGTTTTCCGTTCGAAAACGGTAAAATATTCGGATGTGAGCATAATACCCTAAAAAGGAAAGATTTACAATACGGAAAGGAACAGTGTCCATGAAAATTCTGGTCATCAACGCCGGCAGCTCCTCCCTGAAATATCAGCTCATCGATATGGACAACGAGGCTCTTCTGGCCAAGGGTCTCTGTGAGCGCATCGGTCTGGACGGCCGTCTGACCCACAAGCCTCTGAACGGAAAGCCCACGTTTGCCGCCGATATCCCCTTCCCCACCCACAAGGAAGCCATCGAGGCCGTGCTCGAAAAGCTCGTCAGCGAAGAGTACGGCGTGGTAAAGTCCATGAGCGAGATCGGCGCGGTGGGCCACCGTGTCCTGCACGGCGGAAGCGAGTTCACCGAATCCTGCCTGGTAGACGACGCCTGCGAAGCGGCCATCAAGAAGTGCTTCCCTCTGGGGCCCCTTCACAACCCCGCCAACCTGATGGGCATCAAGGCCTGCCAGGCCGTCATGCCCGGCACGCCTCAGGTCGCCGTGTTCGACACCTCCTTCGGCATGGCCATGGCTCCCAAGGCTTATATGTACGCCCTGCCCTACGAGTATTATGAAAAGGACTCCATCCGCCGCTACGGCTTCCACGGCACCAGCCACCGGTTCGTGTCCGCCCGCGCCTGCGAGATCGCCGGAAAGCCCGGCACCCGGGTCATCAACTGCCACCTGGGCAACGGTTCCTCCGTGTCCGCCAGCATCGACGGCAAGTGTGTGGACACCTCCATGGGCCTGACCCCATTGGCCGGTCTTCCCATGGGCACCCGCTCCGGCGACTGCGATCCCGCCATCCTCCAGTTCATCATGAACAAGTACGATCTCAATGTGGACGAAATGCTGAACCTGCTCAACAAGAAGTCCGGCGTACTGGGCATCTCCGGCGTGTCCTCCGACTTCCGGGATCTGGAAAAGGCCGCCGCCGAGGGCCACGAGCGCGCGCAGCTGGCGCTGGACAAGTTCTGCTACGAGACCGCCAAGTATGTGGGCGCCTACGCCGCCGCCATGAACGGCGTGGATATGATCACCTTCACCGCCGGCGTCGGTGAAAACGGCATTGACACCCGGGCCAAGGTCTGCGCCTATCTGGGCTTCCTGGGCGTGAAGCTGGACGCGGAGAAGAACAAGCTCCGGGGCAAGGAAGTGGAGATCTCCACCCCCGACAGCGCCGTCCGCGTGTTCGTCATCCCCACCAACGAGGAGCTGATGATCGCCCGGGACACCCTGGAGCTGGTCAGCAAATAATCGACCCTTTTCCTGGTACAGGCCGTCCGGTCCGGACGGCCTGTTTCATTTTCCACGATTTTTAACATTTTTGCGGGGAAACGGTCAACACGCGTTGCTTGTCCTTCCCCGCGGGCGTGGTATACTGTGGTTGGAAAGGTGGGAAAAGTATGATTTCGGATAATATTTCCACTCTTCGGAAACGGCAGGAGCTGTCCCAGGAGGCGCTGGCGGAAAAGGTGGGCGTGTCCCGGCAGACCGTGGCCAAATGGGAGAGCGGCGAGAGCGTCCCGGATATCCTCCATGCCGAGGCGCTGGCGGAGCTGTTCGACGTGAATCTGGAGGATTTGATCCGCTCAGACCTGTCCCGTGGCGCGGCGCCCAGCGGGAAATACCTGTTCGGCACCGTGACCGTGGGCGACAAGGGCCAGATCGTCATCCCTGTCAAGGCGCGGCGGCTCTTCAACATCCGGCAGGGGGACGATCTTGTGGTGCTGGGCGATATCAATCAGGGACTGGCCCTGCTCAAATCGGACCTTTTCATCGACTTCGCCCATCAGCTTCAGAATCAGGAGGAGAAACCATGAACGCCGTGCTGGACGTGAAGGACCTGGAGAAGCGGTATCCCTCGTTCCATCTGGACAGGATCAGCTTTTCCCTGGAGCCGGGAAAGATCACCGGCTTCATCGGCCGCAACGGAGCGGGCAAGACCACCACGCTCCATTCCCTGCTGGGATTCCTCGCCCCGGACGGCGGGGAGATCCGCTTCTGGGGCCAGGATTTCCGGGGTCACGAAACGGAGATCAAGCAGCGGATCGGCTTCGTCTCCGCCGGAATGACGTTCTACGGCAAGAAAAAGCTCCGGACCATCACCGACGTCACCCGGTCGTTCTATTCTCACTGGGACGACGGGATCTATCGCCGGTATATGGAGCTCTTCGCCCTGGAGGAGGACAAGACTCCGGAAAAGCTCTCCAACGGCATGAAGATCAAATACACGCTGGCTCTGGCCATGTCTCATGACGCGGACCTGCTGATCCTGGACGAGCCCACCAGCGGTCTGGACCCCGTCTCCCGGGAAGAGCTGCTGGAGATCTTTCTGGACCTCCGGGACGAGGGAAAAACGATCCTGTATTCCACCCATATCACCTCCGATCTGGACAAGACCGCCGACCGCATCCTGTACATCTCCGGCGGAAAGCTCCGGGCCGACGCGCCGCTGGACGAGTTCATCCGCTCCTGGCGGCTGGCGGAATTCCGGGAGGAGGAGCTCACAGAGGAGCTCCGTCCGCTGCTCGGCCGGCGGCGGCGCGCCCGGGACGGGTATACGGCCCTGATCCCCACGGAGGACGCGGCCAGGATCTCCCTGCCCGTGCGGACGGCGGATCTGGAGGAGATCATGGTCCACCTGGAGAAGGAGGCGTAACCATGGCGGGAAAACTGTTTCGAAAAGAGCTCCGGCTCTGCCTGCACCCGGCGGCGCTGATGATGCTGGGGCTGACGACGCTGATCCTGATCCCCAACTACCCCTATTCGGTGTCGTTCTTTTACGTCATGCTGGGACTGTTCTTCGTCTCCCAGGGAGCCCGGGAAAACCACGACGTGACCTTCACCCTCACGCTGCCCGTGGAAAAGCGGGCCGTGGTGGACGGGCGGTTTCTGCTCTCCGCGGCGCTGGAGCTGGCGTCCCTCGTGCTGGCGGGCGTGATGATCGCGCTGCACCGTCTGCTGACGGACGTTCCCAACGGGGCCGGGATGGATGCCAACCTGGCGCTGCTGGGCGAGGGACTGGCGCTGTACGGCGTGTTCAACCTGCTCTTCTTCCCAGCCCATTTCCGGGACGTGAGCCGGATCGGCGTGCCGTTCCTGGTGTCCAGTCTGGTGGTTTTTCTGCTGATCACGGCGGACGTGATCCTCAGCTACGCCCTGCCCTTCTGGCGGGACGTGCTGGACACGCCCGACCCGCGGCACGTGGGAACAAAGCTGCTTTTTGACGCGGCGTGCCTGGTCTTTTATTTCCTCACGACGGTCCTGGCCCTGCGCGTGTCCCGGGAGCGGTTCCGCCGGCAGGATATCCGCTGAAAAGCCGGAAAAAAACCGATATTTCGTGTTGACAAGCCTCTGGCGCCGTGATATAGTATCAAAGCCGCATTGAAAGGGTACCCAAGAGAGGGCGACCTCCGCCCCGGAGAGCGAGTCTGCAGAAAGGCAGGATGTATCATGAAGCACGCTGTTATCGAGACCGGCGGAAAGCAGTACCGGGTCGCCGAGGGCGACGTGATCTACGTCGAGAAGCTCAACGCCGCCGACGGAGAGGCCGTCACCTTTGACAAGGTCCTGGCCGTGGTCGACGAGGGCGTCAACGTGTTCGGCACCCCCACCGTGGAAGGCGCCAGCGTCAGCGCTACCGTCATCAAGACCGGCAAGAGCAAGAAGATCCGGGTCTACAAGATGAAGCCCAAGAAGAACTACCGGCGTACCCAGGGCCATCGTCAGCCCTACACCAAGGTGCAGATCGGCACCATCAACGCGTAAGCTCCGTACTATTTGACAAAGAGAGGTGTAATTCGAAATGGCACATAAGAAAGGCATGGGCAGCACCCGGAACGGCCGCGACAGCGAGTCCAAGCGTCTGGGCGCCAAGCGGGCCGACGGTCAGTTCGTCCTGGCCGGCAACATCCTTGTCAGACAGCGCGGAACGAAGATCCACCCCGGCACCAACGTGGGCATCGGCGGAGACGACACTCTGTA
>JAEEGL015496234.1_pt1 | contig 14437 bp, 13 predicted proteins | sample 9134231 | NCBI WGS metagenome assembly JAEEGL01 (sample SAMN16246548, study PRJNA631951) | gut metagenome | biome: gut microbiome; feature: rumen; material: fiber-attached | host: Bos | place: Iran: Karaj | collected 2018-10
CTGTTCCTGTCGGTGTTGTCTACGAATATCTCAGGTATTTCCACAAGGCCTACTGACTGTCCCTTCTTCCCGGCAATTTCTATCGGGGTGTCTGAAGGTACCGAAAGCAGCTTATGCAACACGTCTGTCATTGTCTTTCCGAGGAATGCTGAAACGATTGCCGGCGGAGCCTCGTTGGCACCGAGCCTGTGGGCGTTGGTGGCTGAGGCGATGCTGGCCTTCATCAGAGAGTTGTGCTTCTGCACGGCTGCCAGTACATTGACGAAGAATGTGACGAACTGCAGGTTGCCCATAGCGTCCTTTCCAGGAGCCAGCAGGAGGGTGCCGGTATCAGTTCCAAGGGACCAGTTGTTGTGCTTTCCAGAACCGTTTATGCCCTCGAAAGGCTTCTCGTGGAAGAGGACCACGAATCCGTGCTTGCGGGCTATGCTGTTCATCACGTTCATTATGATCTGGTTCTGGTCGTTGGAGAGGTTGGTCTCGCCGTAGATTGGCGCCAGTTCGAACTGGTTGGGGGCAACCTCGTTGTGGCGCGTCTTAAGAGGAATTCCAAGCTTATATCCGGCAATCTCTATGTCGCGCATGAACGCCGCCACCCTTGAAGGGATGGCTCCGAAATAGTGGTCTTCCAACTGCTGGTTCTTTGACGATGCGTGGCCCATAAGGGTGCGTCCTGTAAGCATCAGGTCAGGACGTGCGGCGTACAGGTCTTCGTCCACCAGGAAATATTCCTGCTCCCATCCAAGGTATGAGTAGACTTTCCTGACGTTGGGGTCGAACATCTGGCAGATAGGCACGGCGGCGTCGCTTACAGCCTTGAGGGCTTTCTTCAAAGGAGTCTTGTAATCCAGCGCCTCACCTGTGTAGGAGACGAACACCGTAGGGATACAGAGAGTGTCGTCCTGGATGAACACAGGGGATGTAGGATCCCAGGCGGTGTAGCCACGGGCCTCGAAAGTGGCCCTGATGCCTCCGCTGGGGAAGGACGATGCGTCAGGCTCCTGCTGTACCAGCGAGGTTCCGTCGAAGGTCTCTATCATTCCACCTTTTCCGTCATAGTCCAGGAAGGAGTCGTGCTTCTCTGCGGTGCCTTCTGTCAGAGGCTGGAACCAGTGGGTGATATGTGTCACACCGTGTTCCATTGCCCAGGTCTTGATGCCTGCAGCCACCTTGTCGGCGGTGGAACGGTCCAGGGACTCTCCGTTGTCTATGCAGTTGACAAGGTCTTTGTAGGTCTTCGCGTCAAGATACTTGCGCATCTTTTCACGGTTGAATACCAACTCCCCGAAATAGTCGGAAGTTTTCATTGCGGGAATCTCTACCGTAGCGGCCCTCTTCTTGAAGGCGTCTTGAACTACATCAAATCTTGGATTGTTCATAATACATGTATCTAACTAACTGTTTATAATGCTTGGTTGTGCACGTCTTTTACAGCGCGTCCGCTGGGGTCGTTTACACCCTTGAAAGAGGGGTCCCACTGCAGCGCCTCGGCGGTGGAGCAGGCCACGCTCGGTACACTTGGCACGCTCAGGGCGGCGCTGTTGCTGGGGAAAAGCTCGCTGAAAATGGAGCGGTAGTAATACTCCTCCTTGTTCATAGGAGTGTGGATGGGGAAACGCTCAGCGGCGTGAGCCATCTGGCTGTCGCTGACCAGCTCTGAAGTCATCTGCTTTAGGCTGTCTATCCATCCGTAGCCTACTCCGTCGCTGAACTGCTCTTTCTGCCTCCATACTATGCTTTCAGGGAGAATGTCGCTGAAAGCCTCCCGGACTATCTTCTTCTCAATCATATCTCCCGGGCACATCTTGGCCTCGGGGTTAAGGGTCATAGCCACGTCCAGGAATTCCTTGTCCAGGAAAGGCACCCTGCCTTCCACGCCCCAGGCGGCCAGCGACTTGTTTGCGCGCAGGCAGTCGTACATATGAAGTTTGCCGATCTTTCGTACCGTCTCTTCGTGGAATGCCTTTGCATCCGGAGCCTTGTGGAAATAGAGGTATCCTCCGAAGACTTCGTCAGCGCCTTCGCCGCTAAGGACCATCTTTATTCCCATACTGCGTATGTATCTGGCCAGCAGGTACATAGGAGTGCTGGCACGGACGGTGGTGACGTCGTAGGTTTCAATATGGTAGATGACGTCGCGCAGGGCGTCTATGCCTTCCTGGAGGGTGTAGTTCACTTCGTGATGTACGGTGCCTATGTAGTCTGCCACCACGCGCGCCTTCTCCAGGTCGGGGGAGCCTTTCAGGCCCACCGCGAAAGAGTGGAGGCGCGGCCACCAGGCCTCGCTCCTGTCCTGCGTCTCTATCCTGTTGCGTGAGTACATTGCGGCTATGGCCGATATGACAGAACTGTCAAGACCTCCTGAAAGCAGCACGCCGTAAGGGACGTCGCTCATAAGCTGGCGCTTCACCGCAGCCTGGAGCGCCGTGCGGACACTCTCCTTGCTTGCAGGAGCATCCTTGACAGCCTCGTAGTCGAACCAGTCGCGCGTCCACCAGCGGCGGATCACGCCTTCGCGGCTGTCCAGGAGATGCCCCGGAGGGAAGGGCTCGTAGCGTTCGCACATTCCCTCCAGCGCCTTCAACTCGCTGGCGACATACACGGTTCCGTCCTCGTCATATCCTATATATAGGGGAATTACTCCTATGGGGTCGCGGGCAATCAAGTATCTATTCTCATTCTCGTCATACAGGGCGAATGCGAAGATTCCGTTGAGGTCCTCGAGGAATCCGGCACCCTTTTCTTTGTAGAGGGCCAGGATCACCTCGCAGTCGGAACCGGTCTGGAAGTCATAGTTACAGGCAAGACGCTCACGGATGCCCTGATGGTTGTAGATCTCTCCATTAACGGCAAGCACGGTATGTCTGTCAGGAGAATACAGGGGCTGACCTCCGGACAGCGGGTCAACTATCGCAAGTCTTTCGTGAGCCAGAGTGCAATGCTCGCTGCTGTAGACTCCGCTCCAGTCCGGACCGCGGTGCCTGATGCGCGAGGACATATGCAATGCCTTCTCACGGGTCTCTCTCTGGGGGAGAGTGCTGTCAAAAATGCCAATGAAACCACACATAACTCTTAAAGTTAAAAGGGCTGATTCCTTTCGGAACCAGCCCTTATATCTTTGTTTCTAACTAACTTTCATCTCCTGTGCCCTTACGACTGGTGGATAGAACACAACAACCCGAGAACCTGATTCTGATTCTGGTTCTGGTTATTGTTGTTCTGCTTGTTCCAAGAAAATCCGGTCATTGTCGCCAAGTATTTCAGTTGCTAATTTAATAAGTTTTTTAATAATGCAAAAATTTTTTTCAGTATAAACGTAAAATTTTCTAACTTAGTAAAGACACAGTTATTATATATATGGATGCATTGCTGCAATTGATTCTGGCCTTCGCGGTAGGACTTCTCCTTACCGCCGTCATAGCTTTCATAGTTGCCGGAAGTGTGGTAAAGAAGCGCGTGAAAACCGCTCAGGAGGCGGAGAAAGCCCGTGGGGAGGAGTCGCTGCAGATGCAGAAAACCCTGTTTGACGCCGACCTGGCCCACGCCCGCGAAAGGGAAGACGCCCTACGCGGCAAGATAGACGAGATTAAAGGCGAGGCGGCTGCCCGCATAGAAGAAGTCAAGAAAGACTATACAAAACGCAACGAAGAGGCTCTCGCCGCCCTCCGGGAGAAAGTCGACGAGACAATGGCCAAGGTGAGCGCCCAGGTCAAGAACGAGACCTCGGAGATGCTCAAAGCCCGCCAGAAAGAATTCTCCGAGGCCAGCAACGAGAGCCTCGGCCAGATTATGGCCCCGCTCAAGGAGAACATCGCCGAACTCAAGAAGAGGATGGAAGAAGACAACAAGGAGCAGGGCGAGCGCAACGCAGAGATGCGCGAGCGCATCAAGACCCTGCTGGAGCACAGCGATATGGCGCGAAAGAGCGCTGACGAGCTGGCGGAGGCATTCAAGCACGGCAGCAAGATGCAGGGAGACTGGGGCGAGACCATCCTCGAGGAACTCCTGAGTTCGCAGGGCCTCAGGGAGGGCGTGCACTTTGACTCGCAGCCCGTAATAATGGGACCTGACGGAAAGCCGGTAAAGAACGAGAGCGGCGGAATAATGCGTCCGGACATCATTCTTCACCTGGATGAAAAGAGGGAGGTGATAATAGACTCCAAGGTATCCCTCACGGCATATGTGGATTATGTGAACGCTGAGACTGCGGCTGAAAGGCAGCAGTTCCTCAAAGCCCACGTTGACAGCATCTTGAAACACGTGAACGAACTGGCAGAGAAAGATTATTCCTCATATATCAAGTCCCCTAAAGTCTCCGCGGGGTATGTTATAATGTTTGTCCCGAATGTGGGCGCCCTTTGGTCTGCTTTGAATGCCGATCCTGGTTTATGGCGCAAGGCGGCGGACAAGAACGTATACATAGCGGACGAACAGAGCCTTTACGGCGCTCTCAAGATTGTCAGCGCCACTTGGACGCAGGTGGTGCAGGCCCAGAATCACGAGAGAGTCTATGAACTTGCTCAGGAGATGATTGAGCGTGTAGGTATGTTTATGGAGAAGTACAAGGCTGTAGGAGATGCCCTGAACAAGGCACAGACAGAGTACATAGACGCCGGCAAGAAACTTGACCCCAAGGGACAGAGCATTCTGAACACCTCTGCCAAACTGATCAAACTCGGCGCAAAGAATAGCGAGAAACACCCCATCCCGGCTCTTCAGGACATAGACGACATTCCTTCCCTGGAGTCATAGTCACCGTACCGGTACTGCGTGGGTGTTCTTTACTTCTCCCATTACAAATGAACTGTTGAGGCCTCCTATGCAGTCAAGTTCGCCTAAGATTCGCAGCACGAACTGCTGATACTCCTTCATACTTGAAACATATACTTTCAGGAGAAAGTCGTAGTCTCCTGAAATGTTGTAGCATTCCCCGACTTCTTCCATAGACTGCACGGCATCCATCAGACGCTGTGCATTGTCGAAAGTATGCTGCTTCATCTTGATGTAGCAGAAAGCCACGAACGAGCAGTTCAGTTTCTCGGCATCCAGCACTGCCACAAAGTTCTTTATGTATCCCTGTTCCCGCAGGCGCTTGATGCGTTCGAATACCGGGGTGGGGGAGAGATGCACGCGTGCGGCAATCTGCTTGTTTGTCAGCGAGGCGTTTTCCTGGAGAATCTTGAGGATGGCTATGTCGGTTGCGTCAAGTCCGTTCATATGGCTGTCAGAGTTTTTTTCTGCCCGCGGGGCCATTTCTGCCCTATTTGGGATTATTTTTCTTTAACAAATACAAATATAGTTATATATTCTAAATTTCAAGAAGTATTTGGAATTATTATCTGCCAAAACGAACTTTGCAAAAGAAAACAAATAAAACAACATAAAATATGAGCACCAGAAATTATCACGTAGAGACACTGGCCCTTCACGTTGGGCAGGAGAAACCGGATCCGGCATCAGACGCACGCGCCGTCCCCATATATCAGACAACATCCTATGTATTCCACGACTCGCAGCACGCAGCTGACCGATTCGGCCTCCGCGACCCGGGCAACATCTACGGCCGCCTTACCAATTCTACCCAAGCCGTGTTCGAAGAGAGGGTGGCGGCGCTCGAGGGCGGCGTGGCCGGCCTTGCCGTCGCTTCCGGTGCGGCAGCCATTACCTACGCGCTGCAGAACATCCTTCAGCAGGGTGACCATATCATCGCCGCCGACAACCTGTACGGAGGCACCTACAACCTTATCACCCACACGCTGGCAACGCAGGGCATTCAGAATACGATCCTCAAAGTCAACGACCTTGCAGCTCTGGAGGCTGCAATACGCCCCAATACCAAGGTAATCTACGCCGAGACCCTGGGCAACCCCAACTCTGACGTGGCTGACTTCGAGGGCATCGCCGCAGTGGCTCATCGTCACAACATAGTATTCATAGTGGACAATACCTTCGCACCTATATTGATAAAGCCCCTTGAGCACGGCGCTGACATCGTGGTACATTCCGCGACAAAGTTCATTGGCGGCCACGGAAGCTCGCTGGGTGGCGTGATCGTCGACGGAGGCAAATTCGACTGGAAGGCGAATGCCGACAAGTATCCCACGCTGGCAAAGCCGGATCCCAGTTACCACGGAGCAGTGTTCGCAGACGTTGCAGGCCCCGTCGCGTTCGTAACCCGCATCCGCGCCGTGATCCTGCGTGACACAGGAGCCGCAATCAGCCCCTTCAACGCCTGGATACTGCTCCAGGGCGTAGAGTCCCTGCCGCTGCGCATAGAGCGTCACACGGAGAACGCGCTCAAGGTGGTGGATTTCCTTTCAAAGCACCCCAAAGTTGCCAAGGTCAACCATCCGGCTCTGCCTGACCATCCGGATCACGCCCTGTATCAACGCTATTTCCCCAACGGAGCCGCCTCCATATTTACATTCGAGATAAAAGGAACGCAGGAAGACGCCTGGAAGTTCATAGACTCGCTTAAGATATTCTCCCTGCTGGCCAACGTGGCAGATGTAAAAAGCCTTGTAATTCACCCATATACCACTACCCATTCGCAGTTGAGCCCGGAGGAGTTGGCAGAGCAGCACATCACCCCTACCACCATCAGGCTGTCCATAGGAGTAGAGCATATTGATGACATAATTGAGGATATATCGCAGGCTCTTGAAAAATAATTGAAAAAATATTTGGTTTATAATATAAACTTGTTTACATTTGCAATGCGGATGGGATGGACTGCGCAGCCATGCCCTTCCGCATAACTCTTGTAATCAGTTTTTATTATGGAACAAAACAAAGAAATGACCGCTAGCGAAAGCCTTGCCCTCATTACAGAAACTCTCAACAACAGCCGTAAGGCCATCCTCAGAAACAACTCCAAGGGATTCATCCTCTGGGGGATACTCCTCACAGTTTTCTCTCTGGCCATATACCTGCTGTGGCATTATACGGGCAGCCCCGCCTGGAATTTCCTGTGGTTTGCTTTCTCTGCCATCGGCTATCCTCTTGCCAATGTAATCTATAAAAAAGACAAGAACGCCCCTACCAACGAGATAGGGAAGGCGATAGGGTACATCTGGGCTCTGTTCGGAGTTTTCTCCCTGACCATAAGCATGATTGCCGTATTCTGGGTGCCAATGAACCTTTTCCTGATCATAATCTTGCTGTTGGGTCTTGCTGAGAGCATCTCCGGTGTACTTCTCAAGAACTGGCCTATCATTATTTGCGGATTCCTGGTGGGAGTTGGGGGAGCAGTAGTATCCTGCCTGCTTCATACCGAGGCCCTGACCCTTCTCTTCACCCTGGGCGGCATCCTTCTGGCCGTCACCGGACTGATTGTCAAATCCCAATACAAGTAAGCCATGTTTCCTAAACTCGACCCTCTGCTGCACTCGGAGTTGAGGCTGGCCGTAGTGTCAATTCTTGCCGGCGTGGAGTCCGCGGACTTCACCTTCATCAAGAAACAGACAGGAGCGACAGCGGGAAACCTGAGTGTGCAGATAGACAAACTGACCACGGCCGGATATATCACGGTGGAGAAAGGTTTCAAGGGAAAGATGCCCTGCACAACCTGCAAGATAACCCCGGAGGGGCGGGACGCCTTCCAGGCATACGTGGATGCCTTGAAGGAATACCTTTCGGCTGGGAAGAAATAAAGAAAAGCACTTGCGACCGCAAGTGCTTTTCTTTTATTATGACGATTACATTTTCCTGAGCCAGATGTTCCGGAAACTGATTGGGGCGCTGGGATCGCCGTGAGCCTGGAGGCGGAGTGGGCCGTCACCGTGGGGAATCACCTGGGGATGGCCAATGTACTCCGTGGTGCCGCGGATGGTGAAATTGTTCAGAAGGACAATACCATTCTGTATGACGGTTACCGAAGGAGCCAGCTTGTAGGTTCCGTCTTCGTTGAACACAGGTGCTGTGTAAATGATGTCGTAGACGTTCCATTCTCCCGGCTTGCGCATGGCATTGGCAAGAGGGATGACCTGCTTGTAGACACTTCCTGTCTGTCCGTTGGCGTAAGTCTCGTTCTGGTAGCAGTCCAGGATCTGGATTTCATATTTGTCCTGGAGATAGACCCCGCTGTTTCCGCGGGACTGGCTGGAGCCTGTAATCCCTACGGGTACGCACCACTCCAGATGAAGCTGGAAACTGCCGAAACTCTCCCTGGTCAGGATGTCCCCGGCTTTTTTGTCCACCGTGAACACACCGTCGTGTACGGGCCACTTGGCCTCTCCGCCGTTGGCGGACACCCAGGCGTCCAGGTTCTTTCCGTCGAAAAGGACTACAGCATCGGAAGGGGCCGAATCGGTCAGGATGTCACCGGGGGTGACTATCGCTGGCTGAGGCGTCCAGAACTCGGTCATTCCGGGGGTCATCCTTTCGGGTTTGGGGTATTCTTTCTCCTGGGCGAAAGCGCTGCCTGCGCAAAGCAGGACGAGGGCGGAGGCTATTATTATTCTCATATTGAAAGTGTCTTGTTATTCTGCTGTAAGAACTGAGTAGACGTTGTTGTAGGCAGTGTAACTGTCCTGGAGCATATTGCGGGAACCATACTGCTCTATGGTGTACCATCCCTGGTATCCGCTGTCTTTCAATTCCTTGACGATTTCTTTGACAGGGACGCAGCCTTCACCTGCCGGGACACAGGTCATATTGTCCGGAGCGGTTCTGTCCTTTAGATGCACGTGACTTATCTTATCGCTGAAGCGCTGGAACTGAGTCATAGTGTCGTCCCCGGCAAATATGAAGTTTCCGGTGTCAAACACAAGGCCTAGGTCCTTTGAAACCACAAAGAGGGAATCTATCCTGTCCGCATTGTAAGTGAATGAACGGCGGTTGTCATAATCCTCCACCATTATGGAGTATCCCTTTGCCGCGACCCTTGCCGCAAACGCGGCGATACGCTCCCTGGCAGCCTCCATCTCCTCCTGGCTGAAGCCGGACTGAGGGATGAAGCCTGCGACCAGCAGAAGCCGGTCAAAACCACGGCTGTCCATAAAGGCGATGGTCTGGTCTTCAAGTTCCGACTGATCCTCGCGAGCATAGTTAATCTCAGTTATGGCGCAGGCGTGCTCAAAACCAAGGCTGTCAAGAGTCTTTATTTCATCCGGATTCTGGAATACTCGGATGTCCGCACCGGTATAGCCGTGTTCTTTGAGGAGAGTAGCAGCCTGTGCGAATGACAGGCCTTCCTGTTTGACTATTTCTTCGATATGGTCGCAGAATATGGATATCTTGGGGACTTCTTTTTTAGCATTGCCACAGGATATAAGGGAGAAAACAGCAGCAAGAACCAGGAGGATCGAAGGCTTTTTCATATCTATTGTTGTTTAATACCTTCTAATGTAGTGATTATTTGACAAAAAAAGCACTCACGTTGCCGTAAGTGCTTGAACTGTCTGGATGACTCGACTTGAACGAGCGACCTCCTGGTCCCTAACCAGGTGCGCTACCAACTGCGCCACATCCAGATTGGTGGCGCAAATATAAACATTTTTTTATTATTCTCCTAATACGCACCATTTAACTACTGGAATTCTGCGGATAGTCTCGTACAGCAGGGGAGAGAGTGTGAACACCGCCACGGTCAGTATGGCGTATATTGCCGCAGGAGGCAGGTTGGTATGGACCTTCAGGTTATAACCTACGGCTGCAATTACCAGATAGTGGACGATGTAGATGCCGAAACTGGACTTTGTCATATAGCCCGCGAACTTGCCTGTATAGTCGAATTTGGCTTTGAACAACGCCATCATCGCCAGGCACATCAGCCAGCCGTAGAGGCAGTTGAGAGGACTGCCAAGGTATTCAGGCGAGGTGTTGTCCTGTCCGAAGGTGGTGGCAATCAGTACGATTCCTGAAATGGCGGCGCATACCAGAAGGGGCGCCCAGACTTTTGAGAGCCTTTCCTGAACCTCGTCGTGTGAGAATACGAAATATCCCAGCAGGAAGGGTATGAGGTAGAATATCGGCTTGTACAGGTTCAGAAGGCCGTCCAGGGATTCCGGACGAGGATTCCTGATCAGTGTATGCTCGCCAGCCCAGAACAGGATGCCAAGAAGGATAATGGGAACTATTCCGGCTTTTCCGCACCAGTTCCAGAATCTGTCATTCTTGTCAAGGGCGCGTACAAGAAGGAGTACCAGGCATAGCAGCCACAGTACCTGGACAAACCATAGCGGGCCTATCCCGCTGAAAGCCATTATAAAGTACTTTGCAATGGCAGGAACTCCGTCGAACACACCTTCCCTGGATGCTACGACTGTGTTGAAGTATCCCACCATCCAGTGGAATACAAAGAGACCGATGGTTCCCGGCACCAGCAGTTTGCGAGTGCGGGCCTTGAACCATTCTTTTGAACCGTGCTTTTCCAGCGCGTAGCGTGCGCTGATGCCCGCGAGGATGAAAAGAATCGGCATGAACCACGGATACAGGATGTACATTATAACATCCTGATACTGAGGTCCGTCGCCAAACCCTCCTATGCCGCCGAATACGCCTTTGTTGTTGTAAAAGTAGATTACGTGATAGAACAGCACCAGGAGAACTGTCACCCAGCGCAAATTGTCAATCCAATGTTTTCTCATTTTGTAAGTCCTTCCATAGCTTGGTCGATGATGCTCTGAAATACTACAGTCTTCAGCAAGGCTATTCCTTTCTGGTCCCCGAGCATCATAAGGGTGTCACCAGTCTGGATATTGTATATCTTTCTGGCGTCCTTGGGGATAACTATCTGCCCCTTGTCGCCCACCTTCACTACTCCGAAGATGTATTTTCCGTCTTTTTCTTGCATCTCGTGGTAAAAGTTAGAAATTTCCCACAAATATAACAAAATATATCATATATTTACAATATGAAGAAGAGAATTGTCATTTTATTGACTCTTGCCATTCTGGCAATTGCTTCGTGTAGCTATAAGCACTACACTTACCTCAAGGCTGCAGAGGAGAGAGAATCATTTACTCCAGCCCAGCAGAAAGAATATGACGCTTACATCTGGCGCGCAGAGCGAAGGGACAGGGATGCCCTGCCCAGCAGCTTCCGAACCTGCCAGAGCGAGTTGAGGGTGCGCAGCGACGTTTCCGGTTATGACCCCACTTACCAGCCCTCCACAAAGGGCTTGGCAGACTTGAAGGTCAGCGCCAGCTCGGACTTCAGCGCCAAGGAACTTGACGCCCTTGTGGCGGAAATCCGCAAGCTACACAGCGGCCCCATCACTATTGTTGACCTCAGAAGCGAGACTCACGGCCTCCTGAACGGAGACCACCTGTCTTTATATGGCCAGGAGAACTGGGACAATATGGGATTGACCCACGAGCAGATCATAGAGAACGAGAAACAGATTATCCACGGCCTTGTAGGAAAGGAGATTGAGACCGGCGGCACCAGCCGCGGCGGACGGACCACCAAGATGCTGGTTACATCCGCAGAGACCGAAGAGGAACTTTGCGCAAGGAAGGGAGTAGGCTATCTGCGCCTGACCGTCCTGGACCACTGCTTTGCAGACCCACGCAGTATTGATGCCTTCGTCTCATTCGTGAAGGACATGCCGGAAGACACCTGGCTCCACATCCACTGCCAGGCCGGTATGGGAAGGACCAATATGTTCCTGGTATTCTATGACTTTATGCGTAATACTGACGTACCAGTCAAGGACGTAGTCTATCGTCATTTTATGCAGGGCGGCAACTTCCAGCTCTACGACGGTATGAAAGAGAACGAGGCAGAGTGGAAGATACCTCTTGCAAAGGAGAAAGTAGAGATGATTCCTCTGGTTCACGAGTACATAAAGGAGCAGAAGCCCAAAGGCTATAAGGTTCCCTGGAGCCAGTGGAAGACCAGGTTCAAGTCTTAGTTTACTTTTCCGGCCCGTATAGGGCTGTAGGATAATTCCCGGTGAAGCAGGCGGTGCAGAGGGTGGTCCGGCAGGACGCCTTCAGCAGCGCCTGCTCTGATAGATAGTGGAGGGAGTCAGCGCCAATGAATTCGCAGATTTCCTCCACGTTGTGATCGGCGCCTATCAGCTGGTCACTGGTTCCGGTGTCTATGCCATAGAAGCACGGCCAGGCGTATTTGGGGCTGGCTATGAGCATATGCACCTCCCGGGCGCCGGCGTCGCGCAGCAGCCTTACAATCTGCCTGGAGGTGGTTCCGCGGACTATAGAATCGTCTATCAGGGCGATGGATTTACCTTCCACCACACTGCGTATGGGGGACATTTTCATACGGACGCCCAGGTCTCGCATCGACTGTGAGGGCTGGATGAAGGTTCTGGCCACGTAGATGTTCTTAAGCAGACCTCTCTCTAAGGGGATGTTGGAGGCCTCCGAGTAGCCCATGGCGGCGCTGAGGCTGGAGTCGGGAACGCCTACCACGATGTCCGCGCGCACGGGGTGCTCCTCAAAGAGGAGCCTGCCCGACCGCTTGCGGAACTTGTGGACATTGCATCCTTCTATGTCACTGTCAGGACGGGCGAAGTAGATAAATTCCATCGCACACATATACCTCCCCGGGTGTTGTGAATGACGGTAGCTTTTAATCCCGTCAGGACCTATGGCTACCAGTTCTCCCGGGTCTATGTCGCGGATAAACTCCGCTTCCAGGGCGTTCAGGGCGCAGGTTTCGCTGGCTACGACGTAGCCGCCTTCCAGCCGCCCTATGGAAAGGGGCCGGAAGCCGTACTTGTCGCGGCAGGCGTAAAGGACGCCTTCGGCCAGGATTACTGTGGAGAAAGCCCCGTCCAGCTGGTTGGCGGCAGACATTATGCTTTGCGCCCAGCCTTCGTCCCTTGCCCTCATACCTATGAGATGGGCGAAGAGTTCGCTGTCAGAGGTGGATTGGAACAGGTGCCCGATGTCTTCGAGACTGGACTTGATGTGGTCTGCATTCACAATGTTGCCGTTGTGGGCGAAGGCGAAGGTGCCAGCGTTGCAGGTGGTGCTGAAGGGTTGGATATTCTCCCTTCCGCCCACGGCTGTGGTGGGGTAGCGGACATGGCCTATGCAGGCGTCGCCAGGGAGTTCGGAGAAGGAATCTTCGGGGAAGACGTCTTTGACAAGGCCGGCGCCCTTGCGTATCCGGAGTCTGCGGTCAGGGCCGCATACGGCCATTCCGCAAGCTTGCTGGCCGCGGTGCTGGATGGCCTCCAGCGCCACGAAAGCGTGGCGGGAGGCGCCATCCACCCCGTAGATTCCAACTACGCCGCACTCTTCGTGCAACTCATCAAAACTGTCTCTAGACTCGATCATTCCTGATTACGGTTCCAGTGTGATTCCAAACACAAGATAAGCATTTTTAGTGTATGGATTTGCTGCCAACTGAGCAAAAACAGGAATTGAGAATGAATCGGTAATCTGAATATCCTTAGAGGCAGTAAGTGCCAGATTAATGAAGGCAAAGCAGTCAACTCCATAAAAGTCTGTAGCAAATGGCACTACACCAGCCGTTGCAGTCCAGTCAGCGGTTCCAAATGAGAAAGGAATACTTGCTTCCAGGTAACTGCTGTAGGCCATTCTTCCTTTATCGTTCAGGCTGTCATCCCCAGCAAAGTTGGTAAACCACTGCAGGGCGGCGAACCCGAAATCATAGCCAATATTGGCTTCGAATACCTTGCTTGCGTTTTCAGGGAACCAATAATCCGTTACTCCAATATTGAAACCACCTGCCTCATAAGCCAGGGTGAAGTCCAGTTCCCGGGTGTCCAATGGATTTGACAGACCCTCCGATCCCCAGGCTGAGAAGCTTATCCCCTTGTAGCTGATGCCGACGGAAGGCTGAACCGACACCCCTCCCAGGTCCTGACCACGCCAGACATAGTGACTGACAATATCAGTTCCAAGTGAAGTTTCAATTATATCCTGTGCTCCTGCCACAATTGTCCCAATCATAAGCAGGGAAGAGATAAACAGCGCTTTCATAATCAGTTGTAGCAGCTTTCTCCGTGTTCGTAGATGTCCAGTTCTTCGTCTTCCACGCGGGCCTCTACGCGAAGGCCGGCGAATTTCTTTATTCCGAAGAAGAGCAGGAATCCGCAAACCGCAGCCCACAGGTCAATTACCAGGATGCCAAGGCACTGTATGCCGAAGAAATGGAATCCTCCGCCGTAGAAGAGGCCACCGTCTGTTGCCAGTAGACCGGTCATCAGTGTTCCAAGTATTCCGCAGACACCATGCACTGAAGAAGCACCTACTGGGTCGTCAATGTGAAGCTTATGGTCGAAAAACTCGATTGCGAAGACCAGAACCGTGCCGAAGATCAAGCCAATGATTACTGCTCCCCAAGGAGATACCAGATCGCATCCAGCAGTTATGCCCACCAGGCCCGCCAGCACACCGTTGAGCATCATTGAGAGCGAAGGCTTTCCGTATTTGATCCAGGTAAGGAACAGAGTGGCGGTTCCTCCGGCTGCAGCCGCCAAGTTGGTGGTGAGGAAGAC
>JAEEGL015901393.1_pt1 | contig 14437 bp, 13 predicted proteins | sample 9134231 | NCBI WGS metagenome assembly JAEEGL01 (sample SAMN16246548, study PRJNA631951) | gut metagenome | biome: gut microbiome; feature: rumen; material: fiber-attached | host: Bos | place: Iran: Karaj | collected 2018-10
CAGTCCTCCACCACCCTCTCCGGCGGCGAGGCCCAGCGGGTCAAGCTGGCCACGGAGCTGTCCAAGCGCTCCACGGGCCGGACGGTCTATATCCTCGACGAGCCCACCACGGGCCTCCATGCCGATGACGTGGCCCGGCTTATCACTGTGCTGGAGCGCCTTACGGACGCAGGCAATACCGTCATCGTCATCGAGCACAATCTGGACGTGATCAAGACGGCGGACTACGTGGTGGATCTGGGGCCCGAGGGCGGCGCCGCCGGCGGCAATCTCGTCTGCTGCGGCACGCCGGAGCAGGTGGCCGCCTGCGAGGCATCCTATACCGGACAGTATCTGAAAAAAGTACTGGATCTGTAAATTGTCCGCCGAAAAGGCTTGACAAACTTGTCGGGTCGTGCTAAAATCCCTTTAACCTATCTGTTATATAGGAATTTAGGATGATTGCGTGGTGTATCCTGATGCCAAACAAATTCTCGGCAAAAGCACTGACAACGATGGCGCTCTGCGTCGCGCTGGTGCTGCTTGCCACCGCTGTGCTGCAGATCCCCATTCCCCTGGGATATGCCAATCTCGGCGACGCGGTCATCCTGATCCTGGCGATCTACTTTGGACCGAAGACCGGCGCTGTGGCGGGCGGACTCGGCTCCGCCCTGGCGGATCTGATTCTCTTCCCCGCGTGGGCGCTGCCGACTCTGATCATCAAGGGCGCCATGGGCCTCATCTGCGGCGTCATCGCCGGAGGGTCGACGACGCGGAAGCGGCCCACGAGACAACTTCGGACCCTCCTGGCCTGTATCATCGCCACGGCGGAAGTGGTGCTGGGGTATTTCGCCGGCGGCTCCATCCTCTACGGCTCTGTGGCCACCGGCGCGCTTCAGATCCCCGGTCTCGCCGTGGAGGGCTGCATCGGCATCGCACTGTTTTATCTGGTGGGCAGAGTCATTGAGCGTGCCGGCATTCTGGAACGGATCAAGAAATCCGGATGACGCAGCCGTCGTAGTAGAATTCAATATGTATAAATTCCTCCTTCGGACAAACACTATTTTCACCATAGTTGTCTGAAGGAGGAATTATTTTGAAGCGGAATATCCATCTGCTGCGGTGCGCCGGCGTCCTGCTGCTGGCCGCGGCGCTGCTGTCGGCTGCAGGGATCCTGTCCGCCGGAGCGGAGAACAGCTCCCCGATCGCGGAACGTCTGGCTCTGACCACCTATCGGGACATCCCTTTCGAGGGGCGGCTCTCCGCCGTGGATCCCGACGGCGACGCCGTGACCTTCCGGCTCCTGGACAGGCCGGTCCGGGGCATGGTGGAGATCGCCGAAAACGGCGTGTTCCGATACACGCCCTATGAACGCAAGACGGGCCGGGACCGGTTCACCTTTATAGCGGAGGACAGCGCCGGGAACGTGTCAAAACCGGCGGAGGTGTCGGTGCAGATCGAGAAGCCCAAAACTGACGTGCGCTACGCGGATCTGGCGGGCTCCGCCACGGAGCGGGCCGCTCTGAAGCTGGCGGAGGAGGGCGTTCTCATCGGCCAGCAGATCGGCCAGGCCTGGTACTTTGAGCCGGAGAGCCCCGTCTCCCGCAGCGCCTTTCTGGCCATGGCCATGACCGCCGCCGGCACGGACCGGCTCTCCTCTGTTTCCGCCTCCGGCTTTGCCGACGACGACGGCATCCCCGCCTGGGCCGCCGGCTATGTGGCCACCGCCCGGGCAAACGGCGTGATCCGCGGCACGGAGACGGAAGAGGGCGGCACGATCTTCCGGCCCAACGACCCCTGTACCCGGGCGGAGGCCGCCGTCATCATCAACAATCTCCTGCGCATCGCCGATGTGTCCTCCGTCTCAGTGTCGGAGAGCGTCCCCGTCTGGGCAAGACAGGCCGCGGTAAACCTCACCGCCTGCGGTCTGCTCCGGGTCGACGACAGCGGCGCGCTGAGCCTGGACCGGCCCATCACCAGAGGCGAGGCGGCGGCGCTGCTCTGCGCCGCCATGGAACTGCTGGAGGCCCGGGAGGCATGATTTGAGCGCCGGCTCCCCTGCCGGGCGCTTTTCGCTGCTGTGATTAGCTTCGGCAGCCGAAAATTGTAACTATTTGTTCCCTTTGGCGCAAAGCTGCCGAATTATGCAGGATTGAAATTTAATCCTGCATAATTCGGTCCTTTTTTGTGGTAAAAACTGAATTCTGTTCAAGTTTCGCCCCGCTTTTCTCCGTGATTTTGCAATTTCCGGCCCTTATTCTGCTCTTTTTCTTCGGTTTCAACCAGTTTTTACCCCTCCGGCCCCTTACTTTTTTGTCCTTTTCGCCCTTGACAAACAAACTGCAATATGGCACAATTATTGCGTTATTCAATGTCTGTTCATAAACACATGGGGAATTTGCCTGCTCCGTGGAGGGGATGAACAGGATAAGAGTTGTGTGAGGTGTTAAAAAACGTGAAAAAGAGACTCATCGGTTTGATCCTGGCCGTTCTGCTGATCGTCGTCTTCTCTGTGCTGACGCCGTTCGAGGGTCTGGATCACGCGGGCATGATCTCCATCGGTATCTTCCTGGGAGCGATCGTCTGTTTCGTTACCAACGTGTTCCCGATGGCTATCACATGTCTGGTCCTCATGGTCATTACCCCGTGGTTCGGGATCGGCTCTCTGACCCAGGTCTGGGCTGATTTCGGCGGTACATCCTTCTTCTTCGTCATGTTCACCTTCGGCCTGATGGCGGCTATGTCCGTTACCACGCTGCCCCAGCGTGTTGCCGCAGGATTGACAAAGATCTCCAAGGGTAAAGGCAAGCCCCTGGTTTTCGGCTTCATGATCGTCGCTGCCGTTCTGTCCGGCTTCATGTCCAATTTCGGCACCCTGATCATGTTCTGCACCCTGATCACTGCCTTCCTGACGGCTACCGGCCGTAAGCCCGGCGAATCCGGCATCGGTCGTTCCCTGATGCTGGGCCTGCCTTTGACCTGCTGCGCCGGCGGTCTGATTGCTCCCTCCGGCACCCCGGGCAACCTGATCGCGCAGTCTTTCTTTGACACCATGCTGGGCGAGACGGTCTCCTTCGGCAGCTGGTTCGTCTCCTATTTCCCCCTGGTCATTGTCTGCGTTCTCATCATCAGCCTGATCATGTGCATCATCTTCAAGCCTGAGAATCTGCCCCAGGACAAGATGCAGAGCGTTATCGACGACGTGAAGGCTCTCGGCCCCATGACCTGGAAGGAAAAGGCCATCATCATCGTCTATGCTTTGACCATCGTCTGCTGGTTCCTGAGCACCTGGTTCCCGTTCCTGAACACCACCGTGGTCGCCGCCATCGCCCTGGGCGTCATGTTCCTCCCCGGCCTGGATCTGGTCACCTGGAAGGACGTCGCCCGCGAGTCCGACTGGAACCTGCTGTTCGTGGTCGGCGCCGTGGCCGTCACCATGGGCTGCGTTAACACCACCGGCGCTATGGACTGGGTCGTCGACAAGGCTTTCGCCAACGTCGCCAACTGGAGCACCTTCATGATCTTCTTCATCTTCAACATCGTGATCATGATCCTCCGTACCTGCATCCCCACCGCCCCGTCCACCCCGGCTATCTTCACTCCGATCCTGATCTCTGTCGCCGGCGTTGCCGGTGTCAGCCCCATTGCTCTGGGTATGATCCCCGTCATCTGGGCTTCCTTCCCGATGCTGCTGATCTACACCGAGCCCATCTATCTGTACACCTTCTCCTATGGTTACTACAAGCCCTTCGATCTGGACAAGTTCGGCCCGGCGCTCTCCATCATCATGTGCGTCGTGCTGTCGTTCCTGCTCCCGGTCATGTTCTAAGTTTCCATACAGCGATCAAAACGCCTCCGGCAATCTGCCGGAGGCGTTTTTTTGTTTTGATCCCGTCTTACGCGCCGTGGAAGGCCGCCAAGAGCTTCTCCAGATACCGGAAGGCCAGTTCGTTCTTCTCGTCCGTATGGCAGACCCAGACAAGCTGCTCCCGGATGGACGTGGGGTACTGGCGCAGATTGCCGCTGCGCATGATGCGGCAGATGGCGGTGGTCAGCACGACCCCCTGGCCCATGTCCGCCTCGGTAAAGGCTGTGTCCCGATCCGGCACGATGATGAGCCGGGAGGGCCGCAGGCCCACTTCACTGCACTGACGCTCCGCCCGCTGGCGGGTGTCCTCCTCGCTCTCCCCGTCAAAGCGTTCAAGAATCAGCGGCTCGCCGCAGAAATCCTCCACGCCGCTGGGATGGCCCCGGGTGGGATAGTCCGGGGACGCCAGGAGCACCACCGGCACCTCGATGAGGGGCGTCACCTCGATGCCCCTGCCCCGGGGCGCGCTGTGGGCATACATGACGGCCACCTGCACCTCCCGGCGCAGGAAAGCGGTACGGAGGACGTTGGGGTTCTGTCTGACGCTGCGGATCTCGAACTCCGGCACCTCCTGCCGCAGGGCGCGGCGGGCGGCGGCAAATGCGGGACCCAGATCGATCCAGTTCTGGGAGCCCATGATCAGCACCGGCGAGGCGCAGGAGTCGCTGTAGGCCGCACGCTGCTCCTCCAGCAGCTTCTGATACCGCTCCGACACGTCCTGGAAGAAGGTCCGGAAGGCCTCTCCCTCCGTCGTCAGCGCCACATGGCTCCTGGAGCGGATGAACAGCGGGAAGCCCAGCCGCTCCTCCAGCCGGGCGATGTGCTGGCTCACCGACTGCTGGGACATATACAGCTGCTTCGCCGTCTTGGTGAAATTCAGCGTCTCCGCCACGGAGAGAAAGCAGCGGATGTTATTCTCGTTGAGCATCTCCCTCACTCCCCACAAATAAATCTGCGTTTCGTCACAATGTTTTCCTTGTTATATTATAGCGTGTCCCCGTGGGATTACAAGGGGAAACGCGCAAAAAAACGCCGGCGCGCACAACTGTGCGCGTCGGCGTTGTCATTCATCGCGGCATCAGGACAACGTCCCCGAAAAAACAGCAGTGCCGTTTCGGGGACGGAAACAAGCGCCTCCCTCCCCCTTAGGGACACGGCGGCGCTGGGTCCTGTATGATCGGTCTTTTACCGGTTGGGATTGGAGGTCCTCACGTTGGTGTTGGCCACCGAGCGGAACTGGGTATGCGCCTCCCGCAGAGCCTCGTAGGTCTTGGCGACCGTCGCCTCTGTCTGGGCCAGCATATCCTCGCAGTACTTATTGGTAGCGCTCTGGATCTCCTTGGCCTTATTGCGGGCAGTCAGCAGCATCTGCTCGCCCTGCTCACGGGCCTGGGCCAGGGTGTTCTCCTGGGAGGTCAGATACTTGGCCTCCTCCTCCGCCTTCTGCTTGATGACGTCCGCTTCCTTCCGGGCGCTGGAGATAAACTCGTTGCGCGCCTCGAGAAGCTTCTTCGCCTCGCTGACCTCGGAGGGGAGCTGGGTCCGGATCTCTTCAATCATATCCAGCATCTGATCTCGCTCTACCATACATTTGCCTGCTGCCAGGGGCACGCTCTTTGCCTCGTCCACCATGGAGTACAGCATGTCAAGAAGTTCAGTGATCCCACTCGCCATGACGTTTCCTTCCTCTCTCTGATTTTTCCATCACATCGTTCACGATCTCATCCGGCACCCAGCCGATGAGATTGACTCCATAATTTGCCAGTTCCTTCACGACTGTGGAACTGATGTTCAGGTGCTCCTTTTCCGCCGCCAGGAACATCGTCTCCACCTCGGGATTGAGGGTGCGGTTGATCCAGGCCATCTGCATCTCCGAGGAGAAATCGGCTCCGGACCGGAGGCCTTTGACAATCACGTCGGCGCCACGCTCCCGGCAGTAGTCCGTGAGCAGGCCCGTATACGCCTCCACCTCCACGTTGGGGATATCCTTCAGCACGCGGCGCAGAAGCTCCACCCGCTCGTCAAGGCTGAACAGATTGTTTTTTTCGCTGTTGCGCATGGCGCACACCAGCACCCGGTCGAACAGGCGGGCCGCCCGCCGGATCACACTGACGTGGCCCAGCGTCACCGGGTCGAAACTTCCGGGGTATACGGCAATCCTCATAGTACACACTCCGGCGCCGGGGGTCCCGCGCCCACTCCTGTCATAGATCCGGCTCGCGCCGATAGCTGGTCAGCTTGATCCTGCCGTAGCGGTATTCCTTTCCCTTTCGATAGGGGAACTGCACCTCGGGCAGAACGTCCTCACGCCGGCTTTCACACATAATTATACCATGTTCGGAAAGGATGTCAAACCTTGTTGCGCATTCCAGCGAAATTTTCAGTAATCCGCTGTCATAAGGAGGGTCCAGAAACAGGATATGGAACTTTTCCCTCACCGTTTCCAGGAAGCTCACGGCGTCCGCCTGGACCACCCGGGCCCGATCCTGGAAGCAGCCAAGGGTCAGATTTCCCCGAATCAGCTTCACCGCGTCGCTGCGGTGGTCCACCAGCACTGCCGAGGCCGCGCCTCTGGAGAGGGCCTCGATGGCCAACTGGCCCGTACCGGCGTACAGATCCAGCACCCGGCGGCCCTCCAGCTCGAACTGGATGATATTGAACAGGGATTCCTTGACCATATCCGTCGTGGGCCGGGTCTCCAATCCGTCAAGCTCCTTGAGCTTCCGGCCCCGGGCCGTACCGCTGATGACACGCATGGCAGGCACTCCTTCCTCTACTTGTGAAACGCGGCGTAGACGTTCTCCGCCACGTTGGCCGGCACCACTCCGGCCAGCTCCTCCCGGTCGGCGGCCTTGACGGCCTTTACGCTGCCAAAGGACTTCAGCAGCGCCGCCTTTCGGGCCGGACCCACGCCGGGGATACCGTCCAGAGCGGACTTTTTCATCTGCTTTGACCGCCGCTCCCGGTGATAGGTGACCGCAAAGCGGTGGGTCTCCTCCTGGATGCGGCCGATGAGGGCGAACAGCGCCGGGTTGCCGGTGAGTCCGATCTCGCGGCCCGCCGCCGTTACCAGGGCCCGGGTGCGGTGCCGGTCGTCCTTGACCATGCCGTACACGGGCACGAAAATCTGCATCTGCTGTAAAATCTGCAGAGCCGCGGCGGTCTGGCCCTGTCCGCCGTCGATGAGGAACAGGTCCGGCTTGTCGCCGAAGGACGCGTCCTCCCAGCGGCGGAGCCGCCGGGTCAGGACCTCCTTCATGGCGCCGTAGTCGTCGCCGCCCTCCGCGGTCTTGATCTGATACCGCCGGTAGGCGCTGCGGCGGGGCCGGGCGTTTTCAAAGACTGTCATGGAGGCCACCGGCTCCCGGCCGGCAGTATGGGAAATGTCAAAGGCCTCGATGCGGATGGGCGGCCGCTCCATATCCAGCAGCTTTTGCAGCGAAAAGAGCAGGGCGCTGGTCTTCTCCTCCCGGGTGGCCGCCCGCTCCGCCTCCTCCTCGGCGTTGCGGCAGGCCAGCGTCACATAGGCCCGGCGATCTCCCCGGACGCCGGAGGCCAGACGCACCGGATGACCGGCCCGCTCCGTGAGAAATCGGGAAATCAAGTCCATGCCGTCGACGGCGCGGGGCAAAAGGATCTCCCGGGGGATGGACTCTCTCTCTCCGTAGAACTGCCGCACGGCGGCGGCCAGCAGGTCCTCCTCCTCCCCGGGGCGGAACAGCCGGATCTCGCGGCCTGCCAGTTCGCCGTCCCGGTAGTGGAGCACGGCCAGGCAGCACCGGGGGTCCCCTTCAAAGTAACCCACGGCGTCCAGATCGCCGCCGCCGAAGGCCACCACGTTCTGCTGCCGTCTGCCCAGGGTCTCCACTGCCCGCAGACGGTCCCGGAGCTCGGCGGCCCGCTCAAAGCGCAGGTCTTCAGCCGCCGCCTCCATCTCCTGCCGGAGGGCGGCGGTGACCTCGTCGTGCTTACCCTCCAGAAGCAGCACCGCGTGATCTATGGCGGATCTGTACCGCTCCGGCTCCCCGGGGGGCAGACAGTAGCCGTCGCACAGGCCCATGTGATAGTTCAGACAGGGACGCTCCCGGCCGATCTCGCGGGGAAAGCGCCGGGAACAGGTGGGCAGCTTCAGTGCCGCACACACGGCGTCGATAACGGCCCGGGTCTCCACCCGGCCGCCGAAGGGCCCGAAATACCGGGCGCCGTCGTCCGCCGGGACCCGGACCAGGGAAAAGCGGGGGTATTCCTCCTGCACGGACAGACGGAGATAAGGGTAGCCCTTGTCGTCCTTGAGCAGGATATTATAGCGGGGCATATAGCGCTTGATCTGGGCATTTTCCAGCACCAGCGCCTCAAACTCCGTGCGAACGGCGATCACGTCAAAATCGTCCACCTTTGACACCATGCGCCGGGTCTTTTCGGAGTGACCGCTGCCGCTGCGAAAATACTGGCTGACTCGGTTTTTCAGGCTCTTTGCCTTTCCGACATAGATCACTGTCCCGGTCTCATCCTTCATCAGATAGACGCCGGGCTGCATCGGCAGTCGGCTTGCCTTTTCCCGCAGGGCATCTGTGTTCACGTCGACCCTCCCGATACAATGACAGCGCCGTTGTCCGCGGCGCTGTCATGTCCAGATTCATACGATAGGATCATCCTTCAAAGTTTTCCGTGGCGACCATCTCCGCCAGGACCTCCACCGCTTCCTTCTCATCCGGACCGTCGGCCAGGATGGTGATGTTCATCCCGTTCTGGATACCCAGAGAGAGAAGCCCCAGAAGGCTCTTCGCGTTGATGCGGCGTTCTTCGCGTTCAACCCATATAGTGCTTTTGAACTCGTTTGCCTTTTGAATAAAGAAGGTAGCCGGTCTTGCGTGGAGACCTACTGTACTCTTGACTGCGACCTCTTTCTGAATCATTGTTAAATGACCTCCTCTATCATGTGCGAAACGCCGTCGCGGAATTCCTGATCTCATCTTTTAATTCATCAACTAAGTATACCAAAGACGCGGTCCTCAGTCAATTAGTATTTTCAAACAAGACTGCGGCGTCATTCTGCTATTTCATCGTCACCACCGTCACGCCGTCTTCGCCCTCTCCGTAGCGGCCGGGGCGAAAGGACTTGACGTACCGGCAGGTACGCAGATAGGTCCGCACTGCATTGCGCAGGGCGCCGGTGCCCTTGCCGTGGATCAGCCGCACCGTCTCCATGTGGGTCAGGGAGGCGCGGTCCAGAAACTGCTCCGTCAGCGCCAAAGCCTCGTCGGCGGTCATGCCCCGAAGATCCAGCTCCAGAGGCGGCTTCGACGCCTGGAATTCATGGGTCTGGGTCCGGGGCTCCTGTCTGCGGGCCGGGGGCTCCTTCTCCGTGACCCGGACATCCTCCTGCCGGGCGGTGAGTTTCATGGCGCCGGCCTGGAGACTCAGGCTCCCGTCCTTGAGCACCTCCAGCACCGTGGCCGAGGCGCCGCCCATGGTGAGGACGGTGACCTTGTCCCCGGCCTCCGCAGGCCGGATCATGGGCGGGATCTCCGGGGCGTCCGGGGTGGCGCCGGTGCGATCCTCCGTCTCGTTGATCCGGCGGCGCAGGGCGGCCCGGGCCTCGTTGGCGCTCTGCCAGTCCTGGCCCTTGGCCTGCTGCTTTCGCATCTCGTCCAGCTCGGCGAAGACGCTGTCCGCCGTGTCCCGGGCGTCATCCAGAATTTCCCGGGCCTCCTGCCGGGCCTTCTCCGTGATCCTGTCCCGCTGGGTCTGCATCTCGGTCCGGAGTTTCCCCGCCTCCGCGCGGTCCTCCTCAGCTTGACGGCGCAGGATCTCCGCCTCCCGGCGCTCCTTCTCCATGGCCTGCCGCTGGGCCTCCATCTGGGTCAGCACGTCCTCGAACCGGAGGCTGCCGGTATCCAGCTGCTCCCTGGCCCGGAAGAGCACTTCCTCCGACAGGCCCAGCCGCCGGGCAATGGCGAAGGCGTTGGACTTGCCGGGCACGCCGATGAGGAGCCGATACGTGGGCTGCAGCGTCTCCACGTCGAACTCGCAGGAGGCGTTGCAGACCCGGGGGGTCGTCATGGCGAAGACCTTCAGCTCCGCGTAGTGGGTGGTGGCGGCCACAAGGGCCCCCTGCCGCCGGGTCTGCTGTATGATGGACACCGCCAGGGCCGCGCCCTCTACCGGGTCCGTGCCGGCCCCCAGCTCGTCGAAAAGAGTCAACGTCTCCTCGTCCGCCTGGGCCAAAATCTCCACGATATTGCCCATGTGGGCCGAGAAGGTAGACAGATTCTGCTCGATGCTCTGCTCGTCGCCGATATCCGCCAGTACGGCCCGGAACACCGGCACCTGGCTGCCGTCCGCCGTAGGCAGATGCAGGCCGCACTGGGCCATGAGGCACAGCAGGCCCAGGGTCTTCAGCGTCACCGTCTTGCCGCCGGTGTTGGGACCGGTGATGACCATGGCGTCGAAGTCCTTCCCCAGCCGGATGTCGATGGGAACGGCCGTCTCCCGGTCCAGCAGTGGGTGTCTCGCCTTGCGCAGAACAATGGAGCGGTCCTGCACCAGCGTGGGAGGCATGGCGTTCATCCGCTGAGACAGCTTGCCCCGGGCGAAGATCAGATCCAGCTCCACCAGATAGGCGTAGTCCTGGAGGATATCCTCCCCGTGGGCCGCCGTCTCCGCCGAGAGTTCGGCCAGGATGCGGTCGATCTCCTGCTGCTCCTGAGCCTCCAGCTCCCGGAGCCTGTTGTTGGCCTGCACGGCGCTCATGGGCTCGATGAACACCGTGGCGCCGCTGGAGGAGATATCGTGGACCAGGCCCGGCACGTCGCCCCGATGCTCCGCCTTCACGGGCACCACGTAGCGGCCGTTGCGCATGGTGATGATGCTCTCCTGCAGGATTTTCGAGTAGTGGGAGGAGCCGATCATCTTCTGCAGCACCTCCCGGACCTTGGCGGCGGCGGCGCGCATATGGCGGCGGATGTCCGCCAACTCCGGGGACGCGGTGTCGGCGATCTCATCCTCGGAGAGGATGGACCGGGTGATGCGGTCCTCCAGATAGCGGTTGGCGCGGATGGCCCGGAACAGGTCGTCGATGACCGTGGGCTCTTTTCTGTCCTCGCTGCCGTACTCCCGGACAGTTCTGGCCCTGCGGAGGACCCCCGCCACGTCCAGCAGCTCCCGGGGGTTCAGCGCGCCGCCCATCCGGGCTCGCTGGATCACGGCGGCCAAGGGCTTGAGGCCGGAGAAATAGGGGGCGCCCTGGACGCGCATCATATCGCAGGCTGCCGTGGTCTCCGCCTGAAGGCGCACGGCCTCGGCATAGTAGGGCGTCGGCGTCAGACTGCCGGCCCGCTCCTTGGCCTCCTCGCTGACCGCCTCCGCCGTCAGCAGTTCCAGGATCCGCGGCAGCTCCAGCACACGGATGGATTTTGCATACAGTTCGTCCATGATCGCTCTCCTTATTCGCTCCGGACCTGGTGATAATACGTCAGCGTGCGGAAGGACCGGTCCAGCTGGGCCAGCAGGAACGCCTCGCAGGCCTCCTCCATCCGCCCCAGAGCCCCGGCCTCCAGTCGGAAGGCGTACAGCCGTCTGGTCGGACAGTTCAGCACATACCGCATGGCGGCGAGGCTGCCGTCACACAGCGGCGCCCGGGCCGCTTCGCCGGGACAGCACCCGACGCAATAGAGCAACCCCTCCCGTAGGTCCAGACATGGGCCCTCCGGTGTCTCCCGGGAGCAGGCGGCGCAGACCTCCAGCCGGGGCTCGAAGCCCATCATGGCCATGAGCCGCAGCTCGAAGGCCGCCTTGATCTGGCCCGGCGGCGCCGTCTGCTGTCCCAAGGCGTACAGGGCGTTGAGCACCAGGGGCAGCAGCTCCGGAGACGCGGCGTCCCCCTCGGAAAGCTGCTCCGCCAGCTCGGCAAAGTAGCAGCCCAGAGCCAGGCGCTCCACGTCGCCGCGCAGGGGCAGAAACTGCTCGACGGTGGCCGCGGCGTCCAGGGTGCACGTACCCCGGTACTGGAAGAGGGTCAGCTCCCCGTAGGTCAGCAGCTGGGTGGCGGCGGCCAGGGGGCTGTTCTTCTGTCTGGCCCGCCGGGCCAGCACCGTCCGCTTCTCCCCGTTCTCCAACAGCACCGTCAGCAGCCGATGGGATTCCTTATAATCCGTGACCCGCAAAATCAGGCCCCGGGTGACCTCTGTCGTACTCATTCCGTATAGCCGAAACCGCGGATGTAGTTCTGGTTGTCCCGCCAGTTCTCCTTGACCTTCACCACGGTCTCCATATAGACCTTCGCCCCCATGAAGCGCTCGATCTCCTGCCGGGCGGCGGAGGCGATCTTCTTCACCGTCTCGCCCTTTTTGCCGATGATGATGCCCTTGTGGCTCTCCTTTTCACAGTAGATGGTCACGTACAGGTCGATGACGCCGTCGTCCCGCTCGGTGAAACGGGTCACCTCCACGGCGGTGCCGTGGGGCACCTCCTGCTGCAGGTACAGCAGCAGCTTTTCCCGCACCAGTTCCGCCACGATCTGACGCTCCGGCTGGTCCGTGGTCATGTCGTCGGTAAAGAGGGCCGGCCCCTCCTGGGCAAAGCCCTCCAGCACGTCCAGAAGCTCCTCCACGCCCTCGTTTTTCCGGGCGCTGATGGGCACGATGGCCCGGAAGTCCATGGCCTGCCGGTATACGTCGATGACCGCCAGCAGATCCTCCTTGGGCACCGTGTCGATCTTATTGATGACCAGCACCGCCGGGAGCTTCGCCTCCCGGACCCGGTCGATGAGCTGCTGCTCCGGGTCGCCGACCTCGGCCTTCGGCTCCACCAGGATCGCCACGGCGTCCACGTCCGCGATGGAGGCCCGGACCACGCTCACCATATAGTCACCCAGCCGGGTTTTTGCCCTGTGGAGGCCCGGGGTGTCCAGAAAGATGAACTGGGTCTCCCCTCGGCTCCGGACGCCGCAGATGCGGTTCCGGGTGGTCTGGGGCTTCGGCGTGACGATGGCCACCTTCTCCCCGACGATGGCGTTGAGCAGGGTGGACTTTCCCACGTTGGGGCGTCCCGCCAGGGTGATCATCGCCGTCTTTGTAATCTCAGCCACGGTCCTCACTCCTTCCTCTGTCCCAGCCGGGCCAGGATACTCTCCTCCCGCTGCCGCATCCGGGCTTTCTCCGGCCCCTCGTCCGTATGGTCGTAGCCCAGCAGATGCAGCACCGAGTGGACCGTCAAATACATCAGCTCCCGGTCCGTACCATGGCCGTACTCCGCCGCCTGGGCCTCCACCCGCTCCAGAGACAGGGCCATATCCCCCAGGATCAGACGGCCGGTCTCCGGGTCTTTGTCGCAGAGCTCCGGGTCGAAGGCTCCCGGGACCTGCTCGGAGGCCGGGAAGCTGAGAACGTCCGTGGGCCTGTCCACGTCCCGGAAATCCCGGTTCAGCTCACGGATATGAGCGTCGTCGGTGAGCAGGACGCTGACGGACACCGGCTCTGTGACGCCTTCCGCCCGGAGGGCCTCTCTCACCGCCTTTTTGACGGACCGGTACGCCTGGGACATCCCCAGGCCCGGGCCTGTCCGGGTCACGGTGATCTCTGTCGTCATCGTCTGCCGCCTCCCTTCGTCCGGTCCTGCTTCTTCGCCTTCTCATAGTCGTCATAGGCCTTGACGATGCGCTGGACGATGACGTGGCGCACCACGTCGCTGCCGGTGAGGGTGCATTGAGCGATGCCCTCCACGTTCTGCAGCACCCGCATGGCCTCCTTCAGGCCGCTGGCCTTGTCCGGCGGCAGGTCGATCTGGGTCACGTCGCCGGTAATGACCACCTTGGATCCGAAGCCGATCCGGGTGAGGAACATCTTCATCTGCTCCCGGGAGGTGTTCTGGGCTTCGTCCAGGATGATGAAGGAGTCGTCCAGAGTCCGGCCTCGCATGTAGGCCAGCGGGGCCACCTCGATGTTGCCCCGCTCCAAATATTTGTGGTAGGCGTCCACCCCCAGCATTTCAAAGAGGGCATCGTACAGAGGCCGCAGGTAGGGGTCCACCTTGTTCTGCAGGTCGCCGGGGAGGAAGCCCAGCTTCTCCCCCGCCTCCACGGCGGGCCGGGTCAGGATGATCCTGTCCACTTCCTTATTCTTAAAGGCCAGCACCGCCATGGCCACGGCCAGGTACGTCTTGCCCGTGCCCGCGGGGCCCACGCCGAAGACCAGCTCATATTCCTTCAGAGCCTGGACGTACTTCTTCTGGCCCAGGGTCTTGCACTTGATCTGCTTGCCCCGGGCGGTGAGGGCCACCACGTCGCCCATGATCTCGGAGATCAGATCCGCGTTCCCCTCTCTCGCCAGGTCCACCGCGTACCGGATGCGGCTCCGGTTGATGGGCTCCCCCTTGCGCTGCATGGACAGGAGCTTTTCGAGGACCGTCCTGCAGAGGGCGGCGTTCTCCGCCTCCCCCTCGATGCCGATGCCGTCCCCGTTCACGGTGATGAGGGTGCCCGTCTCCTGCTCGAAGACGGAGATGTTTGCGGCCAGTACGCCGAAAAGCCCCGCGGCGGCCTCCATGCTGTCCAATTCTATCCGTTCCGGGGTAACGGTCATTGACTGTTTA
>JAEEGL010492666.1_pt1 | contig 14436 bp, 17 predicted proteins | sample 9134231 | NCBI WGS metagenome assembly JAEEGL01 (sample SAMN16246548, study PRJNA631951) | gut metagenome | biome: gut microbiome; feature: rumen; material: fiber-attached | host: Bos | place: Iran: Karaj | collected 2018-10
GGGTTTTTCTTTTGATTAACCGAAGGGGCTCGAAGCGAGCGTGCTTCCGCCCGGTGGGCGCACCGGAAGCACGCGAGTGACCGAAGCGAGGAGGCCGTGGCCGACGAGCAAGACGAGCCCCTGAACAAAACCGAGTCCTCGATGGGCTCGGTTTTGTCGTTATTATACAAGACTCATTCGAACAGCGGGTTTTTCTTTTGATTAACCGAAGGGGCTCGAAGCGAGCGTGCTTCCGCCCGGTGGGCGCACCGGAAGCACGCGAGTGACCGAAGCGAGGAGGCCCGCGGCCGACGAGCAGGACGGCACCTGAACAAAACCATTCGCGCCGCGATTCGATCCGGCAATAAAAAACCGCTCCGAAGAGCGGGAAAACGGGTCGTTTTATTGATCACTGCGCTTTGGCAAGCAGCCGGGCTCTGGCTTCCATGGCTTTTTTCAGTTCGACCTCCTCGGTCATATGCCACTCGTTTTGAAGCAGATCGACTATCCTGCCATAGGCTTCGGCGGCCTTGGCGCAGTCGCCCTTTATCTCATAGATATCGGCGATCGCCATCAGCTCATCCTGGAAGCGCGGCCTGCAGTCGGACTTGCTGAAGGAAAGCTCGTAAAGCTCTATGGCCCTGTCGTAATCGCATTTGTCCGCATAGTACTGCGCCGCCTCGAAGAGCGCCGCGCTGTTCTCACCGTTTGCCGCGAGCATTGCGTCTATAATGGCGTCGGCGGCCGGTTCGTCGAAACGGGCAAGCGCTATATGCGCGCGGTAGGCTTCGCAGAGCACGGGATCGGCGTCCTTGATCGTGCTGAGACGCCCCAGCACCTTTTCCGCCTCGTCGGCGCGGCGGTCGGCAATAAGGTTGTCCAGCAGATAGTAATGCGGCAGGCACAGGCCGGGGTTGTTATCGCATATCTCGCGGTAGAAGTTTATTGCTGCGGTGTGATTGCGTAAATTCCAATCCCACACGGCATGGCCCCTGGTCTTGTTCAGTATCCATTTACAGCCCTTTTCGCCGGGGCTGAGACGCACCGCGTCCTCGGCGTAACGGGCGGCTTTTGCGGAGAACATATCCATCCTGTTCCAATAGAGATACGCGATAAGCTCGGTCGCGCGCTTTTTATTCTGCCCGTCAAGCTGAGTTTTCAAAAACTCCTCATACTCCATGAAAACGTCCTGGGGCAGATCGTCCTCGATATCCAGACGGTTCTCGATGCGGTTGAAGCGCTGCTCGTTGGTAAGGTCGAACAGGTCGTCGATGCTTACCCCGAATATTTCGGCCAGGAGCGGCAGGGCGGTGATATCGGGCATTGAGACCGCGTTCTCCCATTTGGAGACGGACTGCGCGCCTATGCCGAGCCTGTCGGCCAGCTGTTCCTGGGTGAGACCCGCTTTGAAGCGAAGCTGCTTTATTTTCTTTCCGAGTTCCATATTGATTTCCTCCTCAAAGCTTTTTTGTTTGCGGGCTAATTATAACCGAGCCGGTTTCGGGATTCAATAACGCGGATTTCTACCGCGCTCGCCTAATGGGAGAGTTCTAAAGAGGCTTATCCGCCGCTTTACAGGTCAGACCCTCGTTCTGAACAGCCCGTGACGGTTGCAGAAGGCAAGCAAATACTTTACGCGGCTTCGCTTGAACCTCGCTTCGGCATTCCCCTCCGGATAGAGCTTTACGAACTGAACGCCCTGATCCGATACCGCGGCGAGGAAGGATACGTAATGGGTCTTAGTCATGGGGTGTTCAAGCCGCACGAAGTATTCATCCTCCACGGGCTCGATGAGGAATGCGTGCGCTTCGTCGGGCTCGTCGGGCTCCAGCGGCGGCAGGGTGATCCCGCAGCAGCTTATCATCGCCTCTCCCACGGCGCGGATCACGTTGCCGCAGACGGGGCAGACGTAGAATTTGCTTCTCAGCATATTGGATGAAAGATTGCGGTTTTTCACGCATTCGCCCGAAAGCAGCTCTATTACAGAGATGTCGAGCGCGCAGGCTAAAGGCTCTATAAGGCTGATATCGGGAAAGCCCTGCCCGGTCTCCCATTTGCTCACCGCCTTGGAGCTTACGTGTACGCGCTCCGCCAGCTCCTCCTGCGTCAGCGCTTTGGTTTCCCTCAATGCGCGTATCACCGCGCCGGTAACATATCTGTCCATGGGTCCTTCCTTTTTGGCAAATGTGTTTATTCAGCGCTTGATCCGCGCTTCTTCATGCCGAAAGTTTATCACAACCGGGGCGCAAACGCTATCCACGCTCCGTGGAAAACGGGGCTTGTAATTGAAAAAAGTCCGGTTCGCGGGTATAATTACATGGAAAAGACGGGCGCGCGTGGGCTGCTCGGAAATATCGGAAAGGGCTGTGAGGAAAAGTGATATACGAACGCGATTACATAAAAAGACTCATACGGGATATAGCGAGGACGCTTGCCAAGCTGCTGCTGGGCATTGACACGGCCACTCCCACTGTCGAGCTGCTTGAGGATACCGAGAAGAAGCAGCTTGCGTTTTCACTGCTTGAAACGGCGGACGCGGGGGATATCAACGGGGCCGAGAACCTGCTTTACGCCATGCTTGAGGAGGATCCCGAAGGGAGCCTTGAGATCGGCCTGATATTCTATTCCCACCTTAACGAAAAGAGCGACGAATTCCTTGAGTCGCATGATTTTTCGAGGGAGGAGGTGGAAGACGGCCTGCGGCATATCGCCGCGATATTCGGTCTGGCGGATTCGATCCCGTAAAAAGGCTGCGCCACGCCGAACCGCGGCTCACGCTTCCTCTATGACGACGCGCACGGTATCGCCGTCGTGCTTGCCGAGCTTAATGCGTATGGCCTTCGGCACGCCTATGATATAGCATACGGAGCCGTCATCGTTCTTATCTTTTCACGGCGCTCACCTAAGTATCTTTTCAAGAGGACGGCCCTTTGCAAGCTCGTCCACCAGCTTATCGAGCTGACGCATCCTTTTCGTGAGGGGATCCTCGATCGTCTCCATGGTCACGCCGCAGACTTTCCCGGTTACGAGCGCCGCCCGCGGGTTCATTTCCGGCGCGTTCATAAGAAATTCGCCGTAAGGCGTATCCTGATCCACCTCGTCCATATCATAGCCGGTGAGCCATTTTATAACCGTGTCAAGCTCCGCCTTCGTGCGGCCTTTGCGCTCCGCTTTTCCAAGCAGCAGGGGATAGATCTTTGATACGGGCATTTCGAAAACGCTTTGTCTCGGCATGGTAATCTCCTTATATCATATGCCGAAGCGGTAATCCGATTCGTCCCTGTTGCGGGGCTTGAGATCGAAAGCTTCGATTATGGCGTCGGCGGTCTCGTCAGGGGAAAGACGGGTGTTGTCGATCTTGATATGATGCTCGAACCACGTCTCGCCCTCCAATGAATTCAGGCGGTACTTCCTTGCCGTTTCGATCAGATCCGTGCGGCTCCACTCGATATTGCGCTTGGAGGCCTTGCGCTCCATGCGGTGAGGAGTTTCGTTCCTCAAAAGCCGCTCCTCAAGGCTCGCGCTCAGCTCGGCAAAGAAGAAGCGCCCGCCGCCGGCTGTGAAAAGCTTGCAGAGCGAATCGAGATAATCCCTTTCCTCCTGCATATCGAAGGCGCAGACGTACGTGAATATCATATCGACGCCGTATTTCACGGCCAGCTCGAACGCCTTCTCACGAAAGGCCGCGTTGAATTCCTTCTGCGCGGGCGTGCCGAAGCCGAATATCCTGTCGGATATTTCGATGCTGTCGTGATTCATCATCATATTGTAATGCAGCTTGTCCCGCAGGCTCTCCGCAACGGTCATCTTGCCCACCGCCTGCGGCCCGCAGACCACTATCAAATCGGCCATATCAGTCTCCTCTGTATTTTTTTCGATCCATAACAATGGACGGTTTGTACTTTAGAAGGCGGAATTCCTTGTACTCTTTCTTATATTATTCAAATGCCATTCGTTTTCTTCCCGATCCGAACGCAGGTGTAAACGGAGTCCTCCTGCGTGTAATAAGACAGCTCCATATGATCCAACAGCGGCAAAAGCGTTTCCTGAATCACCGACTTGTCCATGCGGAAGGAGCTTACAACCCAAACAGCGCCGGTCGTGTTCACAACCCGCAGGCATTCCCGCAGAACAGGCTCTGCGATATGTGCCAGATGGCCGATCGCGTTATACAAAACGGCTGTATCGAAAGAACCGTCCGGGAAGCACATCGCTGTGGCGTCCATGATATGAAAGCAGAGCCTTTCGGTATGCGTTGCCTCCGGGTTCAACCGCCGGTCATCCGGATCAAAACAGACGACCTCCAAGGCGCGGGCTGCTGCGGCAATAGAAAACTCCGCGCAGCCGCAGGCGGGCTCCAACACACGCTTGCCGTCGATGTCCGGCATCAGTCTGGAAATTGCTGTTTCAACTCGTTTCATTGCGGCCTCCGTTTCATTCCCAAAGCTCACGCAAGCGGTGCTTTCGCATCTAATCAAAGTATCCTTCGGACATCAGCAGTTCCAACACCCTTGCTTCTCGTTCAAACATCATGGGATTATATGGGCTCGCACCCACGCTGCGGTTCTTTTGAATTGCCATCAAGGGCGTGACATATTCCAATGTATAGGTTTCCTGCGCCTCGTAAGCGTCCAAATCCTGCCGAACTCCTTCCGGTTCCGCTTCGCACAGGTAGTAGTAATTATCCTGGACAAAGCATTCATCGGCATATTTGTCGCTCTGCTGAATTCGGTGGACGCAGCCGTATTCCCGGACCGTCTCCGGCTTGACCACAAGTCCGGCTTCCTCCCGTGTCTCTCGGATCATTGCCTCCGCGGGACTCTCGCCGTTTTCGATCCCGCCGCCCGGGAACTTATAGTAATCGTATTTCAGACTATGGATCATGGCGATTTTGCCGTCCCGTATGATGATGCTGCGGGCGGAATTTCGAACGAAGCAGCGAGTGCAGTGTTCATAGTCTTTCTTATCCATCTCAAACAATAATCTCATATAATTACTTCAGCTCCTTTGAAACGAGGTGAAGCTTGCAGTATGCCTGATCTTTGAAAATCAGACCGTTATCCTGTATCCGTTACGATTGAAAAATGCAAGGTCACCATTTGGAAATACACCTTTTTCATCGGCAACGGCAAAGACCCTTGCATACGTCTTCCTCAGATACTGTTCCGGCGCTTTTATGAACGGTGTGGTTTGCTTTGGAGTTGTTGCCGCGCGTGCGGTCCGCAGTGCGTCAGCCCTCCGACGCGTTATCTTTACGATCCATGGTCAGCACGAGCACGTGCGAGTCGAAATACCTTTCCTCGTTCCATTTTTTGAAGCGCTTCTTTTCACCTTCAACGAAGCCGAATTTGTGAAGCAGGGCGAGGGAGGCGGCGTTGTCGTCGGCGACCTCCGCCGTAACGGAACGCCCCCCGAGGGCGCGGATCCGGTCGAGTGCTCCCGCAAGCATTTCGCTGCCGAGACCCTTTCTCCAATATTTCTTCGCTATGCTGTAGCCTATGTCGTGATTCCCCCCTTCGGGGAATATGCAGAACGTGCCCGCGCGCTCGCCGCTGTCCTTGAATTCGGCGATCAGAAAGTATCCGTCGGGATCGTCCTCCATGCCGTCGAACGCGGCAAGATAATTCTCGTCGACGTTTTTCATCGCGGGATCGCTCATGTATTTCCCCGCTTCCTCATCACACCATATGGACATGCAAAAATCCATATCATCCTTTTCGTATGCGCGAAGCCTCAGCCTCGGCGTTATGATGCTGCTTTCGATCCTCATGCTGCCTCCCTGTGGATGATTTGCGGTTTACATTGGCAAGTATATCATATTCTTGCGGGCATTTCAATCATATTCGGAGAAGCACGGAACGGGCGCGGGGAAAATAATTGCTGTAAAACGATAAATAGTTATTGACAAGACGAACGGGGAGTGGTATCATATGCCCTGAAGAAATCAAAAGGAGCTGTTTTTATGGAGATAAACGAACCGTTCAAAGCCGAGGCTTTGGAGCCCGCGCCCGTTAAAAAGGGCGGCGTCACGCGGGAGGGTACGATCGGGCTCGTATTCGCGCTCGCGCTGCTTGCCATATCCTACTTGCTGATCTGCATTTTTCCGGTGATGCTCAGTCCGCTGGGATTCCTTATACTTACCGCGGCGCTCTATGCCGTCACCGCCGCGGCCGCACTGCCGCTTAAGGCAAGGCCGGACGGCCGGTCGATCGCGGCGCTGATAATCGGAATGATCGCCGCGATGTACCGCATGGTGCACGGCTGTGCTGAATTCGACCTGTTCCCGGCCACGCTCGCGGCCCTTGCCGCTTATGCCTATTTTGCCGTCTCGCTTTTTTCAAACCACAGCCGGAGCCCGGGCGGGGGACTGCTCATGGATATCGTGAAGGGGATCGCGTATGCGTTTGTGTCCTTTCACGAATTCTTTACCGCTTTATTCAAGCCAAGGGGCTGCAAAAGGAGGCCTTATGCGCTGCTGCTCGTGATCGGCGGGCTTGCGGTCACGGCGCTCATTGTGATCGCCGCCGCGTCGCTGCTCTCGTATGACGCGAATTTCAGGGCCATGCTTCCCAATATCGAGATCGACGATATATTAAGCTTCCTGCTCAAGCTGAGCTTTGCCGTGCCGCTTGCGGCAATGCTTTTCAGCCTCAATTCCTCCTCGCGCAAGGGGCTGTTCCCCGCGCTGTCATCCGAGGAGACCGTTGCAAGGGTCGGCTCCAAGGTCAAGGTGATCCCCGCGGTTATCGTCATAATGCCCGCCGCGGCGCTGCTCATCGTCTACGTGCTCTTCTTCATATCCCAATGGGCGTATTATATCAGCGCGTTCACCCGCGCGCTGCCCGAGGGCTATTCCGCGGCCGGGTATGCGCGCGAGGGCTTTTTCCAGCTCTGCGCCGTTACCGTTATAAACCTCATGCTCATATTCGTTATGAGCTGCTTTATGAAGACCGGGACGAGGGGCGCGGACATATTAAGACGCGTATTCACAGTGCTGCTTTCCGCCGCAACGCTGATACTTATAGCGACGGCGGTTTCGAAGATGCTGCTCTATATCGAGCGCTTCGATCTTACCCGCGCGCGGCTCGAGGCCACGGTATTCATGATCTTCCTTGCCGTGGTGTTCATCGCGGTCATTATCGCCGCCGTATTCAAAAGGGTGAAGGCCCTGCCGATCATCATTGCCGCCGCTCTGCTGTTTTTCACCGCGTATTCGCTCGTTAACACCAACAGATTCATAGCAAGCTACAACGTGGACGCATATCTTGGCGGAAAACACGATTCCATCGACGTGGAATATCTGCGTAACGATCTGGGCTGGTCTTCCGTGCCCGAATTGAAGCGCCTTTCGGAGAACGCCGAAGGCAGCGTGCAAAGGGATGCGGAACACGCTTATAACGATTTAAGATCGCATGCGGAAAGCGTTTTGTGGTATCAGGGCGAGATACCCTACTACGAGGCGAAAAAGAGCTTCGGGGAATAAAACAAACGGGCTGAGCGGGTGCGCCGTTCAGTCCGTTTTATATGCAAAGCTTTGATCGCAGCACGCGTCAGAGCGCGTCCTTGGGGCAGTTTTTCACACACTCCATGCAGAGTATGCACTCCGTGCCGTTCCTGCGCCTTCTTGAATTGTCGGTCACGTCGACGTCCATGGGGCAGACCCTTTTGCACTTCCCGCAGGAAACGCATTTTTCCTTATCGCACTTTATGCGAAAGAGCGAAAAATAGCTCATCGGCTTCAAAAACACCGTGACGGGGCAGAGGTATTTGCAGAAGGCGCGGTTATCTTTGAATATGAACGCCAGCGCGACGCCCAAGGCGTAATACAGTGCGTTGCCTATGATGAATGCCCAAAACATTATGCGCTCGATGTTTTGCACCCTTGCAAGGAACAGCGCCGAAACGAATATGAGCGAGGCGGCAAAGGTCAGGTATCTGATCCAACCGAGCTTTTTCCGGGGACCGGACGGGACCTTAAACGGCAGAAAATCCAGCACCATGGCCGTCCAGCAGGCGTATCCGCACCAGCCGCGCCCGAATATGAGCGGGCCGAATATCTTGGCGACGGCGTAATGTATCACCGCCGCTTCGAACACTCCCGTGAAAAGATAGTACCAGAAGCCCTCGATCTGCATGTTCTCGCTGCAGATAAGACCCAGATAGACGAGCATATAGAGCCCCACGAGAAGCTGAACGACGCGCCTTGCGTGCCTGTATTTTTTGACGTACAGGAACATGCCCAGCGATATGGATATGCCTATATAGCTGAAATTGAACAGATAGAAAAGGTTATCCTTGGTCAGCCACAGTATCACCGCGACCGCCTCGAATATGAGAAGCATAAGTATGGGCGGCAGGTATTTCAACCGATCGCGCGTCATATAAGGCCTCCTTGTGAATTCGTTATGCGGCGGGCTCACTCCCACGAATAGACCCTGGAGATAGTTCGTTCATCCTTCATAAGTATCACGAAATCGCCATGCAGCATTCCGTCGCCGCCGCCGTCACGATATGCCAGAAAATACGTGGAGGTAAGATAATCGTCAAGGCGCCTCGCGTCGTATACGTTGAGGAACGTGAGCTCGCAGGGCCCTTCCAGCACGACGTTGTTCTGGAGGGCCGCGGCGCGCACGATGGCTTCCGTGGCCTGCCGATACTCTTTGACCGCCCGTTCGGCCTGCAAAAGGAGCCGGTCCTTTCCGGGGAAATCTCCGGACGAAGGGCGAACGTCCATCAAAATGGGCGTTATTGCGGGCCGCTCTGCCGGTTCGAACGAATAATCGCCTGCCGCGCGCATGGCGTGTATCATAAGCGCGCCCGTGAAATAACAGGCGACCCGTATGGGAAAGAGGCGGCGGGGATCGGTCACAAAAGCGCGCATGCGCTCCTCAAGAGCTTGTGCGGCACGCGAGTCAAGCCGCTTAAGGGCCTGCCATTCGACGTAATTCGCCGAGCCCTCGATCTCTTCGACCATGCTCTCGTATGCGAATTCGTAAGGGAACCTCATCAACCTGAGCCTGCGCAGCGAAAGCAGCTCGCGATAGGCGGCTTCGTCAAAGCGGTCGAGGAGCGAGACCAGGATTTGGTTTTCGCGCAGCTTGACGGAAAGGTTTTCGGCGCTGTGCGAATACTTAAACAGCGCCTCGAGCTCGTTGGGCCGGCAGCTCCAGCCCCTTAGCTCCTGAAAGCCGTGGAACATCTCGTGCACGAGCTTTGACGTGAGCACGGCCGTGTCGAGCTCCTCCTGCACCATCCATACAGCGATCTGCCTGCCGTGATAAACTATGGAGGTGTTGGCGCAGAATTCATCCGTCTTCTCGACGTATCCGCCGTCAAAGAAGCATTTTTCGCTGTCGTAAAGGGCAAAAGCAAGCGGCTCGAAGCCCGGCCATATGCTGCCGATATCGAGCGATGAAAGGGCTTCCTTTACCCTGTAATAAAGCTTTTCGATATCCATGATGCCCGCCCGTCAGAACACTATACCGCTTGAGTTGCTTACGTCAACGCTTATCACGATGCTTTGCGCGGTGAAGTAAATGGAATACTTTCCGTTGATCCAGAGCGAGCCGGGCCTTTGGGGATCCTCCCTGAGCCCGAATCCATTGCGCTCCATTGCGCTTTTTATCTCGTCGGCGGACGAACGCAGCGTGACGCCGTATAAGCGGATCTTGGGATCGGTTATCGTGATGCGCGTGATATGCCGCGCTTCGCTCGAATAGTCGGGAAACGCGGTGACGGTGTAGATCACGCATTCTTCGGGATCGGTCGTTTTGCCGCTTTCGTCGATAGCGGGAGCATACCCCGAGCCATAGTATTCACGCCCGCCCATTATGCCGTGCTTCTCCCTGTGACCGGAGAAATCCACCCCGTCGACGTTTTCGGCGATCCAGAATTCAAGATCCGTCTCGGGCTTGGGCAGATAGGATACGGCGCATCCGGCAAGCAAAAACAGCACTGCGGTCAGAAAACATAATACGCATACTTTTTTCATAACGGATCATCCTCCTTATATATATAACGAATGGGCGGCGGCGCGGGTTCCGTTTTCAGTCCGTAGCCGACGCCATTATCACGACGTACCTGTCCGTGCTTTTGTCGTAAATGCTCCAGCATGCCGTTCCCCACCATTCGCGTCCGTCGTCGAAATAGTTCGACCAGTCCGTCGACCACTCGTATGCCTCGAGCGCGTCCGTGCCCATGGGGAAAAGCGCCGCGTTGACGGCGGCAAGATCCCCCGGCCCGTAACCCGTGGTGTGCGGAGTTTCGATGAAGGCATACCAATAAGGTATCTGATCGCCCGCGTCCCCGTTTGGCCACGGGCAGTCATACCGCCTGTTTCCGTAATAATCCGTTGAAACGATCTTTGGAATTCGAAGCAGCTCGGCGGGATCCTTCGGGACCGCCTTGGCCTTGGATATATCCAGATCCCACTCGAAAAAACCGCATTCCCTGCCAAGCGCGGCCTCGGATCCGTCCTGCTCCTCAAGCTGCTGCCCGATGATCTTGATCATGGCGTAGAGCAGTGCGAGCCTGTGCGAGCTCAGGCCGAAATGGGGCGCGTCGGTCTTAATGATGCGGTAATCGATGACGCATCTTGGATATTTGCCGAGTGTTCTGAAAAAGGGATCGTTCGTCAATTCGCGCATATTCATCACCTGCGATAAGAGTTGGTCTTTATCCGGCCGAGCGCATCCTCGCCCGGCCCCGCGCCGCCGTCCGTGAAACAAACGCCGGGTAAAGCGCTTTTATTCCATACTCGATCTGAAATCGTATTCGGCAGTAAGATCGTGCTCGGTCCTGCCGAGGAACGCGCGCACGGCGGCGCGGTCGTCTCCCAGCTCCTTCAGCTCCCGCACCCTGCTCCACCACAGCGGCTTTAAGCAGCGGTACATCATCAGCGCGGTATCCTTCTCGAGCTCCGAGAAGCGGTAGTATTCGGATGCGGCCTTCAGCGCGGCGCAGACGCCTTCGACTCCGGAGTTTTCACGCATGAGGTAGTTAAGGAACACGTCCCTGCCGCAAAGATTGAAATCGTAAACGCCCGCGAACCTGCCTTCGTCGTCCAGAAGTATGTTGGAAGGGTTCAGATCGGCCTGGAACACGGATGTCTCAAGCAGGGGATAGACCTTTTCCAGCGCGGCGCGGTTATCAGTCCAAAGCTTCCAGATGCGGTCGGTCGTCTCCCTGAATTCAATGGGCAGGGCGTCGGCATATTCCTTCCATGAAAGCGCGTTTTCAAGCACCTCGTCCATACTGTCGCTCGGGCAGAAGGCTTCGAACAGACAGTAGGCGGAGGGGAAGGGGGCGTGATCGAAATGCTTCGCAGCGACCTTGGCCGTCATTTGCCATATGTCCTTCTTATAGCTTTCATAAAGCTCGTCGGAGCAATCTTCGTCTCCCTCCATCCTGTCCGAGGCGGGGCGGTAAGGCGCGAATTCCTCAACGTAGGCCGCGCAGCTGTGCCCGCGGAAGCCGACCGTGGGGAAGCGGCCTTCCTTATCCGCGAATATCCTCGGGCACCAATAGCCCAGGGCGCGGTATTCATCGGCGGTCCTTTGCCAAACGGCTATCCTGTCGGGGGAGGTGAAATCGTTATCGGCAAGCTTAAGAACATATTTTTGATGTGAGTCCGTTTCGATTATGAAAGTCATCCTGAAATCATCATCGCCGCGGCTCGTGTCTATGGCCCGCACGTTTGCGGGCGCGCTGTCAAAAAACAGCGAGAATATTTTTTTTATTTCTTCATCCACGTTGATTTGCTCCAAATTCTCCGAGGGGGTCAAGCCCGATAAACTCCCCTTCCGAATCCGAAAGGGGCTTTATTGCAAAGCCGATCACTGCTTTTTTATAAGATCCTTCACGACCTCGCCGCCAATGATGAGCCCCGCGACGGAGGGCACGAATGCGGCGGAGCCGGGAACGGCCCGCCCGGAGGCGGTGGTTTCTTCGGCTTCGGGCGTAAAGGAACGGCTTGTTTCGGCATCAGCGCCGGGGCGGATGGGCTCCTCCGTGGAATAAACGACTTTGAGGTGCTTGACGCCCCGTTTTTTCAGCTCGCGCCGCATGACGCGCGCCAGGGGACATACGGAGGTCTTGTAGATATCCGCGACCCTGAACGCGGTGGGATCGAGCTTGTTGCCTGCGCCCATACTGCTTATGATGGGCGTGCCCGCGGCTTGGGCGCGCATCACAAGCTCTATCTTGCCCGTGACGGTATCGATCGCGTCGATCACGTAATCATATTCCGAAAAGTCGAACGCATCGGCGGTCTCGGGCGTGAAGAAGGTCTTGTGCGTGCGCACAATGCAGTCGGGATTTATATCGCGCACGCGCTCCTCGGCCGCGTCCACCTTGTATCTGCCTATGGTGCTTTGAACCGCATAGAGCTGACGGTTGAGATTGGTCAGGCTGACGCGGTCGTTGTCTATGAGATCGAGCGCGCCGACGCCGCTTCGGGCAAGCGCTTCCACAGCGAACCCTCCGACGCCGCCCACGCCGAATACCGCGACCCTTGAAGCCTTCAGCTTTTCGAGCCCCTCGCTGCCTATCAGCAGCCTTGTTCTTGAAAACCGATCGAGCATGTGATCACCCCTTTGGCAACTGTAATGCCTTTGCCGATTGTTTCATTGAGTTTTTCATAAAAAGAAGCTGCGGGCGGGATTCCGCATAAAACGGGCGGCTTTATTCCGCGTCCTTTAAGCTCAGCGTTATGGTCACGTCGCCGTGTCCCAAAAGCGCCTCCATGCCCGCCGCGTCCCGATCGGCGATATGTCCCAGCCGCGTTCACGCCATGAACGCTTCGATCTCGTCCGGATCCTTTATGATATCCTTCGAAAGCACCTCGCACCCTTCCTCGGTGATCAAAAGATCGTCCTCGATGCGTATGCCGATCTCCTCCTCGTCGACGTAAAGGCCGGGCTCGTTGCTTATGATCCAGCCGGGCTTCAGCACGTCGCCCACAAAAGATATGTCGTGCACGTCGATGCCGATGGCGTGGCTCACGCCGTGCATATAGTATTTGCCGACCTCGGAAGCATCGGCGATCTTGCCCATGGCAACAAGCCCTTCGCCAAGCACCTTCCGCGCGATATCGTTAAGGTCTCTCGTTGTGACGCCGGGCTTGGCCGCCTTGGCCACCGCCTCGTTCGCTTTCAGGACCAGCTCGTAGTACTCGCGCTGTCTTGGGCTGAACCTGCCGTTCGCCGGATAGGTCCTTGTGATGTCGCTGCAGTAGTTCCCATACTTTACGCCGAGATCCAGCAGTATCAGCGAGCCGTCCTCAACCTTGCAATGGTTCGTTACGTAGTGCATCATGCAGCCGTTTATGCCGGAGCCCGCGATGGTGGGGAAGGACTGACGCGCGGCTCCAAGCCTTCTGCAAGTGTATTCGAAGTCCGCCTGCACCTGATACTCCATCATGCCGGGCTTCAGATTCTTCATCACGAATTCCAGGCCCTGCCTTGTGATATCCACCGCCCTGCGGACGCATTCGACCTCGTCCGCGTCCTTCTGTTCCCGAAGCGGCACGCAGGCGGTATGCAGATCCTTAAGCTCAACGAAGGGATATGCCTTAGAGAACCTTTCGGCCATCACGAGATTATAGTCGGGCAGATCGTTCATGCTGCAGCGGTACATATCGAAATATGCCCGCTCAACGCGGTAACGCCCCATGAACATGCTTATCGCGCCCTCCAGGCCGGCGGTGTACTGCACGTCCTCGATACCCGATATGGCTTTGACCTCGTCCTTTGTGGGCATCTTTCCGGTCCATCTTTCCGAGTGGGGATCGGGCTCCTCTATAAAAAGCGTCTCCCTTGTTTTATCCGCCGATTTATATGCAAGAAAAGCCGTGTTTTCCCGCGTGATACCCGTCAGATAGAAATACTGGCTGTTGACCTCGAAGGCGTGATAATCGTCCTCGTTGGCGTGGAGGGGGACGCCCGCATAGGCGATCACCAGAGTGTTTTCCTCCAAAGTGCTGTAAAGTTTTTCCCTGTGCTCTTTAAATGACATGACGTTTCCGACCTTTCTGTGAGATTGTGAAATTTAGTCTTATATCCATCGACTTTACTATTTTACACCAAAGCAAAGTGAATTACAACAAAACATGTCGGTAAAACGCCGTGTTTCGCCGCGGGAGCTTCGTCTGCGGGGGAAACAACGAAAACATGCTTAGTTATTTTTCCTACGTCTGCCTTTATCTTACCGTAGATTACTTGTCTACGGTATTTGGGTGCAAACACTATATGGTACTTGCACCTCCACTTGCTATGTGATAAACTTCTTACGTCGTCTTGCATGACAAAACCTCCTGTGTTTTTGTTGTGGTTCCTAGGCCACTCTTACTTTAACACAGGAGGTTTTCTCTGTCATTATCTAAAGATTTCTTTTATTGACCACCAGTTGAACTGGTGGTTTATTTAACGCCTGTTCGGCTGCCAACCGAAAAGCCGGAGA
>JAEEGL011619649.1_pt1 | contig 14436 bp, 16 predicted proteins | sample 9134231 | NCBI WGS metagenome assembly JAEEGL01 (sample SAMN16246548, study PRJNA631951) | gut metagenome | biome: gut microbiome; feature: rumen; material: fiber-attached | host: Bos | place: Iran: Karaj | collected 2018-10
CAGTCGAGCAGTTCATAATCGATCCATCTGTCGCTGAGCCACATGGGAACCTCCAGCAAATAAAATGCACATATTATCATGGTATTATATCATTTATGTAAATCTTAGTCAATCAGATTTGATGTTAAATATCTATTAAGTTAATGCGGCAAGTCCGAAAAAGAAAGAGCGCCTCGTGGCGCTCTTCTCTTTCAGTTAATCGTCCTCTATCTTATCTGTCCGGTCCCGCGTATCATATACTTGGTGCTCGTGAGCTCGGCAAGGCCCATCGGGCCTCGTGCATGGAGCTTCTGAGTTGATATGCCCAGCTCGGCGCCGAGGCCGAACTCTCCCCCGTCGGTGAAACGTGTCGACGCGTTGACGTAGACGGCAGCGGCGTCGACCCTGCGGAGGAATCTGTCCGCGACGGCTTCGTCGCGCGTCACTATCGCCTCGGAGTGGCCGGTCCCGTGCTGCGCGATGAACTCCATTGCCTCGTCCGGACCCGGAACCGTCCTTACTGCCAGAATGTAATCAAGGAATTCCGTGTCAAAATCCTGCGCCGACGCCGGTACCGCTTCGGGAAGTACCGAACAGGTCTTTCCGTCGCCGCGGATCTGCACGCCGTAGTCCTTCAGCGCCGCGGCCGCCATCGGGAGGAACTCCTGCGCTATGCACTCGTCCACTATCAGGCACTCGGCGGCGTTGCACACGCTCGGGCGGGAGCATTTTGCGTTTCTGATGATGCTCGCCGCCATCCCGAGGTCCGCCGTCTTTTCCACGTAGACGTGGCATATGCCGACGCCAGTCTCGATGACCGGCACCCTGGAATTCTCCACGACGCTCCTGATGAGGCCAGCCCCGCCGCGCGGTATGAGCACGTCGAGCCTGCCGACCAGACCCATCATCTCCTTCGCGCTCTCTCGGGTCGTGTCCTCGACGAAGCAGATGCAGTCCGCCGGAATGCCCTGTCTGTCCAGGGCGGCGCGCATAACGCGGGATATGGCCGCGCCGGAGCGCACGGCTTCCTTGCCGCCGCGGAGCAGCACGGCGTTGCCGGATTTGAAACACAGCGCCGCCGCGTCCGCGGTGACGTTCGGACGGGCTTCGTATATTATCCCGACGACTCCGAGAGGTACGGATACCTTTTCGATCACCAGGCCGTTCGGCCTGACGGTGCGTCCGAGCACCTTTCCCGTCGGATCGGGCAGATCAGCGACCTGGTCCATGCCGTCCGCCATACTCTCTATGCGCTCCTGAGTGAGCTTCAGTCTGTCCAGCATGGCGGGAGACATCCCAGACCTTTCAGCCGCGGCCATGTCTTCCGCGTTGGCGGCGAGGATCTCCTGCGCCGAAGCGCGCAGCGCATCCGAGACCGCTCGCAGGGCGGAGTTCTTTTTCTCCTCGGTGAGACCTGCGATCTCCCGGGACGCCTTTCTCGCTCTGTCCGCAAGTTTTTCAAGTTCAGTCATGCTTCTTACCCCCTGCCGAAAAGAGCGTCCCGACGCTCTTGCCGTCGACTATGTCGTATACGGCATCCATATCCGCCCCGGACACGACGTATGTATCGATCCCCCGGGCTGTCGCGTATTCGGCGGCCTTCAGCTTTGAGGCCATGCCTCCCGTTCCCCATTTGGAGGCCGCGCCGCCCACATAGGAATAGAGATCCTCGGTAACGCGGTCCACCCTCTCGATGAGTCTGCTGGAAGGATCTCTGGGATCGCCGTCATAGAGTCCTTCGATATCCGTCATTATGACGAGCCTGTCCGCGCCGCAGAAGCCGGCGACCACGGCGGAAAGAGAGTCGTTGTCGCCGAGTATCTTTGCGTGACCCGTTTCTATCTCGGCGGAGGATACGGAGTCGTTCTCGTTTACGACCGGGATCACGCCGAGCTCCAGCAGGGAGTCGAACGTGCGGGCGAGGTTTTCCCTTCCCAGTTCGTCCTCGACGTCCTGATTCGTCAGCAGTATCTGCGCGACGGTCTGGCCGTACTCTGAGAACGATTTATCGTAAAGGTGCATCAGTTCGCACTGGCCCACGGCGGCGGCTGCCTGCTTGTAGCGCAGCTCCGTCGGTCTGGCGGCCATGCCGAGTTTCTTCGTCCCGACGCCTATGGCGCCAGAACTGACGAGCACTACCTCGTTTCCGGCGTTGCGCAGATCTGACAGCACTCTCGCGAGCCTGTCGAGCGTACGCAGGTCGGGAAGCCCGCTCTCCCGGATCAGCGTCGATGTACCGACCTTGAAAACATATCTCATTTCATCACCAGCCGTCAGTTTATCCTTACAGTGAGCTCGTCCGTCAGCCATTCGAGGAATCCCGTGTCGGAGAAGCCGGCACGGAGGGCCGTCTTCGCGTCGGAAGCCAGGTCCGCCGCGACGAGCGACGCCTTTTCCGTCCCCAGAAGCGAGGCGAACGTGACGCGGCCCCTTTTCTCGTCGGATCCGACGTCCTTGCCCATGACTTTCTCCTCTCCCACCACGTCGAGGATGTCGTCACGGATCTGAAAAGCGAGGCCTAGCGCCTCACCGAATTTTCCCGCTGCGGTCATCCTGCCGTCGAAAGCCCCGGCCGCCGCGCAGCCCATCATGCAGGCGGCGCTTATGAGCGCGGACGTCTTGAACCTGTTGATACGCAGCAGCGCACCGACGTCCTGCTTTTTTCCTTCGCCGTCGATGTCGAGGTACTGCCCGGAACAGATGCCGTTTACTCCCGCGGCCGACGCGAGGATGCGGACGGCCTCGACGCGGCTGGCGTCGGGGAGCTTCGCCCCCGCTATCAGGAGAAACGCCTCGGCCTGCAACGCGTCACCGGATAGCAGCGCCTGCCATTCCCCGAACTTCTTGTGGTTGGTCGGCATGCCGCGCCGCATATCGTCGTCGTCCATGCAGGGCAGATCGTCGTGGATGAGCGAATATGTGTGCAGAAGTTCTATCGCGCACGCAAAGTCCAGCGCGTCGCCGCAGCCGCAGAGGCGCGCGAACTCCAGGACGAAAACCGGCCTGAGGCGCTTGCCTCCTGCAAGAAGGCTGTATCTCATGGACTCTCCGAGAGGCGCTATGTCCGCGTCCATGTCGGAGAACAGTCCGGTCAGGCGTTTCTCGGTAGCTGCGCGGTATTCCTCGAGCCTCGCCCTGTACTCAGCGGTCTTCATCGAGAAACACCGCCTCTTCCGGTTCACCGTCGGCGCCCTTCACGAGCTTCACGACGACCTGTTCGGCCTTTTCGAGCATTCCGCTGCAGGAGCGGATAAGGGCCGAGCCCTCTTCGAACAGCTTCAGGGATTCCTCGAGGGTTGTATCGCCGCGTTCCAGCAGGGCGACTATCTCCTCGAGCCTCGCCATCGATTTTTCAAAGGTCGGAGTATCCATACTGCTATGCTTCCTTTCTTTCGCTCACGGTGCAGTCGAGCGAGCCCTCTGACAGGCGCACGTGGAGCCTGTCTCCTATTTCGACGTCCGCCGCTCTCCGGACGGCCCTGCCGTTCCCGTCGGTAACGACGCCGTAGCCGCGTGCGAGAGTCTTCAGCGGACTGAGCGCGTCAAGCGACGCGGCCATGCCGAGATAGGACGCGCGTTTTTCGGATATCAGCGTCTTTGCGGCGTTGACCGCGGCCGACGTAATCGAATCGAGCGTCAGGCGCCGGTCGCGCACTATGCTCACGGGGTCTCTGAAAGCCCCTGCGTTCTTTATCCTGTCGAGACGTGCCGCGCCCTTCTCGGTCAGTCTGTGCATGGCCTTGCGCATGCGTACGGTATCGGACGCGAGAGACGTCATGAGCTCGGCCCTGTCGGGCACGGCGAGTTCCGCGCCGTTGGACGGAGTCGCGGCGCGCACGTCCGCGACATAGTCGCATATAGTGACGTCGGGTTCGTGTCCGACGGCGGATATGACGGGTATCTCCGAAGCGAACACGGCCCTCGCGACCCGCTCGTCGTTGAACGCCCAGAGGTCCTCTATGGATCCGCCGCCTCTTCCCGTTATGATGAGATCGGCGACTTTATGGACGTTTGCGTATCTGATCGCGCCGACTATCTCGGGCGGAGCCTCCGCGCCCTGTACCCGGACCGGCATGACTATGACCTTGCTCAGCGGGAAGCGCTTTCCCAGGATGCGTATCATGTCGTGCACGGCTGCGCCCGAACCGGAAGTGATCAGCGCAATCCGCGCCGGGAATCTCGGCAGAGGCTTTTTGAGGCTTCTGTCGAAAAGGCCTTCTGCGGAGAGTTTCGCCTTCAGCTGTTCGAACGCATAATACAGGTCTCCAACGCCTACCGGGGTCATGCTGCCGCAGTAAAGCTGGTACTGCCCGTCGCGCGGGAACACGGTCACGCGCCCGAAGGCGACGACCTTCATCCCGTCCTCAGGCCTGAATCTCAGAGACGAAGCCTCGCGTTTGAACATGACGCAGCGTATGGCGGACTCCCTGTCCTTGATGGTGAAGTAGTGGTGACCGGAACTGTATATCTTGTAGTTGGACAGTTCTCCGCGGACGTAGATCCCGGTGAGCGCGGGGTCCGAGTCGAGAAGCCCCTTTATGTAATTGTTGAGCTCTGAAACTTCGTATATCCTGTCGCTCATCGGTTCACCGTCCTGTAAGTCAGTATGGCTATCCCGAGCGCGTTGTCCGCGGCGAAACGCGGCTCGGGAAAGATGCCGAAATCAATGTGTCCGCGCAGTATGCTGCTCCCGGAGACTCCTCCGGAGAAAAGTACCGGAAGGTCTCCGTACTGTTTCAGCGCATTCTCCGTCGCGGACAGGACCGCGCGGGACACCGTATTCAGGGCGCATGACGCGGCGGAGCACATGCCGGCGCCCCTGCCTATCATGTCCGCGAGTTTGTTCTCCATCCCGGAGAGCGAGAACTCGAGCCCGTCCGCCCTGACCCGGAACGTTTCCCCGCATCCGGGATCCGCCGCGTCGTCGAGAGCCTTTCCCGCGGGAAACGCAACTCCGAGGCGCTTTCCGGTCCTGTCGAGCAGCTGCCCTGCGGATATGTCCTTCGTTCCTCCTATTCTGGAACAGGAAACGCCTCCTCTGCCGTCAGGCCGTACGAGAAGCAGTTCCGTAGTGCCGCCGGAAAGATGCCAGGCCATGAGGGGAGCGTCCAGGAGCTCCGGGCGTCCCGCCGACCATGCCGCGGCGGCCACGTGCCCCTGCTGGTGCGTGAACGGCAGAAACGGCACTCCGAAAAGCGAGGCCGCGCTCCTTGCGGCGGCCGTGCCGACGAGAAAGCAGGGCATGTAGGAGCCTTCCGCCTCACGCGGCCGGTCCGATGCGCCGACGGCGCAGGGAGCGAGGCTGCCCAGCTGCTCCACGAGTTCCGGCAGGGCGCGCGTATGGTGAAAGACCGCGTCGCTCTGGCGCAGTCCGAGCTCACCCTCCCCCACCGGCAGGAGCCTTGCGTGCGCGTCGGCGGTCTCGCCGTCGAACGCGCAGACCGAGGTGGTGTAGTTGCTTGTGTCGAATGCCAGGCAGGCGCGGTCAGTCAATGTTCTTCTCACCCTTGATGTAAGATCCCAGGATGCCGTTGACGAACGAGGCGACTTCCCTGTCCTCGTACTTCTTCGTCAGCTCTACCGCCTCGTTCACCGAGGCGGCGTCGGGTATGTCGGGCATGTACAGTATCTCGTACATGCATATACGCATGATGGCGACGGCGACGCGCGATATGCGTCCGACCCGCCATCCCTTCGAATACTTCTCGATATATGAATCCAGTTCAGGCAGATGCTCGTGCACTCCGAGCGTCATCTCGCGAATGTACTCCATCTGCTTTTCATCGGGGTATTCGGAATACAGTTCGTCCTCCTGCGCGAGCGTCTCATAGTAATCCGGATCGAATACCGTATCGAGCAGCTCCTGCGCGGAAAGTCCGTTCACGCCCGCCTCGAAGGAGAGGTGGACCGCTATCTCTCTTGCCGTGGTTCTCGTCATAGGCGCCTCCGGCCGCTTTGCGGCGTTTTCCTGCGATAATAATTCGGCGGGGGAAGATATCCCCCGCCTGCGTATCCCGGTCTCAGCCCTCCGTCTTACGGAAGGAAACGGAGCTCACGTGGACGTTGACGGCGCTTACCTTGACGCCTGTCATGGATTCGACCGCCTCGGTCACGGCCGTCTGAACGTTCTCGGCGACGGTGTTGACCCCGTAACCGTAGGCCACGGAGATGTGCGCGGTGATGACTATCCTGTCGTCCGCCACGTCGACCGTGACGCCCTTCGGAGCGTTCTTCTTGCCGAACAGTTCCGCTATATCTTTTCCGAGAGTGTTCGTAACGGCGGCGACGCCCTCCACCTGGCCTATGGCCTCGATGGCTATGGTCGCCACAACGTCTTCGGATATGTTGATGCTGCCGCCGTTGTCTTCCATGGTGATGTATCCCTTGGATTCACTCATTTCGGACACCTCCTCTTTTTTCTTCGTTATATTCTAACACATACTTCCGGAAAAATAAAGCTATTTAATCTCAATTATTTCTGCTGCGTTTCCGCCTGCCCGTCCCGTGCTTCACGAAAACCGTTGATTATTCCGGCGATTGAGACTATACTGTTTCCAACAACCTCTGGAGGTCACATCATGGCACAAGCTAGAAAAAAACGCCGCGGAGACAGAAAACACGGTCACTGGCTGCGCACGATCGATCCCTACTGCGCCTTCACCCCTTACATAATGAAGGACAGGGACGACGCGCTGAACTTTTTCTCCGACAAGGTCGAGATAACCGCCGCCGAGGCGTTCATCCGCAGGCTGCGCTCCGAGGGTCACAAGGGCGTCGGCATGCTCCACATGTTCCTCGCCTGCTACTGCAGGACCATAGCCAAGTATCCGGCGCTCAACAGATTCGTCGCCGGGCAGAGGATCTACGCACGCAACAGGATCGAAGTCGTCATGACTATAAAGAAGCAGATGACTCTCGAGGGCGGCGAAACGGCTATAAAGGTCAGATTCGAGCCCACCGACGGCGTTCTCGAGATATATGACAAGATCGAAGAACAGGTCGCCGCCAACAAAAGCGGCGAGGTCGACGACGGGACCGACAGGGTCGCTGCCATGTTCGCGAAGTTCCCCCGTTTCGTCCTCCGCTGGGCGATAAAGCTTTTCAAATGGATGGACTACCACGATCTTCTCCCCGAGGCTCTGACGCAGGTCAGCCCCTTCCACGGCAGCATAGTCGTGACGGATCTGGGCTCCCTCGGCATCCCGCCGGTCTTCCACCACATCTACTCTTTCGGCGACATCCCCATATTCCTCGCCATAGGAGCGAAAAGGACCGACCGCGAGGTGGAGCGTGATGGCACCGTTACGGAACGCCGGTACATGGACTATACCGTCACCTCCGACGAGCGCATCTGCGACGGCTTTGCCTTCTCGGTGGCCTTCAGATACATGAAATATCTCATGCGCAATCCCGAGATGCTCCTCGGGCCTCTCGACCCGGCCGACGTTGTTGCCGACATAGACTGAAAATCATAGTTGAAAATTATCTTCCGGTGTGTTAATATGCAATAGTCTTATTCCGACGCAGGGTTAGTACATCGGTAGTACATCGGCTTCCCAAGCCGAGGAGGCGGGTTCGATTCCCGTACCCTGCTCCAGCAAACGCGAACGCGGGCCTGACCGGCCCGCGTTTTCCTGTAAAACAAAGCAGGCACTTCCGGTGCCTGCTTTGTTTATTCACGGTTTTCCGTCGCCGCGGACGGTCCATCATTCGGGAAACTGAGAGCCTATGAGCTCAACGAGAGTATCGACCGCCTGGACTTCGTCGGCACCGTCGCCTATAAGCGTTATCTCGGTGTCCTTGGTGATGCCGAGGGACAGCAGTCCGAGCAGGCTCTTGGCGTTTACGCGGCGCTCTTCCTTCTCGACCCAGATGCTGCTCTTGAACTCGTTTGCCTTCTGAATGAAGAAAGTGGCGGGCCTGGCATGGAGCCCTACCTCGTTCTCGACAACTGCTTTTCTGATGTACACAGCAATCAACCTCCCCGTACGTATAGAGAAAAAATGTATTTCATTCTCCTACTGATTATCATCTTATCAAATGTTCGTTCAATCGTCAATATGTATTATCAGTGCTTCAGCTCCACCACCGTGACGCCCGTCTCGCCCTCTCCGTAACGTCCCAGGCGGAAGCTCCTGACAAGCGGGTTTTTGCGCAGCATGGTCTGGATGGCAGCGCGCAGGGCGCCTGTCCCCTTCCCGTGGATGATTGTGACGGTGTTCAGTTTCGCCATGACGGCGCTGTCAATATATCTCTCCGCCATCAGCACTGCCTCGTCGGCCTGCAGGCCCCGCAGGTCGATGTCGGGCGGGCAGGACATCGATGAAAGCTTTGCGGTGGATTTTTCTATGTATTTCTTCGTCTCGCTCTCTACGCCTTCAAGCAGAACGACCTCGTCCGGTTTAGCCGTGATCTTCATGATGCCGGCCTTGAGATCGAGCGTTCCGTCAGGCGCGACCGATATGACCTCGGCGCGCGTGCCGAGCCTGCGTATCTCCACCGTGTCCCCGGCGACTACGGCTCGGGCCGGCGCCGGCGGGACGTCCTCTTCGGCCGCTTCGCCGAACGATTCGGATGCGTCGTTGAGCTTCCCCGCCAGTCTGGCGCGCGCCTCGTTCATCCGCTGGACGTTCTCGTTGGTCATGGACAGTCTGCGCAGCTCCCTGAGTTCCTCGAAAGTCTCGTCCGCGGCTCTCCGGGCGCCGTCTATGATGCGCTCGGCCTCACGTTTGGCTATCACCGCGGCCTTTTCCTTTTCGGCCTCGACGCTCTTCTTCATCTCGGCCGCGCGCTCGGAATCGCGTCTCGCCTGCTCGAGCAGGACGCGCGCCTCCTCGTTTCTGCGCTCCATGGTCTGGCGCTCGTTCTGCAGTACTTCGAGCACCTTTTCAAGTTCCGCGTCCCCGGTCTCGATGCGCTTCGACGCGTCTTCGATTATTGATTCGTCGAGTCCGAGACGTCTGGATATCTCGAAGGCGTTGGACTTTCCGGGTATGCCCATTATGAGCCGGTAGGTCGGTCTCAGGGTCTCGACGTCGAATTCGCAGGACGCGTTCATGACCCCGGGCTCCGTAGTAGCATATATCTTCAGTTCGGCATAGTGAGTAGTGACGGCAAGCTTCGCGCCCTGTCCGCGTGCGTGCTCGATGACGGATATAGCGAGGGCCGCGCCTTCCGCAGGATCGGTACCCGCTCCGAGCTCGTCGAAGAGCAGGAGCGAATCCTCTCCGGCCTCCCTGAGGATCGACACTATGTTCGTCATATGCGAAGAGAACGTTGAAAGCGACTGCTCTATGCTCTGCTCGTCGCCGATATCCGCAAGGATCTTTCCGTATACCGGCACGCATGAGCCGTAGTCTGCCGTAACGTGCAGACCGCACTGCGCCATCGCGCAGAGAAGCCCGAGCGTCTTTATGCTGACGGTCTTTCCGCCGGTATTCGGACCGGTTATCACGAGAGTGTCGAAATCTCCGCCGACGGCTATGTCGATGGGTACCGCCGAACCCTTCGGAAGGAGCGGATGGCGCGCATGCCGCAGGAATGTCTTCCACCCCTCGGATATCTCAGGCTCCGAGCAGTTGAGCAGGGACGAGAGTTTTGCCTTCGCGAAGACGAGGTCCAGCCTCGCGATGATGTCGTAGTCGGAACGGATGTCGTCCTCGAAGGAAGCGGCTTCGTCGGAAAGCTCCATGAGGATGCGTTCTATCTCCCGTTTCTCCTTTACCTCGAGCTCCCTGATCTCGTTGTTGGCCTCGACCACGCTCATCGGCTCGATGAAAAGCGTCGCGCCGCTGGAGGAAACGTCGTGGACAAGTCCGGCGACGGAGCCCCGGTGTTCAGCCTTGACAGGGATCACGTACCGGTCCCCGCGCTGGGTTATTATCGGTTCCTGCAGCGCCTTCTGATATGACGCCGACGTTATCATCCGCTGCAGTATCTCGCGCACGCGGCTGTTGGCCGCGCGTATCTTTCTGCGGATCATTGCCAGATCGGAGCTGGCCGAATCTGCCATTTCCTCCTCGCTGATTATGCTGTCGCTTATCCTCTCCTCGAGGTATTTGTTGGGATGCAGCGACTTGAAAAGGCCCGTCAGCGATCCCGCTTCGGCGGCATCGCCGTACGCCGAGACGCTCCTGGCGCACCTGAGGACGACGGAGATGTCGAGAAGTTCGCGCATGTTCAGCATTCCGCCCATCCTCGCCCGGCCGAGCGATTCGCCCACGTCGCGCACGTCGGATATGGCGGGGCTCCCCTTCATGACCAGCAGTTTCTTGGCGTCGGTCGTCTCTCTGAGCCTGTCCTCCACCTCGAACCTGTTCACGGAAGGCTTCAGGGCGCGCGCACGCGACTTTGCCTCGCAGCACACGGCCTCCGCCGCAAGCAGTTCGAGTACCGCGGGCAGTTCGAGAACGTTAAGTGATTTTTCGAATAGATCCATTTTATTTAAGACTCCGGAACGATCTTCAGATCGTAGTAGTATTGAAGAGAGCGGAAATGACGCTCGAAACATTCGGATACGTATTCCTCCGACGCGCGCATAAGCCTCTCCATGGCGTCCGTCGGGAGAGCGAAGGAAAAGGCCGACGCTCCCTGTGCGGAAATGATATGGCGCATCGCCTTCAGGGAATCGGCACAGAGTTCGGCCTTTCCCCCGGCGAGCGAAGACCTGCAGCCCGCACAGCATACCGCTCCGCCTTCAAGGTCCAGAAGCGGACGCTCCGGCTCGCCGGCGCCGCAGACGGCGCAGGCGTCGAGCATAGGTTCGTATCCGGCCAGACACATGAGCCTGAGCTCAAATACGGTCTTTATTACCTCCGCGGGAAATCTGCCCTTGCCGAGCAGATAAAGGCAGTTCAGTCCGAGGCGGAGCATTTCCGGATCCGGCAGGTCCTCGTTGACGGCCGTTTCGAGAAGCTCGGCAAAATATGTCCCGAGCGCCAGAGCGCAGATATCGATGCGGAGCTCCTCGAAGAGTTCTATCGTCGAGGCGTCGTTGAGGTACCAGCGGCCGCGGCTCCCCGAAAGGGTCATCTCGGAATAGGCAAGAAGCTGTGAGGCGGCGGCGGTCCTGCTTCCCTTTCTCTTGGCGCCGTTGGCAGTAACGGTCATCTTCCCGTCGGTATCGGTGAGTACGGTCAGTATCCTGCTGCTCTCTTTATACGGCACCTCGCGCAGAACCAGACCGCGGACTGTCTTGACCATATCAGTCTTCCTTGCGGAACCCGAGGTCATTGAGGAAAGCAGGCCTGTCGCGCCAGTTCTCCTTGACCTTGACCCAGGTCTGCAGATAGACCTTGTAGCCCATGTACCTTTCTATGTCTTTTCTCGATAGCTCGCCTATCTTTCTGAGCATCGAGCCGTTCTTGCCTATTATGATGCTCTTGTGGCTGGCTTTCTCGCAGTATATGTTCACTTCCACGTCGATGATGTCGTTGTCCCGCTGGGAAAAGCGCGTGACCTCCACGGCGGTGCCGTGAGGTATCTCGTGCTCGAGGCAGCGCAGCATCTTCTCCCGGATGAGTTCGGCGATGATCTGGCTGTCGGACTGATCCGTAACCATATCCTCGGGGAAAAGTGCGTGCCCTTCGGCGGCATATCCTTCGAGCACCGAGAGCAGTTCGTCCGTTCCCTCGCCGTCTCTTGCGGAGATAGGGATGATATGGTCGAAAGCGTATGCCTCGGAATATGCGGCTATGACGGCGAGAAGGTCTTCCTTTTTAACGGAGTCGATCTTGTTTATGGCAAGTACGACCGGTACCCCCGCCGCCCTGAAGCTCTTTATGAGTTCTTCCTCCTGCGGTCCCACCGACGGGACCGGCTCGACCATGAAGAGGATGGCGTCCGAACCGGATATGGAGCCGCGCACGACGTTCACCATATATTCCCCGAGCTTGTTGCGCGGCTTGTGGAATCCCGGCGTGTCGACGAACACGAGCTGCGTGTCGTCCCTGTTGACGACGGCGTAGATCCTGCTGCGTGTGGTCTGCGGCTTGTTGGTCACAATGGCGATCTTTTCGCCGACGAGAGTGTTGGCGAGCGTGGACTTTCCAACGTTCGGCCTGCCGGCTATGGTTATGAGCGCGCACTTAGTTATCTCCATCTGTTCTCTCCTTGGCATATCCCATGCCCAGCAGGTCCATCACGGTCTCTTCCCTGCTCCGCATCAGTCTTTTGTCCTCGCCCTCGTCGACGTGGTCATAGCCGAGCAGGTGGAGCGAGCTGTGTACAGCGAGATAGCTTATCTCGCGCGTGAATCCGTTTCCGTATTCGGCTCCCTGCGCCTCGCAGCGCGGAAGGGAGATGACCATATCCCCGAGCATGACCGCGCCGGTATCCATATCGACATCGCACGCGTCCGCGTCGAAACGTCCGGGCACCAGTTCGTTCACCGGAAACGACAGCACGTCGGTCTCCCTGTCTATATCCCGCTGCGACAGGTTGACCTCCCGTATGCCCTCGTCGTCCGTGAACACCACCTCGACCTCGTAGGGCACCTCCACGCCTTCGGCACGCATTGCCGCGCGTATCGCCTTTCTGACGGCGCGTTCCGCTCCGGGATGTCCGAGGCCCTTTTTTTCTCTCGTTATCCTGATATCCTTCATAGCAGCGGACCGTCACCTTTTGTTCCTGACAGGCTTCGGCTGCTGCGCGGGTTTTTCGAATCTCTCATAGGCTTCGATTATCTTCTGCACGAGCACGTGGCGGACAACATCCGCGCCTGTCAGCTTGTGTATGGCTATGTCCTCGACGCCGGAAAGCACCCTGACCGCCTCTTTGAGGCCGCTCACCTTGTCCGCGGGAAGGTCTATCTGCGTGACGTCGCCCGTTATGACGATCTTCGAGCCGAAGCCCAGACGCGTCAGGAACATTTTCATCTGCTCCCTTGAGGTGTTCTGCGCCTCGTCGAGGATGATGAAGCTGTCGTCGAGTGTGCGTCCGCGCATGTATGCCAGCGGCGCCACCTCGATATTCCCGCGTTCCAGATACTTGTTGTACGTCTCGGGTCCGAGCATGTCGAACAGAGCGTCGTAGAGCGGACGCAGATACGGGTCGACCTTGCTCTGCAGGTCTCCCGGAAGGAATCCGAGCCGTTCGCCCGCTTCGACCGCCGGCCGGGTCAGGATTATCCTGTTGACCTTTTTCGCGCGGAAAGCCGTGACGGCGCAGGCGACCGCCAGATAGGTCTTTCCCGTTCCGGCGGGGCCCACGGCTATCGTGACCGTGTTTTTGTTTATCGCGTCGACATATTCCTTCTGTCCTATGGTCTTGGCCTTTATGGGTTTTCCCTTTGCCGTTATGCACACCACGTCTTCAGCGAGTTCGCCGATCTTGTCGGCGAGGCCTTCGCGGACAAGGCGCAGTATGTACCTTACTTTCTGCGAATCTATGGTTTCTCCGCGCGAGGCGAGCGTCATCAGTCCGTCTATCGCCTCTTCGGCAAGCATGACGGATTCCGGTTCTCCGGAGATGCGTATCTCCGAATCGCGGTCGGTTACCGATACCTCGAGTTCGCTCTCTATGAGCCTGAGGTTCTCGTCGAACGAGCCGAATACGTTGATGATGTTCTCCATTCTGTCGGCGCTGACCGATCTCTCTATCATTCTGCGGGTTCTTCCTCTCGTGTGTTTTATGTGCGCAGCCGGGCAGGCCAGTACGCTTTCCCCGGACACTTTCCGTTTAGTCAATAATATCACACATTGTGTCCGGAATTCTACTGTATTTCCATTATTTTTCCCGGGGTATCCGGCGTGGCTCCGCGGTGTCCCGCACATGCCGTTAATCTTGTTGAAACACGGCTTCGTTCAGTGTATAATGATGTAAAAATACTGAAAGAGAGGCCGTATCTATGCTGTTTCGGAAAAAGGTCGAGAGTGCGTGCGTCTACTGTCTGCACGCGACAGTGCTCGACGGGGAGAACGCCGTATGCAGGAAGCACGGCGTGGTTGATCTTTGGGGGAAATGCGCCTCTTTCAAGTACGACCCTCTAAAGAGGGAGCCGGAAAACGACGCCGGAGGAATAAGTTCGGACTTCGACGAGTCCGATTTCGAGATCTGACGGCAACGCGCATTTTTCTATTGCAAAGAGCCCGCGGAAATGCTATTATTAAAGTTAAATATTCTATATGACCTAATAAATAATTATTCGCACGATTGGAGTGATGTCCTTTTATGGACGACGCAATACCCCGAAGTATTCTGGTCATAGTCCTCATAATCCTCGGCGGCTTTTTTTCCGGCGCCGAGACCGCTTATTCCTACTGCAACAAGATCCGCATGAAGAAGAGAGCCGACGACGGAGACAGACGCGCAGCGCGGGTTGAAAAAATACTCGACAGATTTGATAATCTTCTCACTACGCTCCTTATCGGGACCAACGTCTGCCACGTCTTCGCATCGGCTGCCGCCGCGCTTTTATTCGTCGCCATAATGGGCACGACGGGCGCCGTCGTCTCGACC
>JAEEGL012089025.1_pt1 | contig 14436 bp, 11 predicted proteins | sample 9134231 | NCBI WGS metagenome assembly JAEEGL01 (sample SAMN16246548, study PRJNA631951) | gut metagenome | biome: gut microbiome; feature: rumen; material: fiber-attached | host: Bos | place: Iran: Karaj | collected 2018-10
ACCTTGTGCTGTCGCGTTACCCGATTTGATTGCAGGGATGTGCTGGGGATTTTCGCACTTAAGCGCGCATGCCCGGAAGATTGCTATTGCACAGTCCTGCCAGAGGCCAGGGAACCGGATGCCCCTATCCATGTTGATGCCGCCCTGCAGACGCCTGCTCGACTCAAGCCAAAATACGGCGGCGGGTACTCCGAAGAACACGATCTGCGGCAATACCGTCCCGGTGACACCGTCAACAGCATCCATTGGAAGCTCAGCTCAAAGATGGATGATGTCATCGTGCGTGAGCCCCTGGTGCGGGAAAACCAGGACGTGTATGTGGTCCTGGCCCGCGTCGGGGCAAACGACAGGGGTCTTGAAGTCCTGCATTGGCTCTCTCAGGCTCTGTGTGATTTGGAGGTCCCCCATACGATCGTTGCCGACCGACAGTATTCCGTTGGGAATCAGACGGACACGATCCGCGCCCTTTGCGGCATTCTCAATACACCGATCGTGGAACCTTGTTCCTATGATGCGGCCAATGCCCGCTGTGTATTTCTCATCCCCTCCGGGGAGGTGCATGTGGCATGAACAGGACCCTGAACAAAGCCGGCGCCCTGCTGCTTCTCTACCTGGGTGTATTCCCGCAGATCTATTTGATTGCCGAAACGCTGGATTGTAAAGTTGATCCGTCCCTGTTCTTCTGGGTCGCAGGTCTCGGGGCGCTCGTATGGTTCGCGGCGTGCTTTCGCAACGGTCTTCTAATCGGCATGCCCTTGTCGGCGCTTGCCTTGTATGCAGCCTATCGAAGCTACGACGCCAACCCCTCCGTACAGCTTGTGGATCTGTTTGACAGGATCACAGGCGTGTATTATGAGCATTTTTACGCGCCCGGCAGCAGTTACACCCTTAACAGCGCGGTGGAATCTCATTCTTTGCTCTTGGTTTTTCTTGCCTTTCTTCTGGCTTCCTATATTGCTGCTTCGCTTACTTCCCGCTGGGGAAGGATCCCGCTCTCCCTCTTGGGAAGTCTGCCGATCATGTGTGCGTGTCTTTCCGTCAACGGCACCCCCTCCTCCCCCATAATGCTCTCTTACGTCCTTTTTGTCATTTTGCTGCTTGTCACCGGCAGCAGCTATATGGAGGACAGCGGGACCGGGCGCACTCTTTTCTCGGCTGTCCTTCCCGTGACCATCCTGCTCTGTGTCCTGCTGCTCATCTATGATCCGGCCCGGTATGAAATCAACGAGCGGGATATTCTGCTCAGCCAGCAGGTTGACCGTATCTCCGTTCTTTTATCTCGCTGGTTCGGAAACAGCGCCGGGACTGACGATTCATATTCGGAGTTTGGGATCGTGTCGGACCAATCAGGGGCCAACAGCGGCCCCTTGGAACCGTCTCTCTTAAACGGCTGGGGATCCGCCGCAGGTCCTATGGACCTTACACGGAGCTTTGACTTCGCCGCTCTGGATGACCCGGTGCTGAGTGCCAGGGCTGATACCGATGGGACCGTGTATCTGCGCATGAGCTCATATGGGGATTATTCTGGTACCGCTTGGCAGATCGCGGATGATCCGCCAACCGCAAGTTCCCTCCCTCTCACGGCACTGGCGATCGAGGATCAGAGCGACACCCAGCGACACAGCATGATCCTCCAGGTAAAAACAACGTTGCCCTACTCCTGCGTTCCCTATTACTGCTTAAGGGAGGATGCTTCCGACAGTTTTCTGATGGAAGATGGGCCTGGGCAGCAAGAGGTCCTCTATTTCAGCTATCCGGGCGATCTCATGCATTTAGCCATCCCCGGAGAATATGAAAGCCGCGAACGTGATTACAGGGCTTTTGCCCATCAATACTATACCCGCCTTCCTGACGAAACTGCCTCTGTCATGAGTCAGCTTAGCAGCGCGGCCGGCCTGGATGCCAATGACCCTGATATTGTTCAGAAGGTCGCAAAATATGTACAAAACGCCGGAACATATGACCTCCTGACGGAGCCATACCCCAGCAATGATTATGCGGTATGGTTTCTGACGGAAGCCCACCGCGGCTACTGCATCCATTTTGCCACCGCGGCTGCGGTCCTTTATCGATCTCTGGGCATTCCCGCCAGAGTCACCTTGGGGTATCTGCTGGACGCGCGGAGCGGCGATGAAGTTGAGGTAAGCGCTGCGGATGCGCATGCCTGGGTAGAGGTCTATGCTGATGGTTTGGGCTGGCTCCCTGTCGAGGTCACGGGGCAAAACGATGCCAGGGATCTTTCAAGTGATGCTGCTGGCGATATGAGCTTGGAGAAAACAGAAACTCCGGGAGATGCGGCTTCCGATGCTCCCGACGCGGGCAGCGACGCGCCATCTGCGGAAACCGCGGGGGGAGCTGAAACAGAGACGCCCGGCTCGGAACAGCTGCCGGTCGGGATCGTTCCCGGTGCAAACACCTCTGACGGCGAACAGAACAAGGACAATAAGACTGCAAAAAACAGGATCTTGTTTATTCTGATCCCGATCCTGCTTGTGTCGATCCTGCCCCTGCGGCGGATCACGGCCAGAGCTTTTCTCAAGCGTGCCTATCATCAGGAGGATCACCGCAAGGCGGCTGTTGCTGTTTATCGCTCTGCGGCTTATGTCAGGAAACTGGGCGCTGCTATCCCTGAGCAGATTGAGATCACCGCGGAAAAAGCGCGCTTCAGCAATCATGAAATAACAGAAGAGGAGATCAATGAAAATCTGATCCTTCTGGAAGATGCGATACAAAGTCTCTATTCGCAGCTCAAGCCAATGAACAAACTTCAACTGAAGTACTGGAAAGGCCTGCTGTAACAGAAACCCACCAACGAAAATTGGTGGGTTTTCTTTATCGGCTGTTGATCAGCTCCAGGGCCGCCGTCAGCATCTGAGCTGCCTCGGAACGGTGCAATAAAAGATCTTCTGAAATCTGACCCGGTACCACATCATAAGCATTCAGATTCGCGCAGGCCTGGGCCTGTGCCGGATCCATATGCTCATAGCCGAGTATATAACTAACATTTTCCAGCTCCAGTGCGTGATCCAGCAAAGCAGCAGCCTGTCCGCAGGTGATCGCTTCCTCGCCGGAAAAGACCGAACCCTCTTCGGTTTCGACGCCATCGTAGATACCTCGCATCCCCGCTGCGGACGCGTAGGGCTTCTGCCAGGTCGGGATCCTATCGTCATCCAGATAACCGGTTCGATAAGTCCCCGTAACAGGAGCTTTTCCCGTCAACGCCATGCACATGCTGAGAAACTCACCGCGTGTAACGTAGGCGTCTGGTTCAAAGCAATAGACGCCGCAGATTTGTTTTCCGGTATAGAGTCCTGTTTCACTGAGCACGACTGCCGCGTATTCATCAGAGCTGCCCTTCATATCGGCGTAGAACACGGTTTTCTTCTGCTTCAAGATCTGGATGATAACCGTGGCTTCCTGGGAATAGTTTCCCTCTTCATCCAGAGCTTTGTATCCGAAATAGTCCCTTCCCTTTTTGTTTTCCCTGGGGGTATAGATAAAGCTTCCGTCTTCCTGCAGCTTGATGCATCCTTTGACCGGCTCTGTGGTGATAACAAACTGCAGCGCTCCTCCGTCCGGATCAAAAGCGGACAACATGCCTCCCACCGAAACATTTGTGTAGGTTTTCAATTCAAGGTTTTCCGCAACAGGTGCGGAGCCGACTGCGGCGCCCTGTCCTGCGGCATTGACAAAATACAAGGCCGCCATCAAAAAAGAAATCAGAGATACGACCAAGCGTTTCATAAAGTCCACCTCCTGCTTGTACCGGTATTTTGTGCCGTGCCATCCTTTTTATGCAAAATCAGGTAGACTTTCCTTTGCTCTTTATGGTACAATAAATAAACCAAAAACCGAAGGAGTATTAATATGGAATTGACTGCAACAGCCTTGTGGCTCAACACAGCGTTTGCCGGCTTTGATCAAGGTGTCACAGCGGTTGTACATAAACTATATGAAGCTGCGGGGGGCTTCTTTACCCCAACCATGGAAGTGATCTCTCTGATGGGCAAGGGCGGCATCTTTTTGATCATTTTGTCGCTCATCCTCGCGTTCCTGAAAAAGACACGCCGCTTCGGGACCGCCATGTGCCTTGGGCTTGCCATCGGCGCGATCTTCGTCAATCTGTTTTTGAAAGTCGCTATCGCCCGGCCCCGTCCCTATGCGGATGTCAACGGCTTTTTCTATCCCCTCTGGGTGATGATGGGACAGCATATGGAAAGCGATATGAGTTTCCCCTCCGGACATACCAATGCCGCTTTTGCCGCCATGGTGCCCTTGTTTATCCTCGGGAACAAGAAAGTCAGTTGGCTGGCGCTGGTGTTTGGTATCCTGATGGGCATTTCACGCATTTATCTGGTCGTGCATTTCCCCACAGACGTGATCGGCGGTCTGATCACCGGCACGATCGCCGGCATGATCGGAACACTGATCGCCATCAATCTGCCGCGTAAATGGTATAAATGGGATCTGTTCAAAAAGAGAGCGAGGGACGAATCTTGTTCGGATTTGGCAAGCTGAGATTCAGAGGCGTCGATAAGATCTATATAAACGACCAGGAACATATCGATGACTATAACACGGCGGAAGAGATCGGACGCGTCCGGCTCGGAAAGCTATGCCTTTTCTATCGGGATCTGGGAAAGAAATACTATGTCCCCTATGATTATATTGATCGGGCCTTTACCCGCATCAGTGAGTGCCAACCAGACGACAGCCCGGCCTATTATTATTATCGGCTCATCCTCGTACACGGGGACAAGGAGTTCGCCAATCTGATCTTCAACAAAGAGGAAGAAGTGGATCTCATCCATACGCGCCTCCAAGAAGCCCATCCGCATATTCAGTATGGATATATTCCGCCGGCTGACGGAAAACGCAGACATTTTTCCTGACAGCAAGCATTGAAAAGAGCAGGCAGCTTTGCAGCTTCGCCTGCTCTTTTCAATGCTTTAACCGTTTGACAAGTTCTTCATCGCTCTCGACGGCGATGGTTTTATAGTCGGTATAGATCACCTTGCCCGGCAGTGCGCCGGAAGGCTTACGCACGAAACGGACCATCGTATAATCCACCGGCAGCTTTCCGCCGTTCCTGCCCTGTGAATAATAGGCGGCGATCACAGCCGCCTGCAGGAATGTGCGCTCCGGCGGTTCCTGTCCTTCACAGCGGATGATCACATGGCTTCCATGGATCTTTTGCGTGTGCAGCCAATAGTCCGTTCGGCGCGCTGTTTTCAGTGTCAACTCATCGTTTTGCAGATTGCTCCGTCCGACCAGGATCTCAAATCCGTCGTCGGACACAAAACGATACGGCGCCTGCGCTTTCCCTTTTTCAGTCTTCCCCGCTTTTTTTCTGCGCAGTATCCCGGTCTCTGTCAGCTCCCTGCGGATATCCGAAAGGTCTTTTTCTGACTCGGCGCGGCCGATCATATCCAGCACACTGTTGAGATAATCCAATTGCTGCTCCGCCTGGGCGGTCAAGACTGTCAGATGCTTCTCAGCCGCTTTGAGCTTGTTATATTCTTTGTACAGCGCCGCCGCATTTTGCTGCGGCGTTTTCAGCGGATCCAAGGGAATGGCAACCTGCGGGCAGTCGTCCTGGTAGTAATCTTCGCAGTTTAAGACTCGGTCGCCTTTTTTTATGCGGTAGATATTGGCTGTGACCAGTTCTGCCTGGCGGCGTACCTCCTCCCGGCTCTCTGTCCTCTTCAGTTCTTCCCTTTGACTGCTGAGCTTTCTTGCCACACGATCCCGCGCGGTTTTGATACTGCGCTGCAGTTCATGGCTGCGCCGACGCTGCTGCTCTTCCCGGTCGCGCTGGGTATAGTAGGCATCCAGAAGCTCCGAGAAACTGTCAAAGCGCCGGCATTCTGTCCCGCTGCCGTATTGAGAGACCGCAAGAAAGCTGAAATCCTTTGGTCTGCCATCCTGCAGCAGCATATAAGCTTCCATCTCCCCTGCTTTTACACTTTCCAGAAGCGCATCAAGCTGTGCGGGCAGCAGCTCATAATCGCCTCCGCTGCGATAGGCAAGCTCCCTGCAGACCAGCGGTGACAGCCCGGAAAAATGGTCCAGCAGCCACTGATCGACAGCCTGCTCATGATCCGCTGCAGAGAGCAGCGCTTTGCGCTCTTCCGAACTTGTCTCCCAAATATCCGGTTTGCTCTGTTTGGGAGGTAAACGATAGATCATGCCCGGCAGGAGCCGCCGCATGGGATCTCCAGCGAAATCCACCCGCCGCATGCAGTCGATGATATGGCCATCCTCCCCCACCAAAATCACGTTGGAACTGCGTCCGATCATTTCCACGATCAGCTGCTTGCGGGTCTCAACACCCAGTTCATCTCGGGAATCCAGATCTATGATCAGCATTCTCTCGTGATCGGGCTGTGAAACGGAAACGATATGCGCGCCTGTGAGGTGCTTGCGCATAAGCATACAGAACATAGGCGGTTCAGCGGGGTTTTCAAAGCCCGCCTTCGTGATATGGACCCTGGCATTCCCGGTACCTGCGGCGATCAGCAGACGCAGGTTCTCTCCATTGACCCGCAGAGAAAACAGAAGCATGTCCCGCTCCGGTTGTTGGATCTTATCGATCCGCCCTCCGGTGATGCGCTGCTGCAGCTCGGCATTCAGCGCAGATATACATATCGCATCAAGAGGCATGATCCTCATCCTCCATAATCACCGCGAACAATTCCTGGATCCGTTCCCGCTTGCCCTGCAGATAAAGCCAGCCAAAGAGAGCTTCCAGTCCTGTCGCCGTATGATACTCACTCACGGCTGCGTTATGGGGAACGGAATGCACGTGGGTATTCCTGCCACGTTTATAGATCACATTCTCCTCCTCAGTCAGCCGAGGCAGGATCTTTTCCAGGGCTTTCGCCTGGGCGGGCGCTTTTACATAGGACACGGTAAGATTATGCAGCTGTGTCACATTGGAGTGGCCCTTGCTGCACAGCATCGTACGGATCAGCAGCTCATAAACGGCGTCTCCGATGTGGGCAAGGCCCAGCATGCTGATCTTGTTCACATCCTGCACATTCATTTCCGGGGAAAAGTAGTTCATCGTTCCATACCACAAAAGGGCGCATTTCTACGCCCTTTTGTATCCTTTATTCATCAGAGTCCGAATTGAATTCGTCAACCGCGTTCATCTCTGCCGCAAGCGCGAGATCATCCTCCTGGATAAGTCCAAGCTGGACCTGGATCTCGTGCCAGCCGCTGCGGTCTATGACGACCTGCCTGGGCTTGGCTCCCTCATAGGGCCCCACGATCCCAAGCTCCTCCATCTGATCCACGATCCGGGCCGCCCGGGAATAGCCCAGCTTCACACGGCGCTGCAGCATGGAAACAGAGCATGACCCCATTTCCAGAACCACTTCCACCGCCTGCGGCAGCATTTCATCGTAGCCGCCTGCGATCTCATCATCCTTGCTGTTTTTTCCGTTGTCAGCCGCATTTTTCTCTGCCGCTGCACCTTCCATCGCAGCGATGATCTCCTGGTTTTGACTGGTCTCTCCGGAGTTCTCCTTGATAAACTGGATCACATCCTCGCGCTCTTCGTCGGAGACGAAAGCGCCCTGGATGCGGGTGGGCTTTCCGCTGCCCAAAGGAGAATACAGCATATCGCCCATGCCTACCAGTTTCTCCGCGCCGCCCTGGTCCAGAATGATGCGGCTTTCCATCGCGGAAGAGACAGCGAAAGCAATACGTGAAGGGATATTGGCCTTCATAAGACCTGTGATCACATCCGCGGAAGGCCGCTGGGTGGCAATAATCAGATGAAGGCCGGCCGCTCGTCCCATCTGGGCCACGCGGCAGATGCTCTCCTCCACTTCCTTGGAGGCAACCAGCATCAGATCTGCCAGCTCGTCGATAACAATGACCACCTGAGGCAACGTGGGCGCTTCAGAGGCCGCACAATGCCTGTTATAGGCTTCCAGGTCTCTTACCCCGATCTCAGAAAACAGCCGATAGCGCTTGAGCATTTCCACCACAGCCCACTGGAGCGCGCCTGCTGCTTTTTTGGGATCGGTGACTACCGGGACATACAGATGCGGGATCCCGTTGTATACGCCAAGCTCGACCATTTTAGGATCGATCATGATCAAACGCACCTCATCCGGACGCGCCTTATACAGCAGGCTCAGGATCAGGGAATTCATACACACCGATTTGCCGGAGCCAGTGGTACCGGCAATCAGCATATGAGGGAGCTTGGCGATATTGCCCACGATGCAGTCGCCGCTGATATCTTTACCCAAAGCAAAACTGAGTTTGGACTTTGCTGTAATGAATTTGGAGGATTCCAAAATATCACGCAGAACGACCGTACTGACGATCCTGTTGGGCACCTCGATGCCCACGGTGGAGATCTTGTCCGGAATGGGCGCGATACGAACATTCACCACACCCAGCGCAAGGGCCAGGTCGCCGGCCAGGTTGGTGACCCGTGCCAGCTTCACGCCCTGCTCCAGTTCAATATCATAACGTGTTACGGTGGGACCGCGGGTTACGCCGACGATGCCGGCGTTGATGCCAAAGCTGCGGATGGCGCCCTCCAGACGTTCCCGGTTCAGACGGATCTCATCCCGGGCATCGACCGCTCCAACGGTACTGCTGCGCAGAAGGCTCAGCGGCGGGAACACATACTCCTGTCCGCCGGTGGCCGCGTCCACGGCGGCCGCAACGGCCTGGGCTTCCGCCTCCACGTCTTCCTTCTTGATCTTTTTGGGCGGATCGGATATCGCCGCAGTGACCGTCACAGGCTTCTGTACGCTGGGCTTTACAGCCACAGGACGGAATTCCTCCTCCAGATCCACACCGGCGATCTTCGCGGCATCCTGGGCCGGCAGCGGTGCAACATCGGCAGTGACGTCCTTTGGCTTTTTACGGACAGGGGCGCGTCTTGCTTTTTTCGTCTCAGCCACGTACGGATCCGTATTGATCCCGGAAGGCCCTGTAAGCGGCAAAGGTTCTTCATCGGTGCCCAGGGGGATATCCATATCATACTGTGGCCGTTCGATCCGTTCGATCTTCTTTGCGGTCTTTCTGCCGGCAGCTGTCCTCTCGGGCATGGGCGCCGGCTCGGGATCCTCATAGAGCGCGGGATCATAGGGCTGCAATTTGGGCTTCTTGAAGCCTTTGAAAAAGCCGGAGAATCCGCCGCGCAGCGCGATGATCAGGAAGAAAAGGAAGGCGATGACCAACAGAAAGCCTGCCCCTATGTGACTGAATGCGCTGTTCAATCCCCGGGCGATCAGCCCGCCTACGACGCCGCCGGAATCCAATTTCTGTCCACTGACAAAATACTTCTCGACCGATTCCTTCAGATTGAACGGATCACTGGAGAGCTTGGGATTTGTAAGCAGCTCCGCTATGGCTGCAAACAGGATTGGCAGCATCAAGGCGGAAAACGCACGAAAGGCCACAGGCTTTCCCCTGTGGAAGAAGAGAATGATCGCAATCAACAAAAAGACCAGCGGCGTGATCCAAAAGCCCCAGCCAACAAGGCCCTTGACCAGATTGGCGAACCAAGAGACAAAAGCTCCCTCGGTACCGTCGGAACTACCAGAATTAAAATGACTGATCACAAGAAAAATAGCAAGGCAGAGGAATACAAAACCGGTGACCTCCCGCCGGATGGGCCGCGGTGGCGCAGAGGGGGGTGCGGATGCCGAACGGGTCGTCTGCTTGGTGCGTGTGGTCTTGGTATTCTTCGCCGTCTTCGCAGAACTTTTCTTTGCTGTCGATGTACTTTTTTTCGTATTGCTCGTAGATTTGCTTTGTGCCATGAACAGAGTCCTTTCCCTGTTTAGAAAATCATTGTAAGAATAATGGACAGAACGCCGACGACCCAGCAATAATAGGCAAAGCCGCCGAACCTGCCGCGATCCGCAATATACTTCAGGAACGAGATCGCTGCAATGCCGGAAACCATAGCGGCGATCATACCGATCAGATATGCAGGTACATTTGCCAGATTGACGCCCGCGCGGATCGCGTCCACAAGATTTAAAATATTGGCGCCCAATACTGCGGGAATGGATAAGAGAAACGAAAACTTGACCGCATAATCCCGCCGGAGACCTGTTGCGATCCCCGCCGTGATCGTCGTTCCCGAGCGGGACAGCCCCGGAATCGTTGCCACGCATTGGCACAGGCCGATGATGATCGCGTCAAATATCGTCATACTGTTGCTGTTCTTTTTCCCTGCGATCATCCGGTCGGACACGTAGAGCATACAGCCGGTCAGTACAAGCGCAATGCCGATAAAATAATTGTTGTAATATAAAGTCTCCAGTCGATCCTTGATAGGCAGGACCAGGAACAGCGGCAGCGTGGCAAGCACGATCATAAAAAACTGTCGTGCCGCAGGATATCTGCGGCGTCTCTCTCCTGCCGCAGGCCAGAGATTGACAAAGCCGAGCACCTCAAAGAACATATCCACAATGTCGCCCCAATACACCACGCATACCGAAATAAGCGTTCCCAGATGTACCAGGACATCAAAAAACATGTGGCCTTCTTCCGGCATTGACAATTTGAACAGATTGTCAATGATCGACAGATGGCCGGAACTGGAAACCGGAAGGAACTCCGTTATTCCCTGCACCAGGCCAAGAATGATCGCATTCCAAATGGTCATTGCCTGTACCCCCACGGTAATCATGAAAATTAGTTTACCATAAATTTATGATAAAAACAAGTGCGATAGTCCCCTATATACAGCGAAAGGAGGACCATCGCCCTCCTTCAGCTTCCTATTTCATTGTGCAGGTATGAAAGGGCGTCTGACAGACTGCCGATACAGTCAATCAGTCCGCAGCTGACCGCCTCTTCTCCGTGGATCACCGTGCCCACGTCATTTGCCAGTTCATCCGTGTTGTTCATCAGCCGCAGATATTCTTCCCGGCTGATCGCGGAATGGTCGGTAACGAAGCTTACGATCCGGTCCTGAATTTTGGAGAAGTAGCGATAGGTCTGCGGCACGCCGATGACGACGCCGTTGATCCGTACCGGGTGGATCGTCATCGCCGCAGAAGGTGCGATCATGCTCCTCTTGGCGGCTACAGCCAGCGGGACCCCGATCGAATGCCCGCCGCCCAAAACAAGAGAGACCGTGGGCTTTCGCATTCCTGCGATCAGCTCCTCGATGGCAAGTCCAGCCTCCACATCGCCGCCCATAGTGTTCAAAAGAATCAGCAGACCCTGTATCTCGCTGGATTCCTCAATGGCCGCAATCAAGGGAAGGACATGCTCATACTTCGTGGTTTTCGCATCCTCCGGTAAAAGCTGATGACCCTCGATTTGCCCGACAATGCTCAGACAGTGGATCTCCCCTGCTCTAGAGCTGCCCAATTCTCTTATTTCTTCCATACGTTCATGTCACCTCGGCTATAGCTTGCCCAGATGTGTGTAAGAAAACCGACGCTTCCCGGAAGAAGCGTCGGTCAAAAAATGCGCAACTCTTTATTTGTTATCGCGATATGCGGCGAGAACACCCTTATAGGTCATATAGCAGTCGAATTTGGAAACCACCTCAAAGGGGGCATGCATGCTGAGCACAGGAACACCTGCGTCAATGGTGTCGATGTTGCGGTTGGCCATGAATTTGGCGATGGTCCCGCCGCCGCCCTGGTCGACCTTGCCAAGCTCAGCCATCTGCCAGACCACGCCTTCCCTTGCGTACAGACCGCGCAGATATCCGACCACTTCCGCCGAGGCATCACTGGTACCGGACTTACCCCTTGCGCCGGTGAATTTGCAAAGGGCCATACCGTAGTTGATCTTGGAATCGCTGCGTTTTTCGGAGACCTCCGGGTAGATGGGATCAAAGGCATTGGTCACGTCTGCGGAGAGGCAAAAGCTGTTCTCCAGGCAGCGCCGCAGCTCGACCCCCTGGGCAGCGCACAGATCCTCCATGAAAGTGTCGAAGGCGGCGCTCTGCATGCCGGTTACGCCCTCAGAGCCGATCTCTTCCTTGTCGGCCAGGATGCAGACACAGGTCTTTTCAGGCGCTTCCACATCGAAGATCGCTTTCAATTCGGCGAAGGCACATACCCGGTCGTCATGGCCATAGCCGCCGATCAGAGAGCGGTCAAGCCCGATTTCGCACACGTCAAAAGCCGGAACGGCAGTCAACTCAGCGGAGAGGAAGTCCTCTTCGGTAATGCCGTACATATCATTCAGCAGGCTCATGACCGCCAACTTGACCCGATCCTTGCCGTCGTCCGCATAAGGGGTGCTGCCGATCAGAATGTTCAGCCCTTCGCCGGTGATGCCCTCCGCCATGGTCTTTTTCATTTGATCCTGCGCCAGATGCGGCAGCAGGTCTGTGATCACAAAACGGGGTTCATCCGGCTCGCGGCCAATCGTAATTTCGACAAGCTCCCCATTTTTCAGAGCCACCACACCGTGCAGTTCCAGAGGGATGGTCACCCACTGATACTTTTTGATCCCGCCGTAATAGTGAGTCTTGAAGTAGCACAATTCGTCAGATTCATACATGGTGACCTGCTTCAGATCGAGCCTGGGCGCGTCCACATGGGCGCCCGCGATCACACCGCCCTCCGACAGCGGGCGTTTGCCGATCACCGCAAGAAGCAGCGCTTTCCCCCGATTATTTTTATAGACCTTCATCCCAGGCTTCAGGTCCATCCCGGGCACAAAAGGAATAAAGCCCCGCTCTTCGGCCATTTCCACGGCGTTTACCACCGCTTCCCGCTCTGTACGGGAATTGTTCAAAAACGCCATATATTCTTTGGCATAGTCCTCAAGCGCCAGACGCTCCTCCGTACCGATCAGGTCATAACCATTCTTCTGCTCGTAAAACAGCTTGCTTCTCAGATCATCCATTTTTCAATATCTCCTTCATTAGTACCTGAAACTTCTCAGCAAAAAGCGAAACATCGCCGTTGTTCTCTACGGTAAAGTCGCAGTTGTCGATAAAGTATTGATTGGGCTTTTGTGCCCGGATACGCAGCAAAGCGTATTCCTTACTGATATTGTCCCTGGCCATGATGCGGGATGCGCGCACTTCCTCATCCGCAATGATCCCGATGGTCGCGTTGCATTGCTCCGCAAGGCCGCTGCTCAGAAGCTCAATGGCGTCGATCGCCGCAAGGCGTCCTCCGGACATGGCCCAGTCTTCCAGGCGGCTCTGAACCTCCTGTCCCACATAGCGGTGTGTGATCCTGTTCAGCGTTTCCAGCGCGGCAGGGTCTGCAAACACGACGGCACCAAGCGCCTTACGTTCCAACTTCCCGTCTATGACAGTTCCCGGAAAATGGAAGTCGATCTCAGAGAGCATCTGGGCATTGCTGCTCAGCAGCTCGTGATACACAGCGTCGCAGTCAAGGATCAAAGCGCCCATCTTCTGCAATTCCATAAGGGCTGTCGTTTTTCCGCAGCCTGTACCGCCGGTGATGCCGATCTTGATCATCTGCTCTGCAAGAACCTTTTTGATCTCAGCTTCCGACAGGGCTCCCTGCCGCAGGATCTGATAAGGTGTCTTGCTCATATCCAGTATGGTGGATTCAAAGCCGATCCCGCAGGGACCTCCATCAATGACTGCTTCAATTTTTCCTGAGAAATAGCGCAGCACATCCTCTGCGGTTTTGGGACTGGGCGCACCGGAGGGATTGGCCGAAGGGGCGGCAAAAGGCAGCTGTGCCAGCCGCAGAGCCTCCAGTGTCAGCGGATGATCCGGGCACCGAAGTCCAACAGTAGCACCGCCGGCGCGTACGATTTCCGGCACCAGATCGCTGGCTTTTAAAACGATGGTCAAGGGGCCCGGCCAAAAGTGTTCCGCCAGACGGATCGCGGCAGACGGCACATCTGCGCAATAACACTCTATTGCTTCCGGGCCGGGAACCATCAGCGACAAGGGCTTTACCTCTGGTCTCCCTTTTACCTCATAGATCTCACGTACCGCCTGCTCATCCAAACCGTTCCCGGCAAGTCCGTAGACTGTTTCTGTCGGGACAGCTACAAGAGCGCCTGCTTTGATCAGTTCAGCCGCGCGGGAGATATTGTCCCGAATCACAGTGGTCTCCATTTACGCCTCCGCTTGTCTGCTCAGCTTTTCCGCCTGATCCGCCGCGACCAGGGCGTCGATCAATTCATCCAGATTGCCGTTGATGATGCTGCTCAGATTAAAGTTTTTATTGTCCCCCACAAGTCTGTGATCCGTCACCCGGTTTTGGGGGAAATTGTAAGTCCGGATGCGGTCACTTCGATCGCCTGAGCCGATCTGGCTTTTGCGCTCCGCCGCAACCGCGGCATTCTGCTTGGCCTGCTCCTGTTCGTAAAGCTTGGAGCGCAGAATCTGCATGGCCCGGTCTTTGTTCTTATACTGACTGCGCTCATCCTGGCATTCGACCACAAGGCCGCTGGGCAGATGTGTGATACGAATGGCGCTCTCTGTTTTGTTGA